>Ga0265296_1002217_pt1 | contig 20068 bp, 26 predicted proteins | sample MunlanPumphouse1_FD_189073 | JGI IMG/M metagenome (GOLD analysis project Ga0265296, IMG submission 189073) | Groundwater microbial communities from a municipal landfill in Southern Ontario, Canada - Pumphouse #1 | ecosystem: Environmental > Aquatic > Deep subsurface > Groundwater | place...
TCTCAACTATTTCACTGCATGAATAATCGTCCTGGAAAGGTAATAATTATCCAGTAGTAACAAATAGAAACTTTTTTAAATCAAGAAAATATGTTTATTCATGCTAAATTGGATAAAAAACACATATAGAAAAGTAATTGGAAAACCGACGCTAGAGCAAGAGCAGTCATTTAGAAATTGGTCTGGATACGAAGGAAAAATTAAGAAAGCAAGCGTCAATCAAAATATAGCGGTAAATGCTGAATTGCAAGCCAGAATATATGAAGCAGAAGGAAAGGGAATAAAAGCAAGAGAAATAAGAAAAGAAAAACAAGATTATATTCAAGCGTATCAAATTCCTAAATCAACATACCAAGAAAAGAAAATAGAATTTTATTCCGATGAAAAATGCTTGTCCTTGTTGGAAAGAAGATTCAAATTAAGTTTAGCAAATTATGTCAAGGCATATTACTGGGATATTCCTGCAGAAAAACAAAAAGCAATTTATCTAAGTTTATATGAAAGTTATAGAGAAATTTATGGAACGCAAAAATCCGGTAAGATTGTAGAACTATCAGATCAGTTGAATCTTCAGGCATCACAGAAAAAAAGAGAGATTGTTAGAAAAAATGCATTGGAAAGATTAGCTGCGTAATTAAAAAACTAAAAACTATTATTATATCCGTCCAATAATTTAACATAGCACTTCGTGATATTTATTGCTCAAATCCTACTCGCGATCCCATTTTATTATTTATTCTTTTAATTAGTCAAAATAAAATCGCTCGGCTGTCAGGATTTTCGCTTAAGAATTTTGCTAACGAGGAAATCTGACGAAGTCGATTTCTGAGTTTAAATTAATGAGCAACTTGCGAGAGTTTGCACGAGTATTGCCTCAAAACTTTGTTTGAGTGCGGACTCGAGTTGCGAGCAAATTATATTGAGTCATATGGTTTTACTTTATGCTCACAGAAGTTTTAAAAACTATTTTCAACAATTTTCTTTGTGCCCCCATAGTTCAGAGGCCAAGAATCCTGCCCTTTCAATGGGAGGAACCGAGGTTCCCCTTCACAACCTCTCCTTTCCGACGCTGTGAGGCGATTTTCAGAAAACAAAAATTCTGGGACTTCAAAAGACGATACTTTTGAAGTTTTTAAATTGCCTCCGACGAAAATCGCGTAAGGAGAAAAATGAAAAAAAAGAAAGGCAGAGACCCGAGTTCGAATCTCGGTGGGGGCGTAAATGATGTTGAATAAAGTGAAACATCATAGCCACGAATTCAAATAAGAAATCCGAGCTTCGAACGAGCAGAGGAGAATCCGAGCATTTTGCTTTGCATTGGTTTGTTTATGTCGTCGGCAAAGTAAAATGCGAGTAGGACGGGGCGTATCTTTTACCGAAAAGCGAAAAGGAATTGTTTATAAACCCACTCTTCCCAGTCTAAATATACACGAACGATTATTAGATTAAGTTCTTGGGTTCATCTCAAAGGACTTGTTACTCAAGAATCGACTTCTTGTTATTTTAAATATGGAAAAATTTGAAAAGCTCGGACTGAGCAAAGGACTATTGGAAGTGCTAAACGGATTTGGCTTCAAGGAGCCGTCAGAAATTCAAGAGAAAGCAATACCATTAGCATTGGCTGGAAGAGATATTATTGGCGGTTCAGCGACGGGAAGCGGAAAAACGCTGGTGTTCGCATCTCCAATTATAGAAAATCTAAAACCAAATCATCACGTTCAGGCATTAATTTTAACTCCAACAAGAGAATTGGCAGAGCAAGTTGCAAAGACGATTAGAAGATTCTTAAATAAAAAAGAATTAAATGTTTTGGCAATTTACGGAGGAGTAGATATCAACCAGCAAATTAGAAAAATTCCAAATGCCGATATTGTCGTCGGAACTCCCGGAAGAATCCTAGATCATTTAAATAGAAGAACTTTAAATCTAAGCTCAATCAAATTCCTTGTGCTGGATGAAGCAGACAGAATGTTCGACATGGGATTTCACAGAGATGTTGAAATAATATTAAACCAATGTCCGCGAGAAAGACAAACTATGATGTTCTCCGCTACAATCTCAAATGATATTGATTATCTCGCTAAAAAATATACTAAAAATCCTGTAAAAATTTCTGTCAACTCTTATGTTGATCCTTCACTATTAACACAAATCTATTATGATGTACCTGCATATAATAAATTTTCCCTGCTCGTTCATTTACTAAACAAAAATCAGACAAATTTGTCGATGGTATTTTGTGGAACTAGAAGAAATGTAGATTTTATTGCAAACAATTTAAAAGAAGTAGGAATTAATTCAAAAGCAATTCATGGGGGATTACCCCAGAATAAGAGAATTAAAATCTTAGAAGAATTTCATCTAAAAAAAATTAGCGTTTTAATTTGTACCGACGTTGCAGCAAGAGGTTTGGATATCAAGGGAATAAGTCATATATATAATTACGATTCTCCCCCCACAAGCGAAGATTACATTCACCGAATTGGAAGAACAGCAAGAGCGGGTAAAGAAGGAAAAGCGATAAGTATTTTATCAAACAAAGATTACGAAAACTTCAGAAATATCTCAAAAGATGAATCTTTAACCATTATTCCAGAAAAATTGCCGGAATTTCAAATTATAAAAATAGAAAAGAATTTTTCAGATAGAAAAAAGAATAATTTCAATAGAAATCATCAAAGACCAATGAATAATCAGAATAGGAGAAGGAGGTAAAATAAAATGAAAGGAAAAGTAAAATTTTTCAATGAAATAAAAGAATTTGGATTCATTACTGGAGAAGATGGAAAAGATTATTTCGTGCACAAAACTGGCCTTGAGAGAGATATAACTCTTGACAAAGATGATTCAGTTACATTTGAAACAGAAAAAGGAGACAAAGGTCTAAAAGCAGTTAAAGTTTCTAAAGAATAATTCTCATCACAAAAAATCAAAAATTGGAATTTATATGTAGCGGGAGCGAGGTTAAAAGAGAGATTTAGCGTCGGTGATTTAATAAAAACATTTTTAAGGTCTGAAATATTAATATAGAAATGGGATATTACGAAGAAAAGAAAAAATATGAAGAAATAAAAGAGAACACTACCAATCAAAATAAATGCCCAGAATGTAAGAAAGGTATCATGGTGGTAACTATTCAACTTAAAAACGCATTTACAAAAAGTCAAATATTCAAATCTTTTTGTCCTGTTTGTGGGTATACAATTAAAAAAGTTATATAATAAAAAATAAATTTATTATAGATTAAAATGAACAAGACGATTATAAAAATAGGAAAAAGAACATATAAAGATACTTCTAATGCATTAGAATGGATAGTAATAGGAGGACTTGTTGCTGGGATGTCTTTTTATTTATTCGAAAATTATCCTGGCAGAACATTATTAGGAGTTATTATATTAATTTTTATTGTGTTTATATTAGGATTATTTTTTAAGGATAAAAAAAGATGTCCTCATTGTAAAAAAATTATGGAAGATTAAACTTTATACACAAAACCAATTTTTATTACTACTTCTTTTTGATAAGCAACATTTAAATAAAACAATTTTCTTTTAGTGTTATGAAAAGAGGCGAGTTATTAGTTCTTGGAATTTTATTAGTTGTGTTTATCGTCGGAGGTGTGAGTGCAGTTGAGTATATTGTTTTTCCTGGAGAAAATTTGGGAAGTTATAATTGTTTACTTAATCAGAGTTTTGATTATATAGATAATACTAGTCAATTACAAATGAACTGTTATAAATATTGTAGTACTACTTTAAATTTCTATCTTGATAACCCTCCTCAAAGTATGATGGAGTCAGAAGATTGTGGTATGGATAATAAATCTTCATTGTGGATAATTTCGGATAAGTCTGAAATGTTACTTGAGAATTGGGTTTTTTTTAAAGATGAAAATGAAAAATATTATGGAGGATTTCCTTTAATTAATACCGTTAGATTTTATAATTATACATATCCTGACCCAAGTACACCTCTTCCATCAAAAACAATGTTTACTGAAGGCATTTTATTGAATGAAAGTGGAAGTGAATTTAAAGTAACCATAGTTTTACAAACAGATTTTTTCAATAATAGAAGCGTGCGTAATGCACATGGAATATTGACATTCTATACAGAAGAAAATCAACGTCTCTCCCTCCTCGAATCCTTCCAACAAACAATCTCAAATACAATTTTAAACATAACAGCGTCGATAAATCAATTATTTTCTCAAGTTAATAATCATGAAACAGAATTAACAAATCATGAATCTCGTATCACAGCATTAGAAAATCAAACTCCCCTCTCCTCAAACTTTACTTCCCCCTACTTCAAATATTTATCTTCAAGTGATAGAAAAAATATTGTTTGTGGTTATGCCGAAGATAATCATTTAACTCAACTAACAGATTTAGGTTGGAATTGCACAATAACTTACAGGACACTTTCTTCAGGTAAAGTAAGTGCTAGTTGCAGGTGCAAGAAAATATAACAATTAAAGACAGATTTAAAGAATTATGGGCTCAATTCTAATATTGCTTTCTTATGTTTCTCAAAAATCTTGTCGTCTATAATTCCATAAACTCCTTGTAAACTATCTTTAAATTGTTTTGAAATTATTTTTTCTTTAACTTTTAAAAATAATTTATTGAAATCATATTTTTCTGAAATCTCTTTTTTTACCCATTCCTTATTTTTTATGTTAGGAGCTAACATAAAAATATCTCTTATATCAGTTAATCTACAACTTACAAATTTCAAAACAAATAAAGCATCTAAGTTTATTATTCTCAATTTTAATTCTTCTGTAATTGTTTTCCCTCTTAATGTTTTTATTTCTGAATTCTTAAAAACCCAATCAGCAGAAAACGTAGCCTTCGTTTGCCTGTCTAAGACTTCTTTAATTAAAATATCCATACTTACTTTAATATTGTCTCCTAAATCCTTCTCAAATCTTAAGAAATCTCCATAATAAGAAGTATCTTCTTTATTGTGATCTTCTTTTGCATAACCAAATTTTAATAGAACTTTTTCTATTTCTTTTAGTTCTTTATGGTCTTTGATTACAATATCGCAATCAACTGAAAATCTTGGAAGAGCATAAGAATTTACTGCGTATCCACCAATAATTACAAACTTGAATTTTCTCATTCTTTTTAAAGTTTCAAAAATTTCTTTTTCTCTAAGCTGTAACATTTTTATATTTAGTTTTCATGTAATTGTAAGCATACAAATACATTTCATTTAATTTTGCTAATTTAATTGTTTCTTTTAAGCTTTCAACTTTATAACCTTCTTTTTCAACAAAATTTAATTCTTTAATTGGAATTAAAATAATATACTCTCCTATTGTGGTTCCTTCATTAACATAATTTGGAATATTATGAATATTAAAGAAATTTTTCCAATATTTTAAATCTTTCTTTAAGACTTTAATAAAGTAAGGTGATTTTTCTATTCCTCTCTGAACATAAGAATAATCACTCCAGATTTCTACTGCAGATAAATTCGTGAAAGCATAATCTTTTTCTGCTTCTTTTATTATTTGAGGAACTTTAAACTCCAATAAACTATTAATTACAATTTCTGGATTTATACAGATATAAGTATTATCTGATTGCTTTTTAACCCAACCTGCTTTTAATAATAAAGCAAATATCTTTTTTTTCATGCTTTGCCCAACTATCCAATCTAATTCTGATTGTTTGAATCCTTCTTTATCTTTATGCCTTGCAAAAAATAAAGCATATGCCTTTAAGCCGTATTGAGGTATTTCTGTTGCCATTTTGTTCTTATGTTAGTGTTTATTTATAGTTACCTAATAGGTAACCCTATATTTAAATGTTTCCATTAGATACTTTTATGAGTCGAGAATAAGAAAAGGTTTAAATTTATCTATTTGTATATTAATAAACAATCAAAATGAAAATAAAAGAAAATAAAAGTTTTTTCCTTATGCAGTTTGGAGATACTCCTCAATTAAGAGTTCTCGACTTTTTAATAGAAAATCATTTCTTTGATTATCCTATGACTGGAATAGCGAAAGAAAGTAATGTGAGTTATAATTCGATTAAGGTGTTCTTTGAACAATTTATTAAATCTGGAATTGTAATCAATACTCGAAGAGTTGGAAAATCTGAGTATTATAAATTAAATATGGAAAATGAATTCGTTAAAAATATTGTAAAACTTGATTGGATGCTTACTAAGAAAAATATTCTTCAAAAAAACGAATCAATCCGTGCTTAATCATGTCAAGAACCCTCGGAATAAATTCCGGGGCGTGTCTCGGGTTCTTGAACACCCCAAAAATTGTTTTTGCTTTCCTACGAGTTAAAACAGGGAGTTTACGCAAAAAACAATTTTTGATGTATTAAATAAATCACACCCGATTATATTTTCTGTCTGGGATCTTATTTTATTCCCTTCACCAAATATTCCCCCTCTCCTTTTTCCAATTCATATCCTAATTTTTTATAATATTCTCTGACACCTACGCCAGAAATAATTTTCAACTTTTTAATTCCTTCCTCTTTTACAATCTTCTCCGCTTCTTCTAAAAGCCATTTGCCTAATCCGATGTGTTGTCCGATTTTCCCTTTCTGTCCAATATTCAATGCTTGTCCATAAACATGAAGTTCACGAATTATTGCAACTTTAGTTGGAAAATTGCCTCGCTTAGCTCGAATATTTTTTGCTCCGAATTCTGCTTCGCTTAAATTCTTCGCATTAAAATTATTAATAAAATATTTAATTAAAGGTAGTTTAATTTTATCCAAATATTTTTTATTATCACAAACTCCTTGTAGTTTGTTTGGAATTTGTGAGACAGAAAACTTTTTGTTTTCTGTATTAACAATCTTCTTAAGCGAAGAACTTGACGAAGTCTGTTCTGAGCTGTCAATTTCACGAACTTGTGAGCGCAAATTATCAAAAATTCTCAATCTCAACAATCCAAATAAAATATCATCAGCGTCGACAATCTCTAAAAAATATTCTTCACCACCGCTTGCTCGATATTTTGTAACTTTTAACCTTAGCTCAGAATCCTGCTCTGCTTGGATTCTTTGCTTATCTTTTTTTTTAAGCGAAAAATCTGACAAAGTCAATTTTGAGCCATCAATCTGCGAACGAAGTGAGCCTAAATTTCTTAAATTAAACCCAACTTCTCTATACCTTATTTCCTTCAATTTTATTTTATTTTTTCTCAATTCTTCTTCAACATCTTTTCTCAAATCAATTTTTGTTGTCCCAGCAACAATATAATCGGGAGGAATTTCTCTCATAACTCTCATGACTCTGCAATATCTAGGAACAATTTTAAACATCTCAATTAAAATATTTTCAATTTGTTCCTTTGTATATGGTTTGTATTTCCTTTTCCAATACCAATTTTCTAATTCACTTCCAGGCATTACTTGACAAGGATAAATTTTAATTTGATCTGGCTTGAATCTTTCATCAGAAAATATTTTTTTAAATAATTTCAAATCATTTTTTATATTGCTTCCAGGCAAGCCGGGCATTATATGATAACCGACTTTAAATCCGGCATCTTTTAATTTTTTCGTCGCTTTAACAACATCTTCGACGCTGTGCCCTCGATTAATTTTTTTATAAATTTTATCATCGATAATCTGCACTCCGAGTTCAACTCTTGTGCATCCAAATTCTCTCATCCTGTCAATATATTCAACACAAACATCCGGCCTAGTCTCTATACAAAGTGCAACGCACCTATGTTCTGCAATTTCATTTTTTTTCTTGGCTTTTTCTAAATCCTTAGAATTAAAATTATTCAATCCATTGTAAATTCTTTTAACAAATTCATATTGAAATTTACGGGGATAAGATAAAAAAGTCCCTCCCATTATTATAATTTCAATTTTATCTGTTGGATGATTCATTGCCTTGAATGCTTCTAATCTTCCCTTAACTTGTTTGTAAGAATCATAATTTACTAAAGACGCTCGCATAACAACTGGAGATTTCGGGGTGTAACTCTGCGGAACATTCAGCGACGGACAATAAACACAAGTTCCGTGTTTGCATTTTCTAGGGGGAAGCATCACTGCAACAGGCGTGACTCCTGAAATTGTTTTCGTCGGCTTTCGAATTTCGTTTGGTTTGGGGATTAACATATCTCTTCCAACACAAAAATCCTTATAAAATCTTTTCTATTTCGAAGGATATGCCAGAATTTATTAAAGTAGAATATGAAATTCCTAAAAAAAATAATAATGAAGATTTAAGGAAATATCTCTTAAGAGTAATTTACGATGTTAAATATTCTTTAACGAAACTAAACGCCGGTGAAGAACCTAACTTATATGAAACCTTGGGAATAATAAATGCTGGAGGTAATTATATTTCCAGACGCTATCCAATAATCCACAAAATAGATTTGTCAGAAGTTAAAAATTTAATTAAAGATTACGAAAAAACATCCAAGAAAAAAATTGAAGAAATACTGGAAAATTCTGGACAACTAATATCTTCAAAATGAAAATAGGAATCATCGGTGGCTCAGGTTTAGAAAATCCAAATCTTCTTGAAAATTTCAATTCAAAAGAAATTGAAACCCCATTTGGAAAACCTTCTTCTCCATTAATAACAGGGAGAATAAATAACATAGATGTTGTTATAATTTCAAGACACGGAGCAAAACATGAAATCACTCCAACAGAAGTAAACAACAGAGCAAATATATTCGCTTTAAAATCAGAAGGTTGCAAATATATAATTTCAACAACAGCTGTCGGCTCCTTGCGTGAAGAAATAAAAAGAGGAGATTTTGTAATACTTGACCAATTCATAGACTTTACAAAGCAAAGAAAACTTTCCTTTTTTGAAAAATTCGAATTTGGACCAATTCACACCCCCATGGCAAATCCATTTTCAAAAATACTAAGAAGAAAATTAATTGAAAGCTGTGAAAAACTTAAATTTTCTAACCATAAAAAAGGGACCGTTATAACAATTGAAGGCCCAAGATTCTCGACGCTGGCAGAAAGTAATATGTTCAGGCAGTGGGGAGCAGATGTAATAAATATGTCAATTGCTCCAGAAGCAATCTTAGCAAATGAAGCGGAAGTAGAATATGCTGTGATAGCAATGTCAACTGACTATGACTGCTGGAAAGAAGATGAGACTCCCGTTACTTGGGATGTAATAAAGCATATTATGAAAGAAAATGCAGAAAAAATAAAAAAAGTCATTTTAGAAACAATTAATTCTTTTTCAAGAGAACAGGAAATCCTTAAATTAAAAGATAAAATTAGAACAATTCCAAATTTCCCAAAACCAGGAATAATGTTTAGAGATATAACCACGTTGCTGCAAGATAAAGATAGTTTAAGAAAATTAACAGATATATTTTATGAAAGATACAAAGAGGTTAAAATAGACGCTATAGCTGGAATTGAATCAAGGGGATTTATTCTTGCTGGAATACTTGCTGAAAAACTTAACACAGGACTTATATTAATAAGAAAACCAGGAAAATTACCTTATGAAACTATAAAACAAGAATATTCTCTTGAATATGGAATAGACACACTTGAAATTCATAAAGATGCAATTCAACCTGGACAAAACATCCTTCTCGTCGACGATTTGATTGCAACAGGAGGAACTGCATTGGCAAGTTGCAAATTAATTGAAAAACTCGGGGGTAAAATATACGAAGTTGCATTTATAATCGACTTGCCGGATTTAAAAGGAAAACAAAAACTTTCAAAATACAATGTTTTCACTTTAATTGAATTTATAGGAGAATAATCCTGCAAAAAAGTAAATAATAAAAGAGGATTCAGAAAATAGAAATTTTCTGACTCTTAAACTCTTCGAGATTTAAGAAAATGTCAAAACTTTTTAGAACAAGTAAAGGTGCCATTAAAAAATATAAAATACTTTTTAGAAAAGAAAAAAGAAAGGAAAGAGAATTAATTAGAGATTTGTATATTCTAACAATATTATATCTGCTAAAAGAAAGACAAGAAAAAGAAGACGATGAAAGAAAAAAACTAATTTTTGAGTCAAAAATTGAAAAGATAATTAATAATCATGAAGAAAGCCAAGAAATTAAATTAGAATACGAAGATTTTTATAAATTAAATCTGTGTGTATATTTGAGAAACCCAACAATAAATGCAGAAGAAAAAAAGTTTGATGGTGATTGCCCATTAAGAGGTCATTTCAAAACACGAAAATGCAACGGCCCTGTATATAATATGAGCAAATGCAAGAATTATCTTAAGATGGAAAATAGAAACAAAGATAATTTTAGTAGTTTAAAATATTATTAAAAATAAAAAATAAGAATAAAAAAATAAGAATAAAATTAAAAATACAACTTTTTAATTCCAGTTATATCTCCTGCTTCTAAAGTTCTCTTCTTTGTCTCTCCCTCTGTTGCATAGCCATACATTGTTTGTTCTACACAAGATGTGGTATATAAATCATTCATGCCAAAACTATGCCCAAGTTCATGTGTCGCTATATTTTCGAAATCCATCTTTCCAGTTTCATTAATGCCCCAATCAAAATCAGCATCGTCGTAAACTTGATCCCATTCTACTAAAACTCTTTGATAGGGTGGCCCATAAAATATTCCCCATACAATTGTTATTGCAATTGCTCCCGGACTATCAACATTTGCAAAATAAACTTCATTTTTATTGTCAGGACTTACTGTATCTGCAACTAAAATATCCGAGATTACAGAACCTGCTCCAAGAATATTTTTTCCTGCAGCTGTTTCCCATTTCGAGATATCAGAATCCAAATTGCTGAAAACAAAATTTCCATCTAAACTTCTTATATTTGTAGGATTAACAATCCACGGCTCAATAGTCTTCCATTTTGCCCCTTTCGACAAAAATCCATAGCATGAACTTCCAGACAAGGCATTACCACCCTTTCTAGCTAGTCCCTCTTTGTCTTTGTAATGAACAAATGCATATCCTTCTACTTGCTCACCATCAACTATTGCTGAACCTAAACTAAAAACTCCAGGAGCAACTTCAACTGCATTTGAAGGAATTGTAACTTTTGCATGCCCATGCGACGGCACAACATCTACATTTGTAGGCGTCAAATCTGGTTTTCCGGCTAAAACTAAAATTGCAGAGAACACTAAAACAAGAAATACTAAAATCAATTTTTTCATCTTAGTTTGTTTTAAAATTTAATTAATATTAATACACATCTTATATTAATAAATATTGTGATATAAATTCGCTAGTTTTATAATCCTATTTCTCTTTTTTAATTTATGAAAATCTCAAATCAAAAACAAGTTTGGAATAATATTGCTGAAGAATGGCATGAGTTTAAGATAGAAAAAAAAGGAAAACACACCCTAGACTTTTTGAAAGGAAAGAAAGGAAAAATTCTTGACTTGGGAAGCGGCAGCGGAAGATATTTAACAAAAATTATCAAAGGAAAAATGTATCTTGTTGACTTTTCTGAAAAAATGATTAATCTTGCCAAAAGCAAGGCAAAAAAAGAAAAAATAGACGCTGAATTCGTTGTTGCAGATATGACAAAACTTCCTTTTGAAGATAATTTCTTCGATTATGCAATCGCATCCTCCTCCTTTCATTGCATACCGAAAAAAGATCAACTAAAGTCTACAAAAGAATTATTCAGAGTTTTAAAACCAAATGCCCAAGCAGAAATTTCCGTCTGGAATAAACAAAGCAAAAGATTCAAGAATGCTCCAAAAGAAAAATTCGTTGGATGGAGAGACAAAGGAAAAAGATATTATTATTTATTCGAAGAAGATGAAATTTATAACTTATTTAAAAAAGCGGGATTCAAAACAATTTCAAAACAAGAATCAGGAATTATGATTGTTTTTGTTGTTGAAAAATAATTATGTCTTACGAACCAAATCAAAAAAACTCTTTTTCTCGAATACAATAATCTTCATCTCAGAAATATCAATATTAATCTTAATCATTCCCAATCCAGAAACAAAAACAGTCCCAATTAAATAATCTTTATTTTCAAGCTCCTGCAAGCTTAAAATTATCTTCTGCAATGTCTTATCTATTTTCTGTTTTACCATTTCCTCTTTAATCATTTCTTCAATATCATTGAAATCAAAATTATAATTAGATTTAATCTTGCCGGGAATTCTCGGATCAATCATTTCAACAGGAATTAACTGAATTTCATCTTCAAGTTTAAAACTAAAAATCTTTTTCAAAGAAGGAACATAATAATCAAGATGTTGTTTGTTATCATAGGAAACCTTGTCTATAATAAAAAACCCTCCGCACGGATACGCATCTTTATTTTCTTTCATAAAATCTCCAAATACATAAGACGCCATCAACTTTTCAAGATAAAATTGGAAGTTCATAAAAAGCCAATAAAAGTAAAATTTATAAAGATATCGTTGAGAAGAATATTATGGAAGAAATTAATACAAAAGAATATTACACAACAGAAGAAATTGCAGAACACTGGAAAGTTGAGCCAAGAACTATACAAAGAGAAGTAAGAAGAGGAAAACTCACCGCAGTAAGAATAGGCAGACAATTCAGAATTAAAGGAGAAAACATTTTAGAATACGAAACTAGAAATAGTTATAATTAAATCCTTTCTTTAATTTCCTTTTTCAACTTGGAAACAAAATCATTTATTTTAACACCAAACTCAACTTTACCATCTCTATTTCTAATAGCCAATGTCTCTGCCTGTTCTTCCTTATCTCCGATAGTAATTGAATAAAAAACTTTTTCCAATTGAGCATCCCTTACTTTTTTAGACATAGATTCTGTACCATCATCAATTTCAACCCTAATATTTTCTTTCTTTAATTTGTCAAAGATTTGTCTACTATAATTAATATTTCTATCTGTCATTGGCAAAACTTTTACTTGAATAGGAGAAAGCCATAAAGGTAAATTTCCCTGAGTCTTCTCTAAAAGATAAGCAATTGTCCTTTCCAAACATCCAACAGAAGACCTATGAATTACAATAGGTTTCTTAAATTTATTATCCTTATCTAAATAATTTAAATCAAATTTTTCTGGAAGAGCAAAATCAATTTGAACCGTTATTAAAGTATCTTCTTTTCCAAAAACATTTTTATATTGCAAATCCAATTTAGGTCCATAAAAAGCAGCTTCATTTTCCGCTTCAACATATTTTATTTTTAATTTATCCAGAATCTTTTTCATCGATTTCTGTGAGCTATCCCAAGCCTTAGGATTATCAATATATTTTTCTTTATTTTTTGGATCCCATTTAGAAAATCTATACCAAATATCTTCAATTTTTAGTGTTTTCATAACATATTGGACTAACTCAATAACTTTAGCAAATTCTTCTTCTAATTGCTCGGGCTTGCAAATAATATGTGCATCAGCAAGAGTGAATTGTCTCATTCGAGTCAAGCCCATTAATTCTCCAGATTTTTCATTTCTGAATAAACTGGAAATTTCCGCATATTTTATTGGAAGTTCTTTATAACTTCTAGATTTGCTTTTATAAATAATAAATTGAAAAGGGCAAGTCATTGGCCTCAATGCAAAGGTTTCATTTCCAACCTTTAATGTAAACATAAATTCTCTATAATGATCCCAATGTCCAGAAATTTTGTATAAATCGCTCTTCGCCATTATTGGAGTTGAAGTGTAAAGATAACCTCTTCTTATTTCTTCATCTTGAATAAATCTTTCAATCTCTCTTTTAATTGTCGCTCCCTTGGGAGTAAGTAAAGGCAAGCCACTTCCAACAACTTCATTAATTAAATATAAATCTAAATCTCTTCCTAATTCGACATTGCTCTTTAATCCACCTTTTGTTCTTTCAGCACTCATTTTTACCTTGCCTAATTTTTTAACTAATTCTTGAATATCAACTTTTTTATCCATTTCTTCACTTACTTTTATTTTTTCCCCCTCTTTTCCACCATCAAAACTCCTCGACAATTCTGACAATGGATGCCCCTTGACTTTCATTTCAAATTCTTTGTAATATCCAAATGGTGCACGGAAAACATTAAATTTATTTTTAACAAGACTTTTAGCAGCCTCTTCCAAAACTTCAATTGCCAATTCAGCAGAAGCCAAATCTTGTGAAAGATGTGCATAAGGATAAAGAACAATATTTTTTACATTAATCTGCTCTGCAATTTCTTTTATTGATTCAACAAGTTTTTCGACAACACTCTTCACATCGGTGTCGGTTTTTTCAACAGCAGTCAAAACAGCAAGAGCATCTTTAACTTCTCCACCCTTCTTCTCTTTTTCAGAAAGCTCGTCTACGCTTTTCAATGCTTTCTTCAACGGCTTGAACTTAATATAATCCACATGTAGGTTGAGGGTTTTCATCTTGAAAATAATAGAAGAAAAGAGTTTTTAAAATTAATTACTTGTCTTCAAAAGTGCAAAAGCCGAATCTGCCCAAAAAAGCCAAAGAGACAATAATGCATAAGCCTGTCTTGTATTATCGACATTGTGTGGTTGATATTCTATCATTTGTTTATATTCTATTAAATTATCAAATCCGTCTCTCGACATTCTATCTAATTCGCTTCCATCAATTCCCAAATCACAAGCATCTCCAGGAACAATACACCAACGCAAAAGATTTGTTAAATTTCCTTTTTCATTTTCAACAAATGCGTAGGGCTGGTGAATATATTTTTCTCTAAAACCAGATGCAGCAATTATACTTCTTCCAATCTCATCAAATCTTTTATATACATCTTCTAAAATTTCTTTCTCGAATGCTTTTTTTGCAAAATTTGGATCTAACCCTACGGCAAATCCAAATCCACTTAAATCATCTCTACCTGTTGGCTGAAAACCAGAAACAACATAAAAGTGTTCATCAGGATAAATCATAAAAACAAAATAAAAACGCAATTTATAAAAATTTATATAATTCAAAATACTTTATTATTCATGGTTCTGCAATACAAACTAAAGACAAGCAACAACTGGAAAGATTATCCTGGAAAAGATAAATTAAAGTCTTCTGTCACAAAATATGATTTCCGTCTTTTAAACCACAACAAAACAAAGGTTCTAGTAGATAAGACGACATACACAAAAGCAATGAAAAGAATGCGACAAATTGAATTCTTTAAACATCGAAAATTTTAATCTTCTATAAATTTTCGTGGCTTGAAAATTTTCCTGAATTTTCAAACACAGATAAAGAAAGATTTAAAAATCATTTTACTTAACTAAAAAAATGGATAAATCATTTAAAAAAGAATGTATAAACCGATTTGGACAAAAAGGTGTGAATCTTTTTCGAGCAATGGAAGAAATTCATCATAAAGATTTTTATGTCGAGCCCGGAGCTCATTCACACGAAATAAGAATTGCACCATCTACTGGAAGCAGAACAATAATTTTTGAGTTTAATGAAAATTATTCGCAATTAATTTTTCCAGACGGAACAAAAAAAGAAGTGGAGAAAATTAGATATAAGGATATCAGAAAATATTTGCCCAGTCTAAGAATGTAAATTTCTGATACTAAACTTCCAACTCCATCCAAGAATTCTAAAATCAAAATAATAAATAAAAAAAATAAAAAATAAATTTAAGCAACTTTTCCAGAAATTGTTCCGGTAGATTGAAGTCCTAAAGTGCTATCAGGTCTTGTGTAAGTTATTGCAAGATCAGCACTCATAGTATTTCCACTCGACAAACCAGTACAAGTTCCGAACGTCACAACTTGTGTACTTCCAGCCGCAAGCGCCCCTGTTCCCGTTCCAGCAGCACACGAAGCACCACTAGGTGAATTAAAAGTCACCGCAGCCCCTGTCGTTGTTATATCTTCTCCACCTTGATTTCTAACTTCAACTTGTAATTGAGTAGCACTAAGTGTTGTACCAACACCATAAAGCGGAGCATTAACAATAACAGAATTCTGAACCAATGTGCTAGGTCTAAAATAAATTGCAATAACAGCTATAACAATTATTGCAGCCAAAATAGCCCAACCATAAGTCATCAAGAACTCCATAGCAGCTTGCGAACGTTTTGATTTTACAATCCTTTTCGTCGGAGATCCCAAAATCAAAGCGCGAGTATCTCTTTTTATCATATCATAACCTCCTTTTTAGTCTAAGAACTCGAAGATAAAATTATTTATAAACATTTCTGTATCAAAGGTTTTATAAATTTCTCTAATTTTAATAAACAATGAGAAGAAAATTCCGAACTTCAGCAATTTTAATTGTTTTAATAATTCTTGTTTTAATTTCGATATTATTTTATTTTTATAATTTTACAACCCTTCCAAAAAATCTAGATAATTTTTTCAACCAGAAAAAACAAAACCAGAATAATGAAGATAATACAGAAAATAATAATATCAATCAAAATATCCCGGATAACAATCCGCAAACAGCAGGAAGTTCAAACGAAGGAAACTCCGAAGGTCAAACAGCTACACAAAATTCTATTCCAACAAATCCTTGTGTTTACAAACAAATAACTTATTCCATCGGAGACTTGACTGAATATTATTTCTGCAATTCAGAAGAATCCAGAATTTGTGTAGATAAAACCGCAAAATGTTCTGTAAAAATAAAAAATTTAGATGACACCCTCGGAGGAAATTTTGCAATCAAATTTAGTTTTGCAGAAAAAGAAAACAGAAGCAACATTATAATAACCTCGACGTCAAATTCAATAATCTCTCCAAACGAACAAAAAATCCTAAAATCTGAGTTAGTAATACAAGGAAATAACGCGGATAAAAATCTTTCTTGCTATTATTCAACAACAGAAATTCCTAAGGAAAAAATCTGTTCTTAAATAGTAAGATGACTGACATTATAAAAATCTAAATGCTCTGAATCTAATTTAAACCAAACAGGCATTCCAGATACAACATACGCCGCCGGATTATCAGAAGAAAAATAAATATGATCTACGCCGGTTTTATCTTTTACCTGAATTCCTTGGCTCGATAATTCAGATAAATCTACAAAACTTTCAATTCCATTTTCATCAGAAGAAAAATCGCCCTGCAATCTTTTCAAAAAATTAGGAGCGTCTGGATTTGCAACATAATACTTTTTATTTAAATGAGAAATTAAATTGCTGACGTCCGTGCCGTCGGTATAATTTCCTTGATAGATTGTAGCATTAATCTTTCTTGAAACTTTTGCATTTGTATTTATAATATAAAAGGGATCTTCAAAACCAGAAACAGGAATCAAGGCAGAGATTTTTTGTTCTTTTTCCCACTTAGCCAAATCGGCTTTGTCTTCCATTAAAAAATTAAAAGTTAGTGTAAAATTAACATGCCACGGGTCCGTTTGCCTGACATCAATAGATGAATTTGATAAAATAATTCCTACATTCACTTTTTCTGATTTTTCATTTAAAGAAAGAATTAAATCTCCATAAGTCGCACCAGACAAGATTTCCTGCACATTGCCGTCGACAGTTCCATTAAAAAAAGCCTCGTTGAAAAAAGAATCAATATTATTAATATACTGCCCGCGATTTGTTATTTCATTCTCAGCTAAAAAAATTATTCTAAAACCAGAAATGTAAAGCTGTCTTTCTAAATTTTCTTCCGTTGAATAAAGAAAATTCTCCATTGTAGATATTCTTGTTTTTACTGAAAATCTTTGTTGCGAAATTGAGAAAATCTCAAACGAGATTAAAAGCAACCCAATTAAAGTAATCGCGATTAAAGTAAAAACCTGTCCGGATTTATTTTTCATTTTTATTTTCCCTCTTCAAAATCTTTTGATGTTAATTTAACCCATTTTGATGAAACTTTTAAAAGATGATTCGACGTCGAAAATCTAGACTTCCTTTTCCTATCAAAATAAGTATATAATATAATTTCTATTCCTTTTTGTTTCATTCTTTCAATAACTGGAACAAAATCAGAATCAGAAGCTATCAGAATTATTTTTTTTATATTTGGAAGTTTATCTTTAATATCATACATATCTAAGATAATTAAAGCATCAACACCTTTTTGATAATATTCATATCTTTTTTCATTATTAATTATTCTCTGGCATCTCCCTTCTCTCAAAGTTATCCATTTTTTATTTCTTAACATTTTTGTCATATTTTGATATCTGCTCATCAAAAAATCTTCTTTTTCTGTTGGAACAGGACCTTGATATGGAGGACAAGTATAAATAAAAAGATGTCTTAAATTCAAATTCTCTTTTTTACAAAGATTTCTAAATGTTTGTAAATATTTTTTTGGTTTTTCATCTTCTTTTTGAAAATGTTTTTTAACTAACCCAAAAAAACCATCATCAACAAAAATTAGAGTATCTTCCATTAAACAACACCCCAAAAATTTCCAAAAAAAGAAAATAGACATCCGGCAACCTTTCGATCACCGGGGATCATACTCACAATCCAAAGATTGCTGCTATTAATTGTTTTCATGAATTTATAAACTTTTTGTGATACCATTTTAAATTATAATTAATTTATTATTAAGAGATTTTATATATTTATGAAAATCTGGCCTTGACAATTCAAGTGTTTCTGTATTTATATTTGGATGAAAACTTACAAAATAAGATTCCCAGACCCTTTTATCAATTAAAATCTGAACTTTATGCTCTTTATCATTAATCAAGGCAAATGGAGAAACGGCCCCGGAAATAACTCCTAAAATATTTTTTAAATCTTCTTCATTTACAAATTTTAATTTATCATCAAGCAACATTTCAAATTTATTAAAATCAAATTTTTCATTAAAGGGGATAATTACTAAATAATACTTCTTGGGTTTTCTATTTTTAATAAAAAGATTTTTAGAATGAACGCCCATTATATTTTTATGATATTTTTCTGCTTGCTCTGAGGTATAAACTGGCGGATGTTTATGCTCTACAAATTTTATATCAAGTTTTCTTAAATATTCTCTTATTTTTATCATCTTTATTTTTATTTCATTTTATTTCTTTTATGCGATTTTCTTCGGAATCTTGGTCTCCTCATGTGGTATCATCAGAGGCTAATAGAGATGCCACCGTTCAGCATTTGAGGAGAATCAAAAAGAACCCCGGCGGGTTCTTTTTATCGCCATACCCTCACTTGAACTTCCGTATCCCAAGTAAATGGAATTCCATCAACTTCTGTCGACGTCAAAACCAAATCATTTTCTGAAAATTTAGTTTCAATTTTCCTGTTCGAATTTAAATCTAAACTTGAAAGCAGTCTAAAAATCGCAAGATCAATTGCATCGTTGTTATTATAAGCCAAATTATTTGAAGTGTAATAGCAAATTTTCGTTCCGGAATAATCTGCAGGAATATTAATAGTTGAATTGCTCGAGTCTTCAAATTCCAAAACCCACCTGCATCCCTCGGCAGTTGAAACTATCTGCGAATATCCAGATATTTCTTTAACAAGCGTATAAATTATTTTATCATAAGGAGAACCGCCGGTAGAATTTCCTGGCTTCAATGCAGTTGAAACTCTCACGCTGTTATTTCCATAATTTACTTTATCGATGGGAATATTTACAATATAAGGGTCTCCCAATTCAACATATTCCGAATTATAATCTGCCAAATCAAAAACACTTTGCCAATTTGAAGAGGACTCATTATGAACTTCCACCTTATCTGTCCACTTCGAACCAGAATAAGAAGTAACTTTAACCTCGTAAATATTCGTGTTGTTAGGAATGTAAAAACTTCCTTCCGAGATTGTGTTCCCAAATTCCGGGCTTTCTGCACTTATCACAAGCCCATAAGGAATCTCTTGAGTGTAATCTATTAAAATATAAGAATCTGCAAATAATTTTGTTCGTATATTTTCTGCAACAACTGTCTGTTCAATGTACGACGCTGAAATAATTTCTTGAGCAATTTCTCTATAAACATCAACTAAATCTTCTACATTTCCATAATAATAACTTCCTTTTCCACACGAAGAAATTGCCTGCAAAGTTGCTTCATCTGTATCTGAACCAAAACCTACAGAATAAACTTTAATTCCATAATCATTGTAAGCGTCGCATGCAGATTGAATTGCATCTTGTTTTGCATTTCCAGTCCCCTGCACTGAACATTGCCTATTTGCTTCTCCGTCGCTCATAACAACAATCGACCT
>Ga0265296_1002221_pt1 | contig 20051 bp, 17 predicted proteins | sample MunlanPumphouse1_FD_189073 | JGI IMG/M metagenome (GOLD analysis project Ga0265296, IMG submission 189073) | Groundwater microbial communities from a municipal landfill in Southern Ontario, Canada - Pumphouse #1 | ecosystem: Environmental > Aquatic > Deep subsurface > Groundwater | place...
TATAGGGCTGCACAACACCATAAAAGCCAGAACCTTTTTCATCTCACACCTCCTTTGGCTAAAACCTTGTTTAAAGAAGCGAAGCGCCTCTTTTTTGTGCTGGCTATACTTTATATCTTAATCTATTATTTGTCAATGTTTACTGTGCCTGCCAAATCTGGTAAAATAATAAATTAGCAAAGATGAAATATAATCCTAAAAAAATTGAACAAAAATGGCAGGAAGCTTGGTATAAGTCAAGCGTATTTAAGGCGCAGAATGGATCAAAAAAGAAAAAGTTTTATCTTTTGCTGGAATTTCCATATCCATCTGGCGATGGGCTGCACGTAGGGCATTGCAGGTCTTATATTGCGTTAGATGCGATAGCTAGAAAAAAAAGAATGGAGGGATTTAATGTGTTGTTTCCAATGGGCTGGGATGCTTTTGGTTTGCCAACTGAAAATTACGCCATTAAAAAAGGAGTTCATCCGTCTGTGGTTACAAAAAAAAATACAGATAATTTTAGAGGCCAGATGAAAAATTTGGGGCTGTCCTTTGATTGGTCAAGAGAAATAAATACCACAGACCCCAAATATTATAAATGGACGCAATGGATATTTTTGCAGTTGTTTAAAAATGGATTGGCTTATAAAGATAAAATAGCGATTAACTGGTGCCCTAAAGATAAAATTGGCTTGGCAAATGAGGAAGTTATAAATGGTAAATGCGAAAGATGCGGAACCAAAGTTGAAAAAAAAGAAAAAGAACAATGGATGATAAAAATTACAAAATACGCCGACAGGCTGATTAAAGATTTAGATAATGTAAATTTTTTGGAAAAAATAAAAATTCAGCAAAAAGACTGGATAGGAGAATCGCACGGAGCTTTGGTTAAATTTTTAGTTGAGGGCATTGAAGAGCCAATAGAAGTTTTTACAACCAGAATAGACACAATATTTTCTGGAACATTTTTGATATTATCTCCGGGGCATAGCTTTATAGATAAATATAAAAACAAAATTGAAAATATTGATGAAATTTTAAAATACAGAGAAGAAGCAAAAAATGCTTCTGATATAGACAGGACAAATCAAAACAAAGATGTGACAGGTGTTCAGTTAAAGGGAATTATTGCTAGAAATCCGGCAACAAATGAAGAAATGCCGGTGTGGACCGCTGACTTTGTTTTAGAGCAATATGGAACTGGCGCTGTTTTTGCAGACGCGCATGATAAAAGAGATTTTAAAATGGCAAAAAAATATGGAATTCCTTTACGAACTTCTATAAAGCCCAATGATGAATTACTAACTCAAAAAATTAAAAATTTAGAAGAATGTTTTGAAGGAGATGGAATTTTGTATAATTCAATGCAGTTTGATGGAATGAAATCAGAAATTGCAAGGCCTTTAATTATTGCATGGCTTCTTGGAAAAGGGTTAGCCCAGCAAAAAGTCAGCTATAAATTGCGCGACTGGGTGTTTTCGCGACAGCACTATTGGGGCGAGCCAATTCCTTTAATTTTTTGCCAGAACTGTGGCTGGCAGGCCTTGCCCGAAAAAGATTTGCCAGTAGAATTGCCAAAAGTTAAAAAATATAAGCCAACAGAAACCGGCGAGTCGCCCTTGTCTGCAATTTCAAAATGGGTAAATGTAAAATGTCCAAAATGCAAAGGGCCGGCCAAAAGAGAAACAGACACAATGCCAAATTGGGCAGGAAGTAATTGGTACTTTTTAAGATACTGCGATCCAAAAAATAACAAAGAATTGGCAGATGAAAAATTGTTAAAATATTGGATGAGCGTTGATTGGTACAACGGCGGAATGGAGCACACAACTCTGCATTTACTGTATTCAAGATTTATTTTCAAATTTTTGTGGGATATTGGAGCGGTGCCAAAACAAATTGGAAGCGAGCCATATAAAAAGAGAACTTCGCACGGAATGGTTTTGGGCGAAGGAGGAATTAAAATGTCAAAGTCAAAGGGAAATGTAATAAACCCGGATTCAGTTGTAAAACAATATGGAGCCGATACTTTGCGCATTTACGAAATGTTTATGGGGCCGTTTGACCAGATGATTCCCTGGGACACAAAAGGAGTTGTGGGCTCGCGCCGTTTTATTGAAAAAGTTTATAATTTGGTAAACGCAAAAATAAAAACTGCTAATTTTGTTAAAGCTTCGCCGGATAAACTGCAAACCTTAATAAACAAAACAATGAAAAAAGTTGGCGAAGACGTTGAGGTAATGAAATTTAATACAGCTGTTTCTTCTATGATGGAATTTGTGAATGAATGGCAAAAAAATCCGGAAGGATTGGACAAAAACGATTCGGCCGACTTTTTGAAAATTTTGTCTCCTTTTGCCCCGCATTTGTCTGAGGAACTGTGGCAAATTTTAGGATTTAAAGGATTGTGTTCAGAACAGAAATGGCCTAAATATAATCCAAAATTAATTGAAGAAGAAAAAGTCTTGTTGATTGTGCAAGTGAATGGTAAAGTTAGAGATAAAATAGAAGTTGTTTCCGGCCTTTTGCAAAAACAAGCGGAAAATTTTGCATTAAAATCTGAAAAGATAAAAGTTTTGGTTGGAGAAAATAAAGTTGTAAAAATAATTTTCGTTCCAAATAAATTAATTAACATTGTAATTTAAAAATGGCGAAATACGCATTTATAGATTTTCAAAATACAGACAGTACAACAAAACAGTTGCTCGGTTTTGCAGTCGATTGGGAAAAATTATGCAATTTTTTGAAAAATAATTGGAGTTGCGAAAAAGTTTTTATATATGCCGGAATTGACGACGGTGATTTAGAAACTTCAGTTATGTTTGAAAATTTAGAGAAAGAAGGCTTTATTGTGCGAGCCAAAATGGTTTTTGCCTACAAGAATAAAGACAAGGATATAAATGTTTTTTGCCCTAAATGCGGAAATAAATTTACTCATAGAGTTGACATGGGTTATAATAGAAAATCAAATTGCGATGTTGATTTGACTGTGGACGCAATGAACCTGGTGCAGAAAGACAACATTTTTTATATTTTTTCAGGAGATGGTGATTTTGAATTTTTAATAAGAGATATAATTTCTAAAGGCGTTAAAACTTATATTGTTTCAAGCGCCAGAAAAATAAAATCAGGCAGAAGATATTTTACTTCACGTTTGTCAACAAAATTACGCAGATTGTGTGGAGAATATAAAAAAAGCGTCAACCTTATTGAGATTAACGATCTTAAATTGAGAATTGAAAAAATGTAAAGGAAAACGCCGTACAGGCCGGCGTTTTCTAATGCAAGTTAAGTATAGCATATTGTAAATCCATGTCAAGACAAATAAAAAATTATGAGCGAAACAAGGCCAAATCAAGAGTCAGAACAAGATAAGAAAGAACCACAAGAAATGACGGATGAGGCGAGGGAGGTAATTAGATTATTTCAGGAGGCAAAACTGGCTACAGACATAGAAGAGCAAAATAAATTGCTTCAAAATTTTTATGCGGGGCTTATGAATATTGTTACGCCGGAAGGCGAGCGGCCCAATGGACAATCCGATCAAGAGTTAAAGAGGGTTGTTATAGATGGAAAAAAATTAGGAGGATATAATTATTTATCGGTTGGGGGAGGGACATCTGGACAAAGAATTTATTTCAAAAATCATATTATTGTTCCATCAGGAGAAAGTCCAGCTATTTATGGATATGACATAACGCCAGAGGAATTTCAGGGTCAATATGAATTGGAAAGCAAAGATAGAAAGCCCAGATGGATGACTTATTATAAACCGGAAGGAAGTGATTGGTCGCATGGGCAACCTTATTGGGAAAGATTTGTCAAAAATTTTGGAAATGAAATAATAGATTTAGTCCAAAATACTGATAAAAAATAAATTTATGGGAAAAAATAAGAAAGTTTTGTTGGGTAATGAGGCAATTGTAAAAGGGGCTTTGGAGGCGGGGGTTAGTTTTGTTTCCGGATATCCGGGGTGTCCTTCTGCTGAAATAGGAGATGAGTTTGGAAAAATTGCTAAAGAAAATGGAATTTATGCCGAATGGTCTGTGAATGAAAAAGTTGCGCTGGAAGCTGCAATTGGCGCCAGTTTTTCTGGATTAAAGTCATTGGTGAATATGAAAAGTTTTGGAATTAATGTTTGCTCTGACAGTTTATTTCCCTTAGCCTACACAGGTACAAAAGCTCCAATGGTAATTGTTGTGGCAGACGATCCTTCTTGCTGGAGTTCAGCGCAAACAGAACAGGATTCAAGGGGATATGCCTTTTTGTCACATATACCAATGTTAGAGCCCGCAGACCCGCAGGAGTGCTATGAGTTTACAAAATTAGGATTTGAAATTTCAGAAAAGTTTAATACGCCCGTAATTTTAAGAATTACAACAAGGGTGGCTCACCAGAGAATGCCGGTTCAATTTGAAAATTTTAAAAAAGAAAATAGAGTTTTTCAAAAAGGGGAATTTATCAAGGATTACAAAAGATTTTCCACGATGCCTCCTCGGGTTTTGGAAATGAAAAAAGAGCTTTTAGAAAAAATTGAAAAAATAAAACAATATGCCGAAAAATCAAAAGTAAATAAAATAGAATCGCCCCGAGGTCCGACCCCGGGGAAACTTGGTATTATTGCTTCTGGGGTCGCCTATTTGCACGTGAAAGAAGCGTTAGAAAAATTAAATTTAGATTTGCCTGTTTTAAAGTTGGGATTTTTTTATCCTTTACCAGAGAAAAAAATAAAAGAGTTTATAAAACCCTTAAAGAAAGTTTTAATTGCAGAAGAAGTTGACCCTTATATTGAAAAAGAAATAAAAATTTTAGCCAAAGACGAAAATTTAAAAGCGGAAATTTTTGGAAAGGATATTTTATCTGAGATAGGAGAATTAAACCAAGAAAAACTTGCTTTGGCTTTAGCAAAAATTTTGGAAATAAAATATATCGCTACGCTAGAATATATCGCTACGCTAAAATATATCGCTACGCTAGAATATAAAACTCCTAAAATAATTGATTCTAATTTACCCAACCGCCATCCCCAGCTTTGTTCTGGATGCCCCTATTGGCTCGCCTTTTCAGCTATTAAGAAATCAGCGCCAGAGGGAACAATTTTTGGCGGCGATATTGGCTGTAATATGTTAGCTGGAGTTTCTCCGCATAATATTCAGGATTATCTTTTTTCTATGGGATCTTCTATAGGCATAGGACACGGTATTAAAAAATCCACAAACCAAAAAGTTATCGCTATTATGGGAGACGGAACGTTTTTTCACGCCGGAATTCCGGCACTAATCAACGCTGTTTATAATAAAAGCAATCTTTTGGTTTTTATTTTAGACAATAGAATAACGGCAATGACTGGCCTTCAACAAAATCCCGGAATGGGAAAAACAGGAATGGGAGAAGATTCGCCGATGTTGAAAATTGAAGAGATAGCGGCTTCCTGCGGAGTGAAAAATATTAAAGTTATAGATCCCGTAAATTTTAAAGAGTTAGAAAACACAATGAAAGATTTTTTAAGCAAAGACGAGGTATCCATTATTATCTCTCGAAGAATTTGCGCATTGCTTGCTAAAAAACAACAAAATGAATAAAACATTTAACATTATTATAGTCGGAGTTGGAGGACAGGGACTTATAACCCTAAACAACATTATTGCAAGAGCCGCTTTTTATGAGGGATATGATGTAAAAACTTCAGAGCTTCACGGACTTTCCCAGAGGGTGGGGAGCGTTGAAACTCATATTAGATTCGGAAAAAAAGTTTATTCGCCATTGGTAATAAATGGAACGGCCGATTTGGTTTTAGGATTAGAAATTACAGAGGGATTAAGGGCTGTTAAGTTTTTAAATCCAAAAACAGTTTTTGTTGTAAATAACAATTACATTTCTTTTATGGAAAATATTTCCAAAAAAGAAATAGAAGAAAAAATAAAATTGCCGGTTGGAAGTAATTTACGGCTTATTTTAGCTTCAGAAATATGCAAAAAAGAATTGGGAAAAGAAGTTGTGAGTTCTATTTACCTTTTGGGATATTGCATATTTAAAAATTTAATACCTTTAAAACCAGATTCAGTTTTAAAAGCGATAAAAGAAACAATGCCAGAAAAATATTTAGAGCTCAATAAGAAGGCTTTTAATCTTGCAAACTCTAATGATTAAGAAAGTTGTAATAGCTGCTGCGGGCCAAGGGACCCGCATGCTTCATTTAACAGACAGCAAAAGCAAACATTTAATTGAGGTCGAAAAGCGGCCTTTTTTGGCATATTTGCTGGATAATATTTTAAAAGCCGGATATAGAGAAATTATTTTGGTTGTTGGGTATCGTGAAGATATGATTAGAGATTTTTTGAAAAATTACAAATTTGACAGTGTAAATTTTGATATTAAAATTGTAAACCAGTTTGATATTTTGGGGCCAAAAGAAAAAGAGTACGGTACGGCTTGCCCAATAAAATGCATGAAGGATTTAATAAAAAATGAAAATTTTATTTCTTTATGCGGCGACAATTTTTATACGGTTGAAGATTTAAAATTAATGAATATTGACGACGATTACAATTATGTTGCAGGCGTTCCAAATGATCATCCAGAAAAATTCGGAGTTTTAATCGAGGATGGCGCCGATTTTTTAGAGGAAATTATTGAAAAACCGAAAATTTTTTCCGGTAATTTAATTAATACTAGTTTGTATAAATTTACGCCGGAAATTTTAGAAAAAGTCTTTCAAATAGAAAAATCTTTGAGAGGAGAATATGAAATTACAGATGCTATTTCCCTGCTGGCCAAAGAAAAAAAAGTAAAAGTAAAAAGAATTAATGATTTTTGGATGGATTTTGGAAATCCGTCTGACATTATAAAGCTTTCAAAATTCCTTAAAAATGGAAATAATAAAACTGTCAAAAAATGCAGTAAATGAAGCCGTAAAAGTCATAAAATCAGGAGGAGTGGTAATTTGTCCGACAGACACTGTTTATGGTTTTTTGGCTGATGCAACCAACCAAAAAGCAGTTGAAAAGATTTTCAAAATAAAGAAAAGGCCAAGGTCAAAACCTTTGCCTATTTTTGTAAAAGATATAAAAATGGCAAAAGATTTAGCGGAAATTAATGCTAGACAAATGAAAATTTTAACCCTTCGGCACGGCTCAGGGCAAGAAAAATATTGGCCTGGAAAATACACATTCATATTAAAAAGGAAAAAACCGTGTGAGCTCGGGTCTCACACGAAGCTTTATGGGATTGGCAAAGAAACAATCGCTTTGAGAATTCCAAAATATAAGTTTTTGAATTATTTACTCAAGAAAATAAATAAGCCCTTGGCGCAAACTTCGGTTAATATTTCGGGCGAACCAGCCTTAATAAAAATAAACGACATCATACGAAAATTTGGGATGTCCGACATCCCAATGCTTATAATCGACGGGGGTGATTTGCCAAAAAGTAATCCATCAACTATTATTGACCTATCAAAAGATAAAATTAAAACTTTAAGGAAATAATATATCGCTACGCTAAATTCTAAAAATTTATGGCAAAGTTAAGAAAACAAGATCCGCAGATTGCGAAGTTAATAAACCTGGAAACCGAACGGCAAAAAACTTCGCTGGAGATGATTCCTTCTGAAAATCATTGTTCGCCGGCTGTGCGCGAAGCTTTGGGGTCAATTTTAACTGACAAATATGCAGAAGGATATCCTGGCAAAAGATATTACGCTGGGTTGAAATATTACGATATTTTAGAAGATTTGTGCCGAGACAGAGCAAAGAAATTATTTGGCGTTCCGCATGCTAACGTTCAGCCGTATTCTGGTTCTCCCGCTAACGCCGCTGTTTATATGTCTGTTTGCGAACCCGGAGACACAATAATGGGTTTAGCTTTGCCAATGGGAGGACATTTAACTCATGGCTGGAAAGTAAATTTTTCCGCCAAATTTTTTAAATCTGTGCAGTATGGAGTAGATGAAAAAACACATTTGCTCAATTATGGCGAAATAGAAAAACTGGCAAAAGAAAATAAGCCAAAATTAATTTTTGTTGGAGCCACCGCTTATCCGCGAATTTTTGACTGGAAAAAATTAGGAGAAATTGCAGATTCTGTTGGAGCTTATTTGGCGGCTGATATAGCCCATATTGCGGGATTGGTTGCCGGAGGTTCTCATCCAAGCCCCGTGCCGTATGTTCATATTGTTTCAACTACAACCCACAAAACTTTAAGGGGTCCGAGGGGCGGAATGATAATGGTAACTCAAAGAGGTCTAGATAAAGATCCCGAGCTTGCTAAGAAAGTTGATAAGGCAATTTTTCCCGGATTTCAAGGAGGGCCTCATATGCACCAAGTAGCCGCAATTGCAGTTTGTTTAAAAGAAGCGTCAACCCCGGCTTTTAAAAAATATGCGCGTCAAATAGTAAAAAATGCAAAGGCTTTGGCTGAAGAATTAAAAAAATATGGGTTTACTTTGATTTCGGGCGGCACAGACAATCATTTGCTTTTAATAGATTTGAGAAATAAAAATATTGGAGGTCCGGAAGCGCAGGATTTACTGGAAGAAGCTGGGATTACAATTAATAAAAACAGCATTCCTTATGACCCGGCTCCGCCGTTTAAGCCTTCTGGAATAAGAATGGGAACTCCGGCAATCACAACAAGGGGAATGAAAGAAAAAGAAATGAAAAAAATAGCTGGCTGGATAAACGAGGTTATTGAAAGCAAATCCCTGCCTGCCGGCAGGCAGGCAAAATCTGTAAAAAAAGTCAGAGAGGAAATTAAAAGATTCTGTAAAAAATTTCCTTTACCCAGATGAACATAGATTTATATTTATTTAATTTTGTAAACCAGTTTGCGGGAAAGTGGGCTTGGCTGGATTATCTCGGCATATTTTTTGCCAAATATTTTGAATACGCTTTGTGGCTTTGTTTACTGCTATTTTTAATTTTTAACCTCAAAAAATACTGGAGAATGGTGGTTTTAGCTTTGATTTCAGGTGGTGTTTCAAGATTTATTGTTGGGTCGCTAATTAGATTTTTATGGTTCAGACAAAGGCCATTTGTGGCTGAAAATTTTATTCCTTTAATAAACCAAAGTCCAAAAGAGGCATCTTTTCCATCCGGACACGCGACTTTTTTCTTTGCGTTTTCAATTATTGTTTATTTTTATAACAAAAAAGCCGGTATATTATTTTTTATTGCCAGTTTTTTGATTGTCATTTCCCGGGTCTATGTCGGCATCCACTGGCCATCAGATATTTTAGCAGGAGCTGTTTTGGGGATTTTAATGGGATATATTCTAAATTGGCTTTTCCGAAACCACGCCCGCAAGGTTATTAAAGGTTATAACAACTAAAATGAAAATTATATTTTTGGGCGTTGGCGAGGCGTTTGATGAAAATATTCCAAACAATTCGCATTTAATTATTACAGAAAAAACAAAATTGCTTTTGGACTGTGGTATGACTGCGACTCCGCAGGTTTGGAAATTTAATCCAAGTCAAAATTTTTTAGATGCGGTTTATATCAGCCATTGGCACGCTGACCATTATTTTGGCTTGCCCGGGCTTTTATTGAGAATGTGGGAAGGCGAGAGAGAAAGGCCTTTAACTATTATTTCCCGCAAAGGATTTAAAGAGCAGTTTGATAAGCTTATGGATTTAGCTTATTTGGGTTTTAGAGAAAAATTTAAATATGAAATAAATATTTTGGAAGCAGAGGCTGGCGAAGAAATAAAATTTAATGATTTGTTATTGAATTTTTCTCCGACCGTGCATTCCGGAGAAAATTTAGCAGTAAAAGTTAGCGATGGAAAAAACACTATGGCGTACAGCGGAGATGGTTCGCCTGTAGCCGGCACGGATTTTTACAATAATTTAGATTTACTAATTTTAGAAACCTATTTATATGATAAAGAAATTATCGGACATTCATCAATAATTTCCGCCATTTCTTTTGCCGAAAATAATAATGTAAAATGTCTGGCTCTGACTCATATAAATAGAGATTTTAGAAAAAATGAATTGTCGAAAGTAAGAGAAAAAATTAAAAACGATAAAGTAAAAATTATAATTCCCGAGCCAATGGACGAATATAATTTGTAAATCAAAAAAAGTGGGACATCCGATGTCCCACTTTTTTATTTGCGCTGTAATTATACACCTTGCGTGAACATTTTTTGAGCGGAAACTGGACGAATGCGGACTCGGTTTTACGACAACTTTTTTGTTTTACTCGACAAATTGTCTTCCCCACCAAAAGGTTGCGATATAAATAACTGGCAGGACAATAACACTTGCATACCATGCTACCCGTCCAAATTTTGGGCCGTACAGTTCGGCTAAGCGCGCAAAAACTACAAAAACCATAAACCAGCCAACGAGGAGTCCGGCGCCGGGCCACTCTGGATGTATAAGGTCGCTGCTTCCGCCGACTTTGTACCATTTTACCCACCCACTCCACTTCATAATAAAAACATGGAGAAGGACGAGAATAAAGACAAGGCGCGCTCCCCAATATTGCCACCGCCACCACCTTTCTCTGCCGACGGCAGCCATCACGCGATCATTTGATATAAAAAAAATTGCAATCAAAACAATGGCAGCTATGAGGCCAAAAACAAATGGCCAATTAAGTGTTCCCAGAAATCCCGATAAAGGGAACTTTGACGACAGAAAAAAGAAGGAGACAATTCCATGGACAAAAGCAAAAAAGAAAGCGATGATGCCCAGCTCTTTTCGATATTGAACATAGCGGTCAGGAAAAGAAAAAAGGCGGCTTAATAGGCCAATAAGGAGAACAATGCCAAGAAGTATTGCGGCCACGCCAGCAAAAGTTTTATTGGCTATATAAAGATCGTAATATCCGCGACGATAAAAGAGGTATACCGATAAAATCACAAACAGTGGCATAGCTACCGCAAGCGCCGCGCCATACTGCTGAAATTGATATTTCCAGTTAATTTTCATTAGTCAGATACTATTGTTTAAGAATATCTCCCAAACGCCTTATTGCCTCGCCGTAACGTGTCCAATCACCATCCCTTTGCGCTCGGAGGGCCTCATCATACGCCCCTAACGCTTTTTGTATACGCTCCTGAATATCTTTGGAAGGCGCTACTTGCGGTTTTGTCGTCGCGGTCCCTTGCGGCTTTACTCCCGTTCCACTGCCAAAGATTTTTGATAATCCTTCTTCCAATGTCTCTTCCATAGCAATTTTATTTTCATACGCCACAACCACCCGTTTTAACTCCGGAATTTTTCCGGCTTCGGCCTTGAGATAGAGCGGACGCACATACAAGAGAGATTCCTTAATTGGAATAACCAAAAGCGGACCTTGGATTACTTGCGACCCGCCTTGGCTCCAAAGCGAAATCTGCTGGCTTATTTCGGAATCTTGATTAATTCTGCCTATAATCTGCTTTGGCCCGAACACCAGCTTGTCTTTAGGAAAACGATAGACCAACAACTTGCCGTAGCTTTCTCCATCGTTACGGGCGACCATCCAGGCAGACAGATTGTCTTTTGCGCGAGGAGTAAAAGGCAGCATTAAAACATATTCCTCCTTCTTCTCTCCTGGCAATTTCATAATAATATGCCGCGGTTGCATAGATTCTGATGCAATGGCCGGAATCTCCCACTGGTCTTCTTTGTTGTAAAAAATTTGCGGATCATCCATATGGTAGACAGAATATGCGGCAGTTTGCAGAGTAAAGATATCTTCGGGATAGCGTAAATGAGAAACCAAACTCGTTGGCATTTCTGACATCGGTCGGAATGTTCCGGGAAAAATCGCGGCGTATGTTTTTAAAATCGGGTCATCTTCGTCCGCTTGGTAGAAGACGACACTGCCATTATAGGCATCAACCACCACTTTTACCGAGTTTCTGATGTAGTTTATATTCTTGCCATTTACCCGTATAGGTTCCGAATATGGATAACGGTCGCTTGTAGTATAGGCATCGGCAATCCAATACACTTTGCCACGCGCAATAACGATATAAGGGTCTCGGTCAAAGGTCAAAAAGGGCGCGATTTTGGCGACTCTATCGGCAATTGCGCGGTAGTACAAAATACGGCTTTCACTGGTTATGTCGTTGGATAAAAGCAGTTTAAGCGACTTAAATTTCACCGCGTAAAAGACACGTTTGATGAAAGAGTCCATCTCCACCCCGCCTTTACCCTCGTATGTTGCGTAGACATTTTCTTCACCCTTAGGATAATCAAACTCCCGAGATTTTGTTTTAGTAATGACATAGTCGTTTGAAAGCTCGCCAAAATAGATTTCGGGGCGCGAAATTTCAAGCTCCTTCACATTTGACTTTGGCGGCAAATCCTTAATGAATAAAACTGGTAAGCCCTCGGGAGTGACCTGATTCACCGGTCCGGCTGCCACGCCGTATCCGTGCGTAAATGTCAGCCGTTCATTAATCCAGTTTCTGTTCGGGAGGCTCTCCGAAGCCAACTCCCGCGGGGAAAGCATAATCTGGCGAATTTCTCCGTCTATGATATAGCGATCATTATCAACTTCGGCAAATTCGTAATAGGTTCTGATTTCTTGTATCTGGGAAAAAGTTGATAAAAGGGGTTTTCTATCCCAAAGCCGCACATTTTTAACCGTGAGATTATTAGCCGAGATATCAGCCGCGGTGATGGGTTTGTCTCCCGAGATTTCTCGTTCCTCTATTTTATCAAGGGCAAACGCCTGACGGGTAGCGGCAATATTGTGCTTGATGAACGGTGTTTCCTTTACGAGCTCATTGGGGGCAACTACCAATTTTTGAACAAGGAACGGAATCATCGCTCCGGCGAATCCTACGATAATATAAAGAGAGACTGTTCCCAAAAGCCACGACAATTTTCCCTTCCATCCCCAAAAAATGGCCGAAACTGCCGTGAGGAGAGTAGCAGCCATTGATATCCAAAGCATAAATATTCTCACGGTTGCGTCTGTGTATGTCGCGCCAAACACTAGACCGCTCTGGCTCGTGAGCAGTGTAAAGCGGGAAAGATAGATTCCTGCGGTAATGGTTGAGAGAAAAACGGCGAGTAAGATGCCAAGGTGGATTCTCTCCGCGCGGTCTACTTGTAGTCGTTTAAGCGATTGCAGACCTGCTTGCGCAGGCGAGCCTATAAAATGAATGCTGCCTCGTAAAAAATATATGATCGCGCAACCGACAAACGATAACAGAACGAGGAATTTTATTAGGCCTAAACCTATCTGAAAGACGGGAAGAGAAAACAGATAAAAGCCGATGTCCTTGTTAAAAATGGGGTCTGACGCGCCAAAAGCCGCTCCAGAAATAAATTTTAAAACCTCCTGCCAATTGCCAGCGGCCACAAGTCCGAAAAAGAGCGCGATTATCACGCTTAACACAACGGCAAATTTTTTGACAATACCACTGCCCACATTTACCGGTTGGCCGATTAACGTCGCCGGTAAAATTGCCGTCCACCCTGAGCCTGTCGAATGGGTTGAGCGGAGCGCTAACGAGAAGTTAGCGAGCAAAAAAACGGCGGCAAAAACTCCCGCCCCCGCAAACAACGTTATTTTAGCGACCAGAGACTTAATAAAGATTTGAGTGTGGCCAACCTCGGAAAACCACCACCAATCAGTAACAAAACTAACAATACTTGAAAAAAAGATAAAGACGACGAAAAGCGCAATAAAAGAAATTTGTGTAAGATATTTTGGAATAGTCATAATAAATAATTATAGTAATATTTCTTTAGTAAGTTAAAAAATTTACATCGAATCTTTCCTCTTGGGTGAACCCTTCTAAAATGTGCCGCTGGTCGGAGTCGAACCGACATGAGGTTGCCCTCGCATCATTTTGAGTGATGTGCGTCTGCCATTCCGCCACAGCGGCTTAAATTTGTTTAATTCTATCACATTTTTAGCATTTTTTCAACAGATTTCTATCATTCCCACGAGGCGTTAATAATTTTTTCCGGGAATTTTTCTGCCAGTTTTCGGAAATTTTCACAGGAAGTTTTGTGCAAAACAGCTGCTCTGTATTTTGTGAGATATGCCATTACTTTGTCGCCCGGCTGGGGAGAACAGCATTTTGCTATATTCACAAGCATTCCTTTTTGACCAGCCAAAAATATTTGTGATATGCGCCCTTTTTTTATCTGTTGTTTCTCCCTTTTCTCCCTCTGAGCTTTTTCTGAAATTTCAATAAATTTTTGTTTTATAAATCCGGGGATAGGAAATCTAAAAAAAGAATCGGTCTGGCTGATCGCTTTTTTAATATGAGATTGCGCCAGGCTTGTTTTTACAAATTTTAGCCAGTCTGCCGACGGCTTCTTTTTTTTGTTTATTATAATTTCTACAACATCTCCGTTCTCTAAAATATGGGAAAGTGGAACAATTTTTCCTCCGACTTTTGCAGATTCACAGTGGTTTCCAATATCTGAGTGAACGGCATAAGCAAAATCAACGGGCGTTGCCCCTTTTTTCATAGTGATTACATCGCCCTTTGGGGTTAAAGCAAAAACCTGGTTTGTAAAAAAATCAATTTTGAAAACTTTCCAAAAATCCGGGGCTTTTTGCATCCAGTCAAAATTTTCATCATTTTTTTTCAGATCAATTTTTTCTTTATAAGACCAGTGGGCGCAGACGCCATATTCAGCCTCTTTTTGCATTTCTTCGGTTCTTATCTGTATTTCTGATATTTTATCTTCTTCATAAAAAATAGTAGTATGCAGAGATCTATATCCGTTTGATTTTGGTTTTGCTATATAGTCATCTATTTCTTCTGATATGGGTTTGTATTGTTTATGTATAATACCGAGAGTTCTATAGCAATCCTCAATATCTTTTACAATTATTCTAATTGCAATCAGGTCGTGAACTTTTTTAAAATCCATGCCCTTTTTTACAAGTTTCTTGTAGGCGCTCCAGTATGATTTGGTTCTGTAATTTATATTTACAAATTTTATCCGGTTTTTTTTGAATAATTTTTTTAATTTTGGAATGAATTTTTTAAGATGTTTTTCTCTTTCTTCATATTGCTCTTGTATATTCTCTTTTAGCCATTTATATTTATTCTCAAATAAATAAGAAAAAGATATATCCTCTAAATTCCTTCTAATTTCATTCAAACCTAATCTATTGGCGATTGGCACAAACACTTGCAAGGTTTCTATTGCATATAATTTTTGTTGTTCTTCCGGAAGAAGGTGCAAGAAATTTAATCCGTCCAGTCGCGATAACAATTCTACCAATATCACTCTAAGGTCGCCTGCAATAGCCAGAAACATCTTTCTTAAATTTTCAATTTTTTCTCCAGTAAGTATTTTCTTCTCCTTTATTTTTACCGCTAGAGGATAACGTATCCTGCTGAGCTCTGATACTTTTTCTACCAACCGAGAGATCTCTTTTCCGAATTTTTTTTCTAACCCATGGATTTCTATTTTTTTAGCTGAACTTGGCATATCATCTATAACGTCGTGTAAAATACCAAAAGCAATCGTTTTTTCATCCATGCCCATCTTTTCTAACATAACAGCTACTCTTACTGCGTGGTGAATATAATTTTCTCCGGAAAGTCTATTTTTATCCTTGTAAGCAATTTCCGCAAATTTAAAAGCTTCCTCAATCAGTTTTGGGTTAGAGCTTTTTTTTATAATTTTTTGCAGTTCGTTGTTCACCTGTAGTTTTAATTGCTTTTTTTATAATCGCATTCCTTACTGCTGCACTTAACTTGTTTTCTTTTTGTCTCAATTAAAATTGAATTGCATTTTGGACATAATTCATTTATGGGCTTGTCCCAGGCGGCGAAATCGCATTTCGGATAATTATTGCAGCCATAAAATATTTTTCCCTTTTTAGTTCTTTTCTCAACTATTTCGCCCTGATTGCATTTTGGGCATTTGATATTTAAAATATTATTTTCGTTTTTTATTGATTCTGTATATTTGCACTCAGGAAATTTTGAACAGGCATAAAACCTGCCGAACCTTCCCATTCTGTCCACCAACGGAGCTCCGCATTTTGGGCACACTTTATCTGTCTGCTGGACAAGGTTTGATTTTTTTACTTCTTCATATTTCTCTTTAAGATTTTTTGCAAAAGGAGCATAAAAATCTTTGCATGTTTTTTGCCAAGTATCTTTTCCTTCAGAAACCTCGTCTAATTCTTTTTCTAATTTTGCAGTAAAATCAATATCAACGATTTCGGGAAAGTTTTTAACCAAAACATCATTAACAACTATTCCTATTTCTGTTGGTATAAATCTCTTCTGGTCATTTTTTGAAACATAATTCCTTTCCTGTATGGTGGCTAAAGTCGGCGCGTAGGTTGAAGGCCTGCCAATTCCGTATTTTTCAAGGGTTTTAATCAGGCTTGCTTCAGTGTATCTTGCGGGCGGTTCTGTAAAATGTTGCGAAGGAGTTAAACTTACAAGATCTAAAACATCTTTTTCTTTTAATTCAGGCAATTCTTTTTCTTCAAATTTTGTTGGATAAATTTTCAAAAATCCGTTGAATTTTAATGTCTGGCCGTTGGCGCGGAAAGTGTAGTTGTTAGCTTTAATGTCCGCTGATATTGAATCAAAAACAGCTGGAGCCATTTGACAGGCGATAAATCTTTGCCAGATTAATGTATAAAGTTTAAGTTGTCTTGCATCTATCTTGAGCGACTCGGGAGTTTTGTCGGCATAAGCCGGCCTGATTGCTTCGTGGGCTTCCTGCGCCCCTTTGCTTTTTGTCACATATTTTACTATTTTTCCTGCCCAATAATTTTGGCCCAAAGTTTCAGTTATAAATTTTTTAGCAGCAGATAAAGACATCTCAGACAAATTTAGAGAATCCGTTCTGTGGTAGGTGATAAGCCCACTTTCATATAGCCGCTGGGCTGTCTGCATTGTCATTTTTGCTGGAAAATGAAATCTCTGCCAAGCTACCTGCTGCAAAGTGCTGGTGGTAAACGGAGGGGCGGGGTATCTGTTTGTTTCTTTTTTTTCTACTAATTCAACAATATAATCTGCGTTGTTTAAATCATGCAAAATTTTATCAGCCTCTTTTTTATTTTTTATCTCCAGTTTGTCTATATTTTTATTACCTTTTTTGATTAAAGAAGCGATGAATTCCTTGTCTAACTTTTTTAGTAAAGCCTCAATGCTCCAATATTCTACGGGCGCAAATTTTTCAATTTCTCTTTCTCTTTCAACAACCAATCTTACGGCCACCGATTGCACTCTACCAGCTGAAAGACCCCTGGCAACTTTTTTCCATAAAAATGGGGACAGTTTATAGCCCACGAGTCTATCTAAAATACGCCTTGCCTGCTGGGCGTCAACTAAATTCATATCAATTTTTCGCGGTTTTTCTAACGCTTTTTCAATTGCTGTTTTTGTAATTTCATGAAAAACAATTCTTTGCGGATTTTTTAAATTCAAAGCTTCTTTTAAGTGCCATGCAATTGATTCTCCTTCGCGGTCTTCGTCAGTTGCTAAAATAGTATTATCGGCTTTTGCAGAATCTTTTTTTAATTCTGAAATAAGTTTTCTGGCCTTCGTAGGTATTACATATTTTGGCTGAAAATCATTTTCAACATCAACTCCCAATTCTCCTTTTGGCAAATCTCTCACATGACCAAAAGACGACTTTATTATAAAATCGTTTCCTAGAAATTTTTGAATTGTTTTTGCTTTTGTCGGGCTTTCTACTATTACTAAACTTTTCATTGTTTTATTTTTTAATTATAAATTACGATTTTACTCTAAATTTTGATTAAATCAAGCCCCGTGTTTGTTTCACTATACCATAAAAAAGAAAAACAGCTTAATTCATAATAATACTAAATATTTTGAAGCTTCACTTTTTCTGGTATCGTTTATAGGAAGATGTTAAGATAAAATATATAAGATAAAATATATAAGATAAATAATTAAAATATTGAATTTTATGAAACTCCCCATAACAGACAAATTTCTCTTAGATTTATTGGAGTTAACCAGCAATACGGCACATTTTATTTTTAAGCGCAGAAGGACTTTTGGAGATTTGATGCCGGGTCAGAAGGACCCCAGTTTTGAAATGTATAGAAAATTTAAGAATAGGCGAGAATTTAATAAGCTAATCTATTATTTAAAGAAAAATAATTTTATAAAAGTGGAAAGTTTAAAAGGAAGGCGAGCTCTTCTTCTTACTAAAGAGGGGAAGAATAAAGCCATTAAGGCTAGTTTTAAAATTGAAGACAGCAAAAGAAAAAATAGGAAAGATGGCAAATGGATCATGATAATTTTTGATATTCCTCAAAACCGGAAAAGAGACAGGAGTTTATTAAGGAGCGTTTTGAAGAATTTAGGGTATAAATTATTCCAGCAGAGCGTGTGGATTACCCCTTATGATGTTTTTGAAAAGACGGAAAAATCGCTGCAATTTTATTCTTTGGATAAATATGTCAGAATTTTTTTAGTAAACGAAATATAAATATAGCAAAATAATATAGTTAGTAAGACGGGCGATACCAACAATTATGAAGCTTCAAGAAATATGGTATTATAGAATTAAAATGGGATTAAAGCAGATTCCGCGCTAATACTTGAAATTTGGCGGGCTTTAAAGTAGCATAAAATTGGTTACGAAACCATTCTTTTTGACAAAAGGAGTCCAGCCATGGACCCGATCGTGCTCGATGAGAACATGACTTTGGTGGTGGAGAATTTTGTTTCGGAAGATGCAAGAGTTCCTTTTGATTCTCCGGCAACCTACATTGGCCATCTGAAAGATGGCAATGCCGGATATGTTTATGCGGCGACATTGTCGGCAACGCACTATTGCCTTTTCATCCGGCCGATTGGGATTATAGGAAAGTTGATCCCGCGGAAAGTTGACACTTTTGCTAAACTGCGGCAGTGGTGCAAACAGCGGATGAGGGAACAAAGATACTTGGAACTTCGGGCTGATACAACATGGGGTCAGGTTCCATTCCGAGTGAAAGAAGAATTTCATAAGCGCTTGGAGGAGGAGGAAAGAAAAAAGGCAGTGGTAAGAGCCGCAGATGAGGAGCGGGAAAGAATCAGAAAAGTGCAACGGGACGCGCTGAGCGAATTGGACGACGCACGCGTCGATTTATCGTAGAAACCTGCGTCAGTAGGTTGAGGCCGGGAAACCGGCGTATGCGAAGGAAAACCCTTCGCTTTTTTTTATTTGATTTGTTTCACTATTTATTATACTCATTCATGGCCTTATCTAATCCCTCTTTAATTAAAAAATCAAGAACTTCTGCGGTTTTGGTAATTGTTTGGTTCAGAATTTCTTGTTCGCCTGGCGAAAACTTTTTGAGCACTAAATTTTTTGCTTTTTTAGTACCGTGAACTGGTCTACGGTACTGCTCGGGTTTAATTCCGATACGAATTCTTATTAAATTTTCATTGCCGATACTTTTAATTATTGATTCAACTCCTTTGTGGCCGGCAGACCCGCGTTCTTGGACAATTTTTATTTTTCCAATCGGAAGATCAATGTCATCATGAACAACTACTAATAAGGGTTTAGGGTCTAGGGTATAGGGTTTAGTTATCGCACGGACGGATTTGCCGGATTCGTTCATAAAAGTTTGCGGTTTTACAAGCAGAATTTTTTTTCCTTCCCTGTCCGCAGAAGCCTCGGCGAAGGCGGAGGAAATTTCGGCGTTAAACTTTTTTGACAACTTAAATTCTGGAAAATTATTTTTTTCCGCAAATTTATCTAAAACCATAAACCCGACATTGTGGCGAGTGTTTTTGAATTTTTCTCCCGGATTTCCCAGACCGATTATTATAATCATATTGTTTTTTATAATAATACATCAGTTTTATTAAAATTTCCAACATTTATCACTTATCCACAGGTTGAGCCTTGACAGCGTTTGCTAAAATTGTGCGGGGGGGGTATAATAAGATAATTTACAATTTAAAAATCTTAAAACATAAAATTCTAAAATTCTAAAATTCTAAATTTTTAGATTTTTAATTTTTTAGTTTTTAAAAACAAATGAGAACAAAATATCTATTTGGCGTAGCCATTTTTGCAATGGCGGCTTTATATGTTACGGCGGGCGCGCTTGCGCAAACTTCGCCCCGCGACGTCGGCTCTACCCTTCAGGTGC
>Ga0265296_1002222_pt1 | contig 20051 bp, 20 predicted proteins | sample MunlanPumphouse1_FD_189073 | JGI IMG/M metagenome (GOLD analysis project Ga0265296, IMG submission 189073) | Groundwater microbial communities from a municipal landfill in Southern Ontario, Canada - Pumphouse #1 | ecosystem: Environmental > Aquatic > Deep subsurface > Groundwater | place...
GCCCCAGTGAACGACTTCGACCTTGACGCGCGGGCCGACCGCGACCTCTTCGATCCACGAGAGCTTTCCATTGATCACCACGTGATCGTGCGTCGGACGATTGACGTTCATCATCGGCCCACGCCCCAGCAGCAAATGGAAGGTTTGAAGCGCGACGACCGTGTCCGATGACCAGTTGCGAACCGCGGCGTAGATCTGGCCCTCGTGCGTCCAGAACATCGCGCCGTCATCCGCGCGGAACGGGATGAGATGGCTTTCCCAGTCGCCGAAGTGCAGGCGCGCGCCGACGTCGTGAACGTACGTGGCGTACGCGAGCGTCTTGCCGTCCGGGAAGCCGCAGAGCGAGATGAAGCTTGCGTGGGCGATCGTCGCGTAGCGATCCTTGCCGAGCGCGGGACGTTCCCAGGCACAGAGCCGCGACTGGCCGCCATTGTGCTCGACGAAGAACGCGCGGCCATCGGGGGCGATGGCGCCGTCGACCACGTCGCCGACCATCGAGCGACGCATGTCTACCGTCACGGTCTGCATGAGGTCGAGGCGGTCGAGCAGTGCGAGCATCGAGCGGTGGTGGTCGGCATCGCCGAAGTGACGGTCGCCGAGATGGCGAAGCAGTTCGTGAAGAGCGGACATTGAGTACCTCTTGGTGATGCAAGGCAGCGAGTTTGGAACGGCCCCCGGAGAATCCCAGGCAGTCGGTTTGATTTCGCCCCAAGCAGGATCAATTCATCATGAAACGCGCCGCGTGTCAAGAAAAAAACCGCGAGTAGTCGCGGTCGTAGCGGGTGACCGCGAGCTAGTCGCAGTCGTAGCGGGTGAGGAAGAGCGTGCGGTCGCCGTCGGTGTGCCAGCCCGAGAGCGTTCGGTTGCCGGTCTGCGTGAGGTTCTTCAGCTCGCCGTAGAGCGGGAACTCGTCGATCCCGTCTTCGTGGAGCCAGAGGAACGTGGGCTCCCCGTCGAGCGCCAGGGTCTCGAGGAGCACGCCGTCCTGCACGCGGCGTACCTTGCCCGTGAGCGGCTTCTTGGTCACCCAGGGGAAGTTGGACGCGAGGATCGCCGCTGTGGGGCCGCCTTCGTGTTTTAGCCGCCTGCCCGCGAGCACGACGCGGTCGCCCACGCGAGCCATGAACGTCCAGTTGTTCGGCACGCTGTCTTGTTCGACGTACTCGAGGTCGCTGTCGAGGAACCGCACGACCGTGTCGCGGCGGAGTCCGTCGTCGCCCTCCGGGCAGAACAAGCTTTCCGGCTCGGGCTCGCACACCTTGGTCGCGCGCAGAGTGAGCACGGCGAGGGCGTCGCCGTCCTGGAGCACGTTCACGCCGTAGGCATTCGGCTCGGCGAGCGGCCGCACGTTGTCGCCGTGCACGAGCACCGGCCCGAGGCGCATCTCCTTGTGTTGGATGACGTGATATGTGAGCCATCCCACGTAGCGCAGCTTGCCGTTCACGAACCGCATGGTCTCGCGCGGGATATCCGCGAACATCGGCCCATCGCCGATCTGTTCGAGACGCACGCCGTCCTTGCTGATCGTGACGTGCACGACCACGCTGCCTTCGGGGAACGGGATCGCGTGTACGAGGTTGCGCCCTTCCAGAAGCACGCGCTCCTCGACGGTTCCGTCCGTCATGTTCACGAGCATCTCCGTCGTCTTGGCACGGCTAACGATGTGGTCCACCTTCACGACACGGACGTACGGCATCATGATGTCCCCGAGGAACAGACAGACGTCCGGCGCTTCGTAGGCGTAGCCGAGCCGTATGTTCGACCCGTCGCCCCAGATCAGATGGCGTTCCACCTTTCCGTCCACGAGACAGTCGTACTGGACGATGAGACGGCCGTCTGGCGAGTCGAAGCTCGGCCGGATCTGCGAGATCTCCTCGGCGCCTTCCTCGGCCGCGAGGAAGGTCACGGGCGGACACAGCAAACCGTCGTCGTAGTCCAGGAGCCGGTCCTTGAGCGCGACCACGACGCGTTCGTCGTTGAACACGACCTGCTCGATCCGGTCGGGGACCTGGAAGGAGCACAGCTCGTGGGGACGCAGGCCGAGCGCCTGGCCATGGAGGGCGCGGCTGGCGCGGCGCACGTTTTCGTCGGTGTGCGGGCCTTGCACGACCTGTTCGATCAAAAAACGGATTGCGGAAGGAACTTCCATCGGCTTCTCCTTGTGAAGCGGCTCTAGAGAAACATGAATCGGCACGCGCGTCAAGGAAGAAAAATCCCGACCGGTTGGTCGGGGAGGAGTGGGCGGCTATTCCGCGAGCGTGCGGATGAACGACGTGCCGCTCGTGATCGTGATGTTCACGAGGACGCCGGGCGGATGATCCTTCGTCTGCGAGTCCTTGATCTGGAAACCCTTGATCCACTCGGCCACCGCGTTGCTCACCAGACGGCCGAGCTTCGTGTGAACGATCGCGCCGGTGTTCGGCCAGTCGTACTGGTAGATGTCGATCTGCACGATGGCGGATCCGCGTGGCGATTGCAACAGCGGCTCGTAGGGCAAGGACACGAAGACCTGCATACCATCCGGCAGATCCTCGAACCCGTGAATGGCGCGGACGATGACATCGATGAGACGCGCACGCCAGACCGTACCGTCGCCTGGAAAAAAGCCCGTACCGGTGACGATGATCCCTCTGCTCATGAATCCTCCTCGAGCGTGCCGTACTGTGTCACGCCCGCTCGCCACGGTCAATGGATGCGCCCAAGGAAGCTCTTTGATACAACGTGCGCGCAAACGATTCTACATCGTCATAAAGATGTTCAACACGATAACTGTGTGATCGAAGGATGGGCACGTACTCCTTTCCATCTCGGAACAAAATTTTTCCTTCGATCCAAAGTTGGTGAGCCACATGCACGAGATACATCCTTATGCCCATCGTGAACTCGTGAAAAGACATCGGATACACGCGAAGGTAACTGCGCAGAAAAACAACAGCACGATCTAGATGTGCGTCATCCCACCCATCATCAAAGGCATCGACAAACAAAGCGCGGGCGAGCTCGAATGTGCGCGGGCCACGACACGCCTTTTCAAAATCGAAAAGGTAATCGATGTGATCTTGCGCTGGAGAGAAAAAAACATTTTGGTAGCTGAAGTCTCCGTGCAGGAGCGTATCAAACGGAAGATCGGCCTTCTCTGCCGTGAATGTATTTTGTGCTACGAATTTCTTTTTCTGCTCGACCACCTTCCTAATCAAAGCATGGACAGGCTCGGTTGCATCAACTTGCTCAAGCTTCATATCAAATTCCACCACCTCAAGGAAAAACCGTTCCTTGTCCCACAGAAGCAACGGCTGAATCGACTTCTTCACACTCTTGCCGATATGATGCATCTCCCCAAGCTGACGCGCGAGTGTTTCGCGTCCGATGTCCGTGAGCGCTTGAATGCTGACAGCTTCGCGATCGATATACGGGAACAAGCTGTACCAATTACGGTTGAGAAAAAATGCACTGCGACCGAAACGATCTCTCATGGGCGCAAGAACAGGAACGCCATTGTGCGCAAATAGATCCTCCGCGTACTTCACCTGATGCACGACCTGACTCAACTTGTGCCGATACTGCTTTAAAAAAAAGCGCTGTGGCCCGATGCACAGCGTAAAATTTTGACAGAGGAATCCACCCGCAAGAAGTTTCATGTCCTCTAAAGGTCCCAGATCAAACAAGACACGAAGCTTTGCGCCGAGCTCTTCCTGTGTAGGTTGTTGATCGTGAAGTGACATAGAAAGCCTTTGTGGAACCTTACAATCTGCGCTATACTTTGTCCATAAAATTCTTTTCTATGACTCAACAAAAAATAGCCTACTCTGTTCTGCGCGTTACGCTCGGCATCACCTTTATCTGGGTCTCGGTCATGATTTTTCAAGAACCCGTTTTCTGGTCCGGCTTCATCGATCCGTGGGCGGCAAGCCTTATCCCCATCGATCTTGAAACGATGATGAAAATCACGGCAGGACTCGATCTCCTGATCGGACTCTTGCTCATCGCGGACAAGTGGACGTGGATGGTGTCTCTCATCGCATCTGTTCATCTGCTTACGATTCTCATTGGCTCTGGCATTGACACAATCACCGTGCGCGACATCGGACTCTTTGGAGCCGCCGCCGCTCTGACCATCATCGCCGCACCATCAAAACTCTTCAAATTAAAAAAACAGGAAACACAAACACCAGATCTCCAGTCGTTTGCAAAAGCAGGGCAGGATGAAAACGCATAACTATGGCACACAAGATTTTTCTCTTTATTGTTCTGGTCGCGTTCGCTCTGGTTGGCGTGCTTGTCGTCAGCACGCTTGTATTGAATGAGACCAACGAGGCAGTCGTGCAGGAAACGGATCTGACTCAAGACGAGAATCCAAAAGAAAACCTTGAGCCGTCAAAGACAACACTCTTTGCCACCATGCTCGCCTTCAATTCCAACGACGGACTACTCGGCGGAGGAGAGATTGCCTCACTCCTTATGGATGGATGGTCTAGCCTATCAGACGACGAGAATGTGATCCAGATATATTTCACAAATCTCAAAAGAGCCTTCAAACAGAACGCAAAACTCGCTGATGAGACAGGCTTCTCATCCAATCGCGATGTAGTTGGGGCGTTTGTGTGGAACGTCATCGAACCAGAAAAAGGCACTTATGATTGGAGCCTCACGGACGCGACCATGCAGGGAGCTGGCGATGCTGAAATCGTGATGTCAGCAGTGATTCAGCCGTTTGCCTCGTGGGATCAGACGACGGATCCCGACGAGTACAAAGAAACCTGCAAAGCTATCGACTTTGGCTATTTCGATTTCAAAGCTGGAACCGTGAACGACTGGGAAGCGTACAAAACTTTTTTGAGCGCGGTGGTGGAGCGCTATGATGGCGACGGCGAAAGTGACATGCCTGGACTTGCCACACGTGTGGAAGCCTGGGAGATTGGAAATGAATACGATGGTTCTTGCGGCGGCCACGAAAAAAATCCAGAGGGTTATGGGGAGCTTCTCAAAATCTCCTACGAAACCATCAAGATCGCGGATCCAGATGCGCTTGTCTTGAACGCGGGCGCGCTTGAGGTGATCGGATTTGGACCTGGACCGGAGGAGACGAAAGAATTCTGGAAGACTTTTTTTGAAGAAGGATACGATCAGTATCTCGACGTCTTCAACTTCCACTACAACAAGGAACGCAATGGGGCAGAGGAAACGCCTGATGATTGGATCGCGCACTTGGATTTCTGGAACGCGCTCATGGAGGACTCACAAGGAGTGAAGCCTCTGTGGGTCACGGAGTTCGGCACGTACTCTGGAACACCCAAGGCCTCTGTTCCTCCAGGCGAAGACTTCTCCAAAGCTCGATCGCTTAAAACACAAAGCGCGCAGTTCCAATCGTCCTGGTTCTTCCGTTATGCTGTTATAGGATTTGAGAGTGGCGTAGAACGAATCTTCATCGACCTGCAAGGACGCGACAATAATGGAATTGGCGCATCTTCCATTTTCAATCAAGATCCGGGAAAGAACGGCGAGCCGCGCGCGTTCTTGACGACGCTTCAAGCGATGACAAAGGTGTTGGATGGATTCACTGCTGTGGAAAAAATAGCAGAGGGACAGTATCAGTTCACTGTTGGCGACAACATTATCTTCGCCTTGTGGTCAGGGAGTCTCCCGTTGGACTTGAGGGGACAAGCCGTCACACGTGTCGGAATCGATGGATCACAAACAATGGTTACGGCTGATGATCTGAAGTACAGCGAGGAAGCGCCAATCCTAGTCTGGATCGAGTAACATGAAAAAAAGAGGGAATGGGGTTAACCACGTCGTTGCGAACGACGTGGTTGACAGACCCTCTTTTTATGTTACTGTGTTCGGTTCCTAAAATCTTGGAGGAAGGAATGCGCACCTGTTCGTTGGGCGGCTTGGTCGCCTTTGTGATGATCTTCATCCAGTTCTGGGTGGAAGGCGTGATCAACTTGGAGAGTCGCTTCAAGAGCTACCCCATGGTCTCGCAGGAGAAAGCCGCGCTGTACAAGCAACTCTCGCTGACCGAGAGCCAGTACGCGTTGGCCTGCGAGGTCAATCGCGAAGCGCACAGAGCGCTCAACCGAGCCCACGAGTGCACCATGACATCGGAACTGCCGGTTGACGGTCCGTCCTGCTATCAGCAAGAGGAGGCGGCACGGCTCGTTTCCTTGATATCGCAAGACGCGATGGACGAAGCGGTTGTAGAGCGCGATCATCTTGCCAAACAGCTCGGGCACGGCTGGATGAAGACGATGCTCATGGGCACGAGCAAGTACACGCACAGCCTGTGGTCGTGCGCCAGTCCGTACGCAAATGACGGTTTCGTGATCAACACGACCTTCACAAAAACCTACGACCCGGTCTAGACGGCTACACTCGCACTCGCTTGGCAAGACGCATTCATCTCCCATCACGAGTGCGTTTTTATTTTTAGACATAACAACAGTTGGGAGCCAGGCTCCCAACTCAACCAGTAAAATCAACTAAAACAGTCAAAGAGGGTTGTCTCGATGTTGACAAAACCATCTTTTTAGAATACTTTATTGAGGCAACCTGGAGTTTCCATGTCTTGGGAAAAACTGCTGATTGGCGGCATGGCTGCCCTTCTCGCTCTCGTGTGCATCAAGTTCCCTGTGTGGGGTGTGATCGAACTCGAGCGCAAGCTCGACTTCTACCCGATCGTCTCGAGCGATACCGTCGCGATGATGGACGAGATGAAAGCCGCACTCGCGGACTTCGGCGAGGCCTGTGAAGCCCACCAATACGCCGAGGGCCACGAGATGAACTTCAGCTCCACAAGCTGTGAGTACGAGGCCGGCTATCGTTCGTGCCCCTACGGCGAAGGTGAGTACGAAGACTGCCGTGAGTGGGAGCAGGAAAACCCGGTCAAGACCTGCAAAGAGCAGATGATCGAGATCGCCAACTCGGTCGAGGAAGCCACCAACGACATGTACGCCGCGGTCGCGCGTCGGAAGGCCATTTCGGCCAAGGCCGACTTCGGCCTCCTGAAGACCATGACGCTTGGCACCAATGCCTACACCCACTCAACATGGCTGTGCGCCCCGGCCTACGCCAGCTTCTCCACCCAGATCAACATGGGCTTCTCGCCCACCTACGACCCCCCGGCCTAACAGCCGGTGCTCGCACTCGCGGGACAATGACACATTCGTCATCCCGTCGAGTGCGTCTTTGTTTTCTAGATTCTAAAACCCGCCGAGTTCAACTCAACGGGTTTTTTATTTACTCACTCACCGTTCTCGACCCAGCCCTCTTGCGCTGACCAGCGTCTAGAATCATTTTTCGGATGCGCATGGACTTGGGCGTCACTTCGAGAAGTTCATCGTCGGACAAAAACTCGAGGTTCATTTCAAGGGTCATATCGCGAGGTGTATCAAGAATCACGGCTCCCCCATCGCCCTTGGAGCGCATGTTCGACAATTTCTTTTCCTTGCACGGGTTCACTTCCATATCTTCATTTCGCGAGTTCTCACCGATGACCATACCAGCATAGACTTCCACACCTGTGCCAACAAACAAACTTCCGCGCGCCTGCAAGTTCGCAAGGGAATATCCCATCGTCACTCCTCGCTCCATGGAAATCATCGCGCCGTGACCACCTGCAAAAATATCCCCTGCCTTTTCTCGATACCCTAACAGGAGCGTGTTGATGATTCCCTGTCCTTTTGTGTCAGTCAAAAATTCGTTGCGGTAGCCGATGAGTCCACGCGTAGGAATTTCAAATTCAATAAACGCCGTTGTATTTTCCACAAGCATGTCTTTCATTTCCCCACGACGCTTCCCCATCTTTTCAATCACGATCCCCGTAAACTCCTCTGGACACTCAATCGACACAGCTTCAAACGGTTCCATCACAACGCCATCCGTCTCTTTGAAAATAACTTGTGGACGAGAGACTTGCAGTTCGTAGCCTTCACGACGCATCTTCTCAATCAAAATCGCCAAGTGCAATTCCCCGCGCCCTGAAACGACAAACTGGGAATCACCATCGCCTTTTTCTACACGCAACGCAACATCGTTCAAGAGCTCACGCTCAAGCCGTTCTTTCAAATGGCGAGCCGTGGAAAACTCTCCTTCGTTTCCTGCAAAGGGAGACGTGTTAGCGCCAAAAGTCATTTTGACCGTTGGCTCCTCAACCGACATCACAGGAAGCGCGACACCCGCGACTGGATCGACTAGACACTCACCGATCTGTACGTTCTCCATCCCAGACAGCGCCACGATCTCTCCAGCTGATGCTGATTCAACATCGCGGCGACCAAGACCGTCATACACTTGAAGCGTGGTGATCTTGGCAGTCGACTCTTTGCCATCACGATTGATATGCTTCACTTGCGCGCCTTGCTGAACCACGCCATTCACAATACGTCCCACCGCAATGCGGCCTTTGTAGTTGTCATAAAAAATATTGACGATTGACATCTGCATTGAAGCATTCACGTCCCCAGAAGGTCCGACCATGTGTTCAATCACAGCATCAAGAATCGGCGAGATATCTTTCATCTTCTCAATTTCAGGCTCCACTCCAGCCACGCCGTTAATCGCGGACGCGTAGAGAACCGGAAAGTGCGCTTGCTCGTCGGTCGCTCCCAAGTCAATAAACAAATCAAACGTCTTATTCAACACCCAGGCTGGTCGCGCATCTTTTTTGTCGATTTTGTTGATGACCAAAATCACACGATGCCCAGCCTCCAGAGCCTTCTTCAACACGAACTTCGTCTGCGGCATCGGACCTTCCTTGGCGTCGACCAGCAACAAACAACCGTTGACCAAATTCATAATACGCTCCACCTCGCCACCAAAATCCGCGTGACCAGGCGTGTCCACGATGTTGATCTTTTTACCCTTCCACTCTATCGCCGCATTTTTGGCAAAAATAGTAATACCGCGCTCGCGTTCGAGCTCGTTTGAATCCATGATGGTCGTGCCCATCGACTGCCCTTCTCGAAACGTATGGGATTGTTTCAAAAGAGCATCAACCAACGTCGTCTTACCGTGGTCGACGTGAGCGATGATCGCGATGTTGCGTAGGTCGTCTCGAATCATAACGACGGAAGAGTACGTCATACGGAAAGATTGGTCAATGATTGACAGCCTCCCACGAATCCGGCAAGATCCCATCTGCTCCGCCGTCTTGACTCTCGCCCTCCTAGGTGGTTGTGGACGTTGGCTATGTCCACTCGGGTTTGATGGGATGAGACGGCGGAGCTCTCCATCTACAATCTGCACCACGCGCGTGCAGATTTTTAATTGAAAACTCCGTCCAGATTATTGGACGGAGGAGAGACGAGTGTGATCGTCGGCGAACTCAAGGGTGAGTATCTCATGTGTTGGCTCACCTTCGGACTCACAAAAGAGCGGATGCTCTTCGCGCGAGAAATACGTTTGGGTTCCTTGAGAAAAACAAGCGACGGTGATGTCCGCTTGGTCGCTCATGACCACATCCACGATCAGGTGCGGACAGTCAACGGGCACCGCAACCGCGATCAGATTCACTGCCTCTTGCGGCGGGTCTTCGCGGACAGCAAGCGGTGCTGTGGCACAAGCAAGCACTGTCACTATCATCGATGGAATCATGGTGGCTCCTCCATCTTGACCGTATCGGATAGCCATAAATGAGTCAACAAAAGCAATGCTCATCTTGAGGTTTTTGTCCGCCAGCCGTATACTCGTCAAACCACCGGAGAACGCCATGTTCGCACAGCCTGGACAGTCAACGGCTCGCCGCGGCGTAAAACGATACGACAACGGTCAAGTCGAACTTTTGTACCCTTCCATTGATCCCTCCCTTCACGGCGACAAAAACGAGTTGACGCTTGCCATCTACGACCGCATGAACGCGCAGAACCGCGATCATTGCGTCGAAAAACTCGTCGCTATCCACATGGGTCTGGTGTTTGGCATGGCGAAGCAGAACCGCTTCAAGCGCCGCGGACTCGACTTCGCCGACCGCGTCCAAGAAGGATTTATCGGATTGATGACAGCGATAAAGCTGTTTAATCCGTCGCGTGGCGTGAGGTTTTCTACCTTTGCCACGTTCAGAATCAGACAAGCCATCGGCAACGCCTGCTGGGCAAGCGGATTCAACGGTCGCGCGGCACGCTCATCGCGATCTGCCGATGAGTTCACTCTCCATGTCATCACAGAGGCGCGCCATATCAGCCTCAAGCTGGGACGCGAGCCGACGGACTTTGAACTCGTTGATGTCATGCACGACCCAAAGGCGTCGAAGCGAATGACGCGCGAGCGGTTTCTCGTCAAAGTTCGCGACGCCCGCAAGCGTGCGGCGTTCAGGCGACTCGAGCTTGATGCTCCGATCGACCGCATGAACGCCAAGTCGCAACCACGCGATATGGCCGACGACCGCACAATATCAGCCGACCTCATCCTGGAGGCACACGACCTCGTCAACATGTGCCGACGGATACTGCTCGCGCATGATCCACAACTCGCCAACATCTTCGACCGCCAATTTCCCGTTGATCGTCCGCCGGAGTCGTTAGTGGACATCGCTCGAGACCTTGGTGTGCACCGCGTCACTGCAAGCGACTTGGTGTCAAAGGTGTTGCGCTACCTCAAACACGAACTTGATGTGACGCGCGAAGAGATCAACAACGCCATCGCCATCTGTTCCATGACTCTATGAGACTCCACCGCCACGGGGTCTCTTTTTTAGAAGAAAAAACTTCTCATTACGGGAAGTCCGCGTCAAACAGAATTTTGCAGGAAAAAAATTAGGTGTGGCGATCATGATTGAGAAGTATCTCGGGTCCATCGAGAGGAGGCGCTACCAAGTGAGGAACGCTTTGCCCAGGAGGTCGCCCAGTGGTTATTTGTCCAGTCGGATTTTCTCGCGGCCTACAACATGGATGAGACGAGCGTGGCAAAAGCCATCCGTGAGTCCTCGTGGTACGAGAGCGAACAGGAGTTGCGTGCGGAGTTGCAGAGCGAGCGGTTGCGGGAAATGCAGAGTGAACTCCGCCGAGGAAGCCGTGTGTGAGTAAGAGGGTTGGTTCGGAAAACAAAAACCGGCCGTGGCGCAGGAGCCAGACCGGAAGTAGAGAGAGGGGCGGGACACCAGGAGGAGACTTTCGTCCGGCAAAGACGTTGGAGACGCTGGGCCGACCGCAAGAGATCTGGTTTTACGAACTCACTCGTGTGTCCTTCAAGCTGTCCGCTCCCGCCCCTCTAAGGCAAAAGAGCTTAAACAAACCATACACCCAGAAAAAATAAACCGCCATCCTAGGACAAACAAAAAGGCCTTCTATAAAAGCAAGAGCACACCCGACGGCGGCCACGAAGGGTGGCTCAAGCCGCGCGGGTGCGCGAGTTACGACGAGGGCGTGACCTCGCTCGGGAAGCAGTCCCCTCATACGGATGGTCATAGACCCATCAGTATGACGCACCTGTGGACACATTCCTGATGATCCTTCATTTGGGGATCATCTTGCGTTGGAATGAGAAACCCATTTGGGGATCATTTTGCATTGGACAAGACTCATCCTTGCGGTTTTGAAAGCGGCGGCGTATGGTTTTGATAAGGAGGGAATAAGTTGAAGAACGATCCATTTCGTACCGATCCGGTGTTGGCCGTCATCGAGCAGGAGCGGCAGGAGCTTGTGGCGCAGATGGTCGGCAAGAGGCGCGATGCCGTGATTGACGTGTCTTTCTGTGCCGCCGGCACGCTTGCATCCGTCCTGTCCACGTTCGCGCCGTGGGTAGTGTTGTTTGAGGTTTTTCACGTCGGGTGGATTCCTTACCTTTTTGTGGCGGTTTTCGGAGCCTTGAGCGTCTGGCACGCCTTCACCGCGATCTCATCCCATCACTGGCTCCTCCGCCTGTCTTAGCGAATGGGATCAGCTCCAGAAATCAAAACCGGCAACCCCTCGTGGTTGCCGGTTGATTTTTTATTTTTCCGCTGCGTTTTTTCCATGAAAAGCAAAACGCACCCGGAGGCGGCGACGAGTATGTCTGCCGACAAGCGCGGGTGCGCGCGAACGTTATTCGGAGTTTGGGCCAATGGGTCGAGGATCGTAGACTCCCAGACTGTCGAACTCCAGCGGACCTGTTCCTTCTTGGAGCACATTCAGTCGGATGATGTAGGAGCCATAGGGTATTTAGGATTTGCCCATTTTATCAAAAAAGGTATCTTACCGTTTCTTTTTTATAGAGTTCACGCAAATCCAAGAATGAGCAAAAAAGAAATCGAGAATATTCTGGAAGGAACATTCGCCTCAATAGGACAGGAAGGTATAACTACGGACTTGAACATTCAAGAAGCGACTGAAACAACGGGGGGTTATCTGGCAATCATTCAACTAGATATTCTTAGTTACAAAGTCGAAATTATGTTAAACATGCAGATCAAGGATGACGCCGCGTGGCTCGTTCCAGAAACACATGTCATTTCCAACCCATTCCTTCCGGCTTATTCACTCACGGCTCTTAGAGGCGAGTTGATCGTTAAAGAAAAGATGAATGCTTTGATAGAACGGCACAAACCACGTGATGTGTTTGATGCTTATTTTTTCGCACGTCATGCCCAATTGCGACAATACCTTCCTCACGAACCAGAGACGCTTGCACGCATCAACAAATCATTGGATCAAATCTCTGACCACGATCTTGAGGTGGATCTTAAACCATTTCTCCCTCGAAATTACCAGTCCATTATCAAGCAGCTTAAAAGTTCTGTGCGGGAGGGATTGGGAATTCAAGAATCTAACCGCTGACATGGAACAGGGTCAGGTCTGTGATCTGTGCTTGATCTCAATAGAAAAACCGTCTGCATACAGCAGGCGGTTTTTCTGGTGACCCCAGGGGGAATTGAACCCCCGTTACCAGGATGAAAACCTGGTGTCCTAACCATTAGACGATGGGGCCGAATATTTCTCCTTCTAGGATGCCCGGCCTAAAGGCCGGGTCCGGCCAGGGGCCGGAAAAACCTGGTGTCCTAACCATTAGACGATGGGGCCGAATATTTCTCCTTCTAGGATGCCCGGCCTAAAGGCCGGGTCCGGCCAGGGGCCGGAAAAACCTGGTGTCCTAACCATTAGACGATGGGGCCGAATATTTCTCCTTCTAGGATGCCCGGCCTAAAGGCCGGGTCCGGCCAGGGGCCGGAAAAACCTGGTGTCCTCCGGCCTAAAGGCCGGACAAGTAACCGATAGACAGCCTGCCCGGCTCTGCCGGGATGGGGCCGTTGAGTCTGCGGCGCTATGATAGACAAAATTTTTTTGGGCGTCAACAATCACTATAGTCATTACTCCGCGTGAAGCGTAAATAAAAATCGGCGGTGCGTGGCACACGCCGAGGAGAAAAAACCAAGAGGCTTAGCGGCGGGTTCTGCGGCCGGACGCGACTCCAGACCAGATGATCTCATGCTGGCGCCGCTCTACGCGATGCTCGTCCGTGAGCAGTGCCTGCCATGCGACGGGCGTGCGCGCGGCGTCATCAGCGGAGCCGTGCTGGAAGCGTTCACGGCGCTCGCACAGTCGTTCAGCCTCCCACAGCAGGCGTGTTCCCTCGTGCGTGGATAGCAGGATAGCGATCCCGTCGTTGCCAGCCGAGCGGATGCGGAAACGATCGATCATTTGCCTGGCAACCTGCGCGAGGACAGCTCCACTAAAGATGGCAAGCACAACCGCGTGTTGAGGAGACAAGAAGCCACTCGCTGGCCAGAGCACAACGAAGAAAAGCGGGATAAAGAGGATCGAGCACGCGGTCGCCGCACCGATTGGACTGGTGCCCCACGGAAAGAACACACGCGCGGAGTGGAACGATGCCGGACGCTGGTGATGCGTCGGATCGACAAACCTTGGATCGAAAGACATGGAACCTCCTTACGGAACACTAGCGGACAAAGGCGATCTAGGCAACACCTCATTGACGCCGAAAGATTTTTATGACACGCTTGGCTGTCCACACTGGAGACACAGATGCAAGACCATCTTCTGCTCCACTTGGTTGGAGCGGCGTATTGCGGAAAGACGACTGCATGCCAACACCTCGCCGAACAGTTCCACGGCACGCGGATTTCCTCCTCCGAGCCGTTCCGCGTCATGGTGCGCGAAGCCGGAAGGAAAGTAAATCGTCAAACCCTCTCGGACACAGCCGAGGCATTCCGAGAGAAGCATGGCGTGAGGGCGGTTGTGGATCTGCTCGCGCCAATGATCCAGCAAGCGCCAACGCGGCTCGTGATCGTGGACGGCGTGCGCTATCCAGGCACGCTCGCCTACTTCCTCCAGCTCTCCCCGCGCATGAAGTCGCGCGTCATCGGCGTGCGCGCTAGCTATGACGTGCGCCTCACAAACGCCCGCAAGCACGGCACGGAGCTCACACTCACCCATCTCATCCGCGAGGACATGCTCCCCACCGAACATTCCACCAACGACCTGCTCGCCATGGCGGACGCAGTCGTTGAGAACGACGGCACCGAAACCTTCCTGCTCGACATCGTGCGCCACGTCGAAGCATGGCTCTATACGCACATCACCCCAACTCCTTAAGAGCCGGGGTGATTTTCATTTGTGTAAGCTATGATCTGGCATCCAAATCTTCGTCTATCGTGTCCACGCTGTCCTCTTCTTGCACTGGGTCGTAGTCACTCACTTCATCGATGTCTGTGCCAAAATCGTAGTTGCTGTAAAACGCATCGGAAATATCATCGATCTGTTTATTCCAGTCCTCGCCATACAAGTCCTCTGCCAAATCTTCTGACGCAATCGCCCGCAGTACGCTTCCGGCGCTCACGGCATACACCGTGTTCACCGTCTGAAACTTCACCATCTTGGTGCCAGGATGATACGTCACGTTGCGACCAAGCGAGAGCGACGCCATGAAGCTACGGCTCACCGTCTTTACATCATCGAAGTCATCATACCAAGTGAAGTAAACTTTTTCGTTCGTGAAAGCATGGCGTTTGCCGTCCTGTGCGGCGTAGTAATAGACCGCCGTGCACGGATCATTCACCAAGGCGCCTGCCTCGCACGCCATTTTGATAAGGTCGCCCTCTTGTGCTTGCCCGTCTGTCATCGTTGTTTCTTCTGATGTAGTTTCCTCTGTGCTTTCTGTGGAAGCGGCAGTCGAGACAGTCACTGTGACGCTCGTTCCACTTGTGCTGTTGCCAGCCTCGTCCGTGCAAAGAGCGTAGTTGCCACTTTGTGTTCCTGTTGAGGAGAATGTGTGTGAGCGCGAGTACGTGCTCCCAGAAGCAGTCATGCTACCAACGGCACTGCCGTTCACGTACAGCGTACAGCCTTCAACGCCAACCACATCTGTTGCCGTCACAGAAAACGTCGTCGAAGCGTTAACCGTAGCCGTGGTGGGCGAGAGAGTGCTTACGGTTGGACCAGCCGTGTCTATGGCAAACTCAATGCTCGCCTCGGATCCTTCGTTGTCGGCTTCGTCCACTGCACGCACGGAGAACGTATGCGTTCCATTGTCTGTGACAACAAGAAGAGTGTTTGGCAACGCCCCACTGTCCGTCCAGCTTCCATCATCCAGTTTAAACTCGTAGTGATCAATGGAGGACTCATCATCTGTCACCGGTGTCCAGCTAAATGTGACAACAGTGTCGTTTGATGGCGGGCTCGTGGTTCCACTGGTTGTCAGATTTGTTGGAGCGTCAGGTGGAAGGCCATCCCAGCGATAGATTGATCCATCCGCTGTCCCCAGCCAACGCGCGTTTGTTGCGTAGTAATACGTGGCGGTGACGGATTCTGTGTTCAGAGCTGTCACGTCATCCCAGGAACTGCCGTCCGTTGTCTCAAGAAGTCCTGCCGAGGTGGAGAGAAGGACGCGTGTTGTACTGTCGGCATCGATGTCGTAGATCGTATCGGTTGCGCCCAAGTCACTCAAGCCCACCGCGCTCCAGCTCGTGCCACCGTTGGTAGTTTTATAGAACGTTTCGTTTTCACCACCAACCCAGCCGATCGAAGAAGAGACGAAGTCCACGGCGAGCAAGTCCTCGCTCGTGCTAATCGTGAGCGTTGTCCAACTCGATCCGCCGTTTGTTGTTTTCAAAACCGCGCCATCATCGCCCACCACAAAGCCAATCGTGCTTGATACAAAATCGACATCGCGCAAAATCTCGCTCGTCCCGGATGTTTGCGCCGACCAGTTGCTACCGCCGTCAGTTGTCTTGTAAATTTCGCCATCCGCACCAACCACCCAGCCGACGGAACTGCTGTACATGTAGATGCCGTACAAACTGCTAACCGTAGAACCGGAAAAAACTTCGCTCCATGTGTCGCCGCCGTCTGTTGATTTGGTGACAAAGCCGCAACTCGCCATGCCGCATAACTCTGTGCCAGTAATAAACGCGGTGGAGGAGCTCGCTACGTCGAGTCCAGTGACACTGCTTTGCACCGTCTCACTGGTCCACTCTGCTCCGCCATCTTGAGAGATGAGCACGGTTTGTGTACCCGTAATCGCCATTAGAAGCGCCGTGCCAGAGCCATCAAGTTGCGTCACCGAGCTGGTAACGCCAGAACTTTGCGCTACCCAACCGGCCGAGAGCGCTGGCGTTGCCGAAAAAAGCAGGAACAGTCCAAGGAAACTAACAAGCGTTCGTATGCGCATATATCTCTAGGATACCAAAGCCCCATAGCCAAGTCGAATCTCCAAGACCGTTGAAAAACTCTTTGTGTCATCCCGACCGGAGGCCGTTCGACGGCCGGAGCGGAGGGATCCCTGTCGTTTCAGGTAAGATTCGAGATCCCTCGGCTCGCATGGCTCGCTCGGGATGACGATAATGGGAGTTTTTCAACGGCCTCTAGAGACCGCTTGACTCACCATCGGTTTCCTGTTACTCTGACGATCCTCGCTGGAAAGAAATGGACGCCGTTTCTTCTTGCGGTTCGCCATCACCGAGCACCAAACATCCTGGAGACCAAATGATCGTCACCGCGGCCATCTGCCGAGTCCATTGCCCGTCGTGCCGCCACACGACCGAGCTGCGCAACGTGAACGCCATCGAGAAGGCGACGTGCGAGACGTGCGGAGTCGTCGTGGAATTCACGAGCAGCGTCCGCGTGTTCCTCGGACACGAGATCGACATCTACAGCAAGCTCGAGATCGTTGGCGACTTCAAAATGTAGAACCCAACAGCGCGAACGCGACAGTGCTCCTTGAGCACTGTTTTTTGAACTCGAGGTGCTTTGACACACGCAAATAAAAGACATATGATATTTTCATACTAATCGAACATAGCCTATGTCTACCCTTTCCGTTCCATTACCAGCTAACCTCGAAACCTTTGTTGAATCCATGGTTAAGCGTGGTGCGGCACCGAACAAAGCTGAAGTGGTACGCCGAGCTCTTTTGAAGATGGCTGAAGATGAAGCCGTCCATGCGGTGATGGAAGGCATGCAGGAATTAAAAGACGGAAAAATTCTTAGTGGTGACCTTCGGCGACTCATGAAAATAATGCCCTAACGGTTTGGTATGGAGGTTGTTTACGCACCGAAATTCATCCGCATGCTCAAAATATTGCCGCATGCCTTACAAGAGGAAGTCATAAAAAAGATTGAGCTCTTCAAGAACAAAGATCATCACCGTCATCTGAACGTTCACAAACTCCGCGGACGACTTCAGGAGCAATACGCTTTTTCAGTGAACTACGCCTACCGTATCGTTTTTGTTTATCTCCCAACGAAACCCAAAAAAGCGTACTTGATTGCGGTTGGTGATCACGATGTGTACGATCGCTAACGAAAATAACACCCTCCTCTCCTGCACTCCTGCTATACTGTAGTGACTATGTCTACCCAACCCTCCCACATGACCATTGAGAAATGGTTTTTCCTGCTCCTGACTGGAGCCATCATCTATTTGTTTTGGCGCGTGATTCAACCGTTTGCCCTTGTGCTTCTCTTGGGCGCGGTGGTCGCGATCATTCTCTCACCCATCGAGATGCGCCTGCGCAAGCTCGTGAAGAACGCGAAAGTCTCTTCAGGCATCATGACGTTTGCCGTGCTGTTGCTCGTATTTATTCCGCTCCTCGTCTTACTCATCTTGATGGCGCGCCAAGCGTCTGATCTCGTTTCGCTGTCCATTCAGGATCGCAGTTGGATCGACCAACTCAAACCTTCGACCTCTCCTGTGTTTGCCTTGTTGCCAGAGCAAGTCCAGGAATACGTGCTCACGATTGATCTTACAGAGGTGGGATCTTCGGTTGCGTCTTGGGCGTTCCAAAATATCGGAGGGGTCTTTTCAAGCTCAACCAAATTCATCTTGAACGCGTTCCTCTTTTTCTTGTGTCTCTACTATCTCTTAGTTGATCGTGACAGACTCTACAAAGAAGTCCTGATGTTGAGTCCTTTGCAAAATAAAATCGACGCGTCGATTTTGAAACGCGTCGTGGGAACCGTGCGCTCTGTGGTGTTTGGTGTCTTGCTGGTTGCGATCATCCAAGGATTTTTTGCCGGACTCGGGATGACCATCTTCGGCGTACCTGGCGCGCTCATCTGGGGAGGCCTCACGATTTTGGCCGCGCTGGTTCCGCTCGTGGGAACCGCCGTCGTGCTTGTCCCAGCGATTCTATTTCTTTTTTTTACCGGCGCAACCGGAGCCGCGCTTGGGCTTCTGATCTGGAGCGTCGTGTTTGTCTCCATGGCCGATAACCTCATCGGCCCCTACCTCATCGGCGGCTCCACGCATATGCATGCCTTCTTAGTCCTCTTGTCGGTACTTGGAGGACTCGCCGCGTTTGGAGCAGTGGGAGGTATAGCTGGTCCAACAATTTTAGCCGCACTCTTGGCGCTCGTTGAACTGTATAAGTCGGGGATACTGACAGCTCGTTCACAGTGACGATCGAACAAAACCCGAACAACTTTTTGCGATCGCAAAAAAGTTTAGAAACGTTTGCGATCGCAAAAAACAGCCTAAAGCTGTTTTTTTGATTGATGGCAAGCCGATGAAGCATCTATGGCACAATGGAATCAATCTTGAGCACCGTCTTCCCTCCCGCATCCCATGTGGTAAACAATTGATCGTCTAAGAGACTCGTGTGTGGCCGATGCGCATCCGTGCCCTCAAAGAGATAATCTGTCGACACCAGCTCCAGATCGCTGTTGAAAAAATACCGCGCAATGTTGCCGCCGTCGTCGGTAAGCGCGCCTGGTGTGGGAGGTGGAGGCAGAACGCCGCGAGCATACGCGTCGACGTTTGTGCGTGAGTGAACGACCAGTGATCCATCATCCAGATACACGCCACTCACCATGCCGATGGACTGTTTGTCGATGTCGACCAGATCAAACGCTTCCACAAAATCCCAATCGCTGTCGTAACGCAACAGACGCACGGCGCTTTGTGTGAGATGCATGATCGTGTCGCTTGCCAGCACATCGAATCCAGAGTCCGTCATGATCGCGCTGGATCCATTTCCATGCGCAAGCTCTCCACCGCCGATCGTTTTTGTTTCGTAGACATTTAAGTCTTCGTCCATGCGGAATAATTTGTGACCAATCGTTGGAAGAAAAAAAGCCGCTGTCACTCCATCAGGCTCGGCAACGAGAAACATATCGTTGGTGGTTAGATACTCGCCACCAAACGGAGGCTGTTCCTCCTCTGGCACTTCATACCTGTCCACGATGTGCTCCATGGCCACACGGTTGAGATCACGATCAACTTTCACGACATACGCAGAGTTTGCCTGCGGGGTCGAGAACACGAGATAATGGAAGCCGTGCGCGAACACGTGCCAGTGATCTGCCACACCCCCAACCTCGTCGCGAGAGACAATCGTTTTCCAGTTTGGTCGTGCCTCTGGATTCTCCAAATCAAGCCGCGCCATGACTATGCTTTGATTTACTTCCGCCGACAGAATCACACTACCCTCATCATCTGGCACCGCAAACAACCAAAGAGGCGCGCCGTCGACTTGCCCTTGGTAGACTTGATCGAAAGAGACGCTCGTCGTTCTCGTAACGGCATCAGAAATCGGTTGAGTCGTGAGATCATCTGATTTTACTTCTTCGATGACAGGCACCGATGAGTCCGTATCTGTGATGACCTCTCGCGCGCATCCAGATCCA
>Ga0265296_1002223_pt1 | contig 20045 bp, 15 predicted proteins | sample MunlanPumphouse1_FD_189073 | JGI IMG/M metagenome (GOLD analysis project Ga0265296, IMG submission 189073) | Groundwater microbial communities from a municipal landfill in Southern Ontario, Canada - Pumphouse #1 | ecosystem: Environmental > Aquatic > Deep subsurface > Groundwater | place...
GCAAAATCAAATTCGCGCTCTGAAGCTAGATCCTGAATTGCCGGAAGAACTAGGGAAAAGGATAGAAGAGTTTCAAGAATCTTTGTCAAAAATTAACGTAAAAATAGACGAGAAATAATATTAAAATAAAAGGTATTAAACCTTTTGTTATCCGCGCTTGCTCGGAAATGAAAAATTCCGTTTTTCATTTCTCTCGCTCGCTTAATAATAAACAAATAACAAATCATAATGGTTATAATGGGTGGAGATGGAGCAGATCGACAATTTGAAACAAAATACGCTCTAATTATTCTGTTCGGCCTTTCGGCTTTGGCGATAGGATTGATATTTTTTGAATCTCGGCCGAGCGCTTTCCCTAGTTTTTATGATTTAACAACGCCTTTACCGAGAACTGGTTTTCGCTCGTCGAGCGAAAAGGTGGTTGGCGATATAAACAAGATACAACAATTTATTTCGAAAGCAGATTTTGACGATTATCTGATCGGTGCCAATATTGCCTATCAATCAGTATTATTTGATCAGATAAAATTAAGCCAGGATTTGGGTGTGTCCTCTTCGGTTGGAAGTCTTAATCAAAAAACAGAAGACACTGCTTCTCAAAGAATTTTTGAGGCCAATATTCGGATGCTTGGCATCGATGAGTTGGATACTGTTAAAACTGATGGCAAGGAAATTTACGCCGCAAATGGCAATATTAAAAATATTAAATCTTTTCCTGCCGATCAGTTGGCAATAGACGGTAAAATTGAAAATAACGGGAATTTGTTGTTAGTTAACAATAATTTAATAGTTTTTTCTAGTAATAAAATTGTTGGCTATGATGTCGCAGACCCTAAAAATCCTAAACAGGTCTGGGAGGCTTCTCCGCCAGAAAATAATAATCTGATAACTGCCCGTCTTTATCAAGACAAAATTTATTTGGTTAGCCAAACTAAAATTAATTTAACACAACCATGTCCATATAGTTCTCTGTCCATTAAGGGTAACTCCGTAGATGTTGCCTGCACTGATATCTATCATTCAGAAATGGAATTGCCGATAGATGTGATTTATAATTTAATTGTTATCGATCCTACAAACGGCGAAAAGGTAAGGTCAGCTTCTCTTGTTGGTTCTTCCGAGAACTCAATGGTTTATATGTCTTCGAAGGCGATCTATTTGACGTATTTTTATCCAGGCGATTTTGTCGGATTTATTTCCAATTTTTTTGACGACAACCAAGATATCGTTCCCCTTTGGTTGATTGAAAGGTTAAACAGCTTAAGGGGCTATAATATTAGCAACAATGTCAAATTAATTGAACTTCAAGCCCTCCTGGATCAATATTATAATAATTTTACGAGCGATGAACGATTAAAAAGGCAAAACGAAATCGCAAACCGTTTGAATGTTTATTATGCGCTTCATAATCGCGAAATAGAACAAACGGGAATCGTTAAAATCAATAGTAGCGATTTGGTTATTGGTGCTGTCGGAAGTGTCCCGGGTAAACTATTAAACCAGTTTTCTTTAGATGAATATCAAGGAGACTTGAGGCTGGCAACTATGGTTGGCGGTAATTGGCTGGGTATCGGTTTTTCCGTCGCTTCGGGTGGAAGCCTTAATGATGTTTGTGTACTGGATAGCAATTTAAAATTAAAAGGCGTGATTAGAGATTTGGGTAAAGAAGAAAGAATTTATTCCGCGAGATTTATTGAAGACAAGGCTTATTTGGTAACGTCCGAAGAAACAAACCCATTTTTTATTATTGATCTTTCTCGACCTGATAAACCAGAGCTCAAGGGAGAATTAACGATTTTCGGTTATTCGTCTTATCTATATCCAATTACCAAGGATAAGATTTTGGGTATCGGCAGGGAAAACGACAAAGTTAGAATTTCCTTATTTGATGTTTTTTCGCCAACCAACCCGGTAGAAATTGCCAAGCACAACTTAAATGAACGTTGGTCTGGCAATTTAAATACCTATCAGGCTTTTTCCCTGGACGACAAACACCAAATTTTCTTTTTACCTGGTATTCAGGGTGGATATGTTTTTGGTTATCAGGGCAATAATTTAACCTTGCTTAAGACGGTTAGCGACATTTCCGTCCGCCGAACGATTTATTTAGACGATTATTTATATATTATTGGTGACAAAAAAATAGTGGTATTAAGCGAAAAAGATTGGCAACAAGTGAATAAATTAGATTTTTAATCTAAATTAATGCTTTGTAATTTCTAAAAAGCGTTCAATCGCAGAGCGCTTTTTTCTTGAAATAAAGGCAATTAATTGATATATTAAGTCAATTATGTATAGGGGCAATAAAGATTTTATTATGAAGAAAAGTTTCCGTATTTTATCTAACGAGAGTGTGTTAAAAAATAAAAAACTTAACCATCCGGAGATTGTTGAAATTTTGAAGCAAGGCGGAATAGGCATTCTAGCAACTGATACGCTTTATGGTTTAGTCGGCCAGGCTCTAAATAAAAAAACCGTACGGAGAATTTATCAAATTAAGGGGCGCCAGCCTAGAAAGCCTTTAATTATTTTAATTTATTCTCTCAAAGACCTGGATTTATTCAAAATTAAAATCAAACCGGCTTTACGAAGGATCTTAAATAAGTTATGGCCTGGCCGAGTCAGTATTATTTTAGGTTGTCCGCACAAGCAATTTTTTTATTTGCATCGCGGAACAAATACTCTGGCCTTTCGTTTACCTAAAAAAGCCTCTTTAATAAACATTTTGAAACAAGTCGGGCCATTGACTGCGCCGAGCGCCAATCCCGAAGGCTTAAAACCAGCCAAAACAATCAAAGAGGCAAAAAAGTATTTTGGTTATCGGGCTGAATTTTATTTGGACGAAGGGAAATTAGATTCATTGCCATCAACTTTATTGGAGATAAAAAATAGAAAAATCAAAATTCTGCGTCAAGGCGCAATAAAAATCAAAATTTAGTAAAATATTTACTAACATCAGAAATATTGGCCGTTTGCTAAATTTAGGCTGTAAGTTATAATTTGACAGTCTCGCAACACAAAAATACAAAATGAATAAATTTATAAATTCTAGGAAAATTTTACCATCTATTACTACTCTGACCCCGTCTGGTTGGCAGAAAAAGATCAAAGAAATTGACAAATTATCGATTAAAGAAGTGGCCCTATTTTTAACCAACGTAAATCCCACCCAAAGAAAGAAACTTTATAGTCTTTTGGCCAAAACTAAATTGCAGCGCATTCCTTTTGTTCATTTAAGGAATGATTCGGACATCAAAGAGGTTGAATTTTTAATTAAAAGATATAAAACTAAAGCGTTTAATATACATTCTCCTCGGCATTCAAAATATCCTCCGCTCTTTGACCTGTCAAAACATAAAAACAAAATTTATATCGAAAACTCCGCCATTTTGTTGGATCTATCCGAATTGAAAAAAGTCGCCGGTCTTTGTCTTGATTTTGCGCATTTAGAGAATGATCGTCTTGTTGACCTCAGTGTTTATCGTCATAATTTTGGAGTGATGGAAAAATCCAAGATTGGCTGTGCTCATATTAGCGCCATTAGTTCAAAGCCAAAATATAGCCGTTATCGCCACGTTCGCCAAGCTCAATACGATTGGCATCTTTTTAAAGATTTGTCAGAGTTTGATTATCTTAAAAGATATTCTCTTAAATATTTCCCAAAATTTATCGCTTTAGAGGTAGAGAATAGTCTTGAAGATCAATTAAAAGCTAGAGAATATATAATTAAGTTAATGCAGGCTTAGGTGATTTATTATATAATAGGCTTTAAAAATAATTTTTAATTCATTATGTCTGAATATTATAAACCAAGGCGTGTCAAAAATCTTTATAATCCTAATAGCAAGGAGCCTTTTAGGTTGAGCCGATCAAAAATAGATTTATTTATAGAATGCCAGCGTTGTTTTTATCTTGATCGTCGCTTGGGCGTGTCGCGTCCCCCGGGTTTTCCTTTCACTCTAAATTCGGCAGTTGACACACTACTTAAAAAAGAATTCGATATTCATCGAGCGAAAAAAACCGCGCACCCTCTTATGGAAACTTACGGCGTCGAAGCTGTGCCGTTTGCTCACGAGAAAATGGATCTCTGGCGCGATGCCTTGCGCGGCGGAATTCAATATTGCCATCCGCTGACCAATTTTTTGGTTACCGGCGGCATTGACGATTTATGGATCAATAAACAAGAAGAATTAATCATTGTGGATTATAAAGCTACGGCCAAGAATTCCGAAATCAATCTTGATGCAGAGTGGCAGGAAAGTTATAAAAGGCAAGTAGAAGTATATCAATGGCTTTTTAGAAAAAATGGCTTCAACGTGTCTAAAACAGCCTATTTTGTTTATTGCAACGGCCAAACCGACAGAAAGGCGTTTGACGGCAAGTTGGAGTTCGAAATTAAATTAATCGCTTATCTCGGCGACGACAACTGGATCGAAGAAACGCTTTTAAGGGCGCGAGAATGTTTAGTGAAAAATGAACCACCCGCTCCTGCTCCCAGTTGCGATTATTGTAATTATCGTCAAGCAATCAAAGAAATCGAACATCCCGGAAAACTATTTTAGTATACTTAGAAATTATTAATTTATGTTTGATCTTGTTTTGTCAAAGATAAAAAAGATCAGCCTCAATAATATCATCGAGGCCGTTTGGCTTTTAATTGTTTTTTTTGTTCCTTTATATTTTCAGCAAAGCCTAAGTAATGCCTTTGAGGTTCCCAAAAATATTTTATTCCAAAGCTTGACCGAGTTAATGCTTTTTTTGTTTTTAATGAAGATTGTCTTAATCGGCGGTTTTACCAAGCTTAATGATTTTTCGCGCAAAATAAAATTTTTAATTCCAGGCGCCTTTTTACTTATAGTTTTCGGCATTTCAACAATATTTTCTCGCGCGCTATGGTTCAGTTTTTGGGGTTCGTGGGAAAGGAGAATGGGTTATTTGTCGTGGCTTCATTTTTTCGTATTTTTTGGAATACTGCTTCTAAGTATTCATGATTATCGCCAGCTTAAGCGTTTATTCGTCGTTATTTTGAGCTCCGCGTTTTTAGTCTGCGTTTATGGTATTATGCAATCAACTGGTCTTGATCCCTGGGATTGGAATATGGACGCTCGGTTGCGTATTTTTTCTTCGATCGGCCAACCTAATTTTCTGGGTTCATGGTTATTATTGGTCTTGCCGCTCGCTTGCTATTTTTTGACAAAAAACTTGAAAAAGATTCTTTCTTCTACCCGCAGACACCCGATTAAAAATAACATAGTTTTTTTTATAAATTTTATTTTAGTTTGCTTGTTACCGATTAATTTATATTTGACTCAGTCTCGTGGCGCATGGATTGGGCTTATTTTTATGTTGGTTTTTATCCCATCAATTTTTTTATTTGTTAAGAATAAGAAATTATTTTTTATTCCGATTTTAACTCTCTTGATTTTTATTAGTGTTATTTTTTATTTTAATTATCGGACGGCTGAAGGTTTGACTTACAATAGCTTTTCTGTTTTTAGCCGCGCTCAATCGTTGGCTAATTTAGAAGAAGCAGGTAAATATCGTCTGATGCACTGGCAGGCAAGCGCCGAATTAATCAGACAACATCCTTTTATAGGAATAGGCATTGCCAATCAAAGATTTAATTTTCCTAAATATTATCGTCCAGAATTTACTGTTTATGAAGCGCCGAATACTTTTTTAGACTATGCCCATAACGATGTCTTGGATGTCCTCTTAACTTCCGGCCTCTTGGGTTTAGTAGCTTATTTATTTTTTATTTTTATTTTTTTTGGTTCGGGTCTTAGATTTTTCTTTGATAAAAAATATATGACGCCCGAGATACAAGAGCAAAGATTCCTTGTTCTTTGTTTACTCGGCGGACTTTTCGGTTATCTTGTCTCTATCCAATTTTCCTTTCATGTCATGGCTACACTCCTTTATTTCTGGCTATTCGCAGCGATTATTTTAGTTTTATCGGTTAATTTACTTAATCGAGAATCAACGAAAGAGAAAGAACAGAAAAGCGTTAATTATTTTAAGGTTGCATTAATAACCGTTGTATTTACAATTTTAGCTTTTTGTTTTTGGCAGGCAAACTTAACTTTGTATTTGGCTAATTGTCATTTTTTCCAGGCCAGACTGGCCAAGTCCGAGGGCGATTGGCTCAAAATGATTGAAGAAGATAAAAAAGCTATTAATTATCAACCCGCAAACCCTTATTATTATCAGGAAGCTGCCTTTAATCTGTATTTTGCCTCTTATTATATTGATAATCCCGGACAGAAAGTGGCTTGGTTAGATCAAGGCATTGATTATATGAATAAAATACCCGAGCGAGAAAGACCGATTGAGGCCATAATATGGCTTCCGTGGCTTGAGTCAGCTAAGGCTAATCTAACGAGAGCCTCATCGGATTTTGAAAAAGCTGAAAAATCTTTTGTTGTTGCAGTAGATTTTACGCCCGGCAACGCCCTGGTTCGCCGATACTGGTGCGATTTGAAAATTTACGAGCAGGATTGGTTGGCTGCTAAAGAAAAATGTGAAGCGGCAATTTCGCTTTATCCCGATATTAATCATCCTCACATGAACATTGAGCATCAACAGGATGTAGTTAGCGAATTATCTCCTATATATCTGAATTTGGCAGATATTTATGAGAAGCTTAATCAACCAGAGAAAAGTTTAAAATATTACCAGCAAGCTCTGCGTCTGATTTCCAAGGCATATTCATCTTCTTACCCAGAATATTCTAAATACGTTTATGAGAAGATGATTATTTTTTATCAGAATCATCAGTCTCCGGATAAAGCTATCGCCGCGGCACAGCACGCAAGTATATTGTGGCCAGAAGAAATTGCTTGGCCTTCTAAATTATCTTCATTATATGAGAAGATGGGTCAAAAAGAACCGGCCGAATTTTGGCGGAAAAAAACTGAAGAATTGCGCGACGCTTCGCGCGGCATTTATCGTTTAAATATTGCGCCTATCGGCGAGTAATTAAAATTTGACTCACCTCTGTGTTTCTCATATAATCTTATTATTTAATCCTATGGACAATTTAACTAAATTAAAACAAATTACTACCGCGATATTAATTATTCTATTGTTTATTTTTCTCGGTTTTTCAATAGATAAATATTCAACCCTGCGATCCCTTTTTAGTTTATTGGGGCTTTTTTTCCTTTTTGGCATTGTTTGGAAAATAATAGTATTAAAAAAAGAATAGATTTATCCTTATTTTAATTCATAATTTTCAATTCGTAATTCATAATTTATAATTCTAAATTCGCATTTGTATGGCCGATCAAATAGAAGAAATTAAATCCAAACTCGACATCGTTGAATTAATTTCCGAATATATACAACTTAAACCGGCAGGCGGTAATTATCGGGCGCTTTGCCCCTTCCACCACGAAAAGACGCCGTCATTTTTAGTTTCCTCTGAAAAGCAAATCTGGCACTGTTTTGGTTGTGGCAAAGGCGGTGACATATTTACTTTCTTGAAAGAAATAGAAGGAGTTGAATTTCCGGAGGTTTTGAAAATTTTGGCCGCCAAAGCCGGCGTGATTTTATCAAGTGAACAGAAAGTTTCTACAAATCAAAAGAACAAACTCCTGGAAATTTGTGATTTAGCCAGTCGTTTTTATCAGAAAATTTTAGAAAGTTCGCCGGTAGCAGAAAATGCTCGAGCTTATTTAAGAAAAAGAGATGTATCTCCCAGCGTGATCGAAATTTTTAAACTCGGCTTCGCGCCAGACCTATCCGACAGTCTTATCAAATTTTTTAACAATCGCAAGGTAAGTTTAACGGATGCGGAAGCGGCGGGTTTGATTATTAAAGGAAGCGGCGGTTATTTTGACCGTTTTCGCAATCGAATTATTTTCTCCATTCAAGATCTGCATGGTCGGGTGGTGGGTTTTACTTCCCGAATTTTGCCTGGCGCAAAAAACGAGAAAGAAGTCGCTAAATATATCAACACGCCGGAAACGCTCATTTATAGCAAGGGGCGCGTTATTTATGGTTTAGACAAAGCCAAGGTTGATATTAAAAAAGAAAACGCCGCTATCGTCGTAGAGGGCAATATGGATGTTATCGCCTGTCATCAATTCGGTTTTAAAAATACGGTTGCTTCTTCTGGCACTGCTTTTACCCACGAACAAATTATGCTTTTGAGGCGTTATACTAATAATTTACTCTTGGCCTTTGACTTTGATTTAGCTGGTCAAAACGCGGTTAATCGCGGCATTGAATTGGCCCTCCAAGAAGAAATGGAAGTGAAAATTATTTCCATTCCATCAGGTAAAGATCCTGACGAATGCTTGAAGTCTTCGCCGCAAGGTAAAGATCTTTGGGAAAAGGCGGTTAGATCCGCCCAACCGATTATGGAATATTATTTTCTGAAAGCCATCCGTGAAAAAGACTTTTCTTTAGTCACTGACATTAAAGAGGCAAAAAAAATATTTTTTCCCGCTTTGGCAAAATTGGGTGACGCAATGGATAGAAATTTTTGGCTTAAAAAATTTGCCGATACAATTAATATCTCAGAAGCAGATTTATACGAAGAATTTAGAAAAATAACAAAAACTATCAAGAACCTCGAGGAAATTATAGACGAAGAAGAACCTTTACTGATTAGTCCGGAACAAATTATCGCCGAGAGAATTTTATCTCTATTCATTAAATTTCCCAATTTAATAGATCGCGGCATGGAAGACGATTTTATTAATTTTTTTATAGATCGGGATACCAAAAAAATTGCCGAAATTATCATTAAGCAATATTGTCGAGATAAAAAGGGGGATTCATTAGAAATGGTGAAAATGGCAGAAGCAGAAGACTTGCGCCACTTAATAGAATCTTTGGATTTGTTGGCCGAACAAGAATATGCTAAATTAAAATACTCAGACGCCGAACAAGAATTTATAAAACTACTGGACAAAATTAAAAAGATTTGGGCAAACAAGAGAATCGAAGAACTAAGATTAAAATTAAAAGAACAAGAATCTTCCCAAAATAATTTTGAGGCCATTGGTCTTTTGATGGAAGAAATAAACAATCTTTCTAAAAAATATTTAAAGTAAAATATTTCATAATGCCGAAGAAAAAAAGAGTCGTAGCCAAAAAAAGTAAACGTGCTAAAAAATCTAAGGCGCGAATTTTTAGACAACCTCGCATTCATAAAAATCTTGGCAAACAGACCGAGGGCCGTTCGCCGCGCGCCAAATGGCCGGAAGAAAAAATTAAAGAATTAATTGAAAAGGGCAGGCAAAGAGGATTCGTCACCGAGAATGAACTTCTTTTTGCTATCCCGCGCATCGAACTTTTCTTAGACAAATATGAGGAAATATTGATTCAATTTGGGAAATTTGGCATTGAGGTTAAAGAATCCAGCGATAGTTTGTTGGGGGGGATAACCAAGGCCGAACAACTTAAAGAAAAAGAAAAATCAGCTTTTGAAGAAGTATTTTTTGACCTGAGTCAGTTGTCAGCAGATTCTATACAAATGTATCTTAAAGAAATTGGTAAGGCGCCGCTTTTGACATCAGAGGAAGAAGTAGAATTATCTAAACGAAAAGAGAGGAATGATAAATTCGCTATTCAGCGTTTAATTGAAGCTAATCTTAGGCTAGTGGTTAGTATCGCTAAGAAGTTTACGGGCTATGGGCTTTCTTTTCTCGATTTAATCCAGGAAGGCAATATGGGTTTATTCCGGGCAGTCGAAAAATTTAATTGGCGCCGAGGTTATAAGTTTTCTACGTATGCTACTTGGTGGATTAAGCAAGCAATTACGCGATCTTTAGCCGATCAATCTAGGACAATTCGTATTCCCGTGCATATGGTGGAAATTATTAATCGTTTCAAGAAAACCAATCAGTGGCTTGTGCAACAATTGGGTCGTGATCCAACACCAGAAGAAGTCTCTGCTGAATCCGGCGATCCGATTGAAGACGTGCGTCATATTATTGATATTTCCCAAGATACTATTTCTCTGGAAACAACCGTGGGCGGTGAAGAAGATAAGGACGTGGAATTGGGAGATTTCATTGAAGACGTAAAAACAATTAGCCCTGATCGCGTGGCGGCCGTTAAATTATTACGAGACTATATGCACAAGATTGTGGCCGATTTACCGGACCGTGAAAAGAGAATTGTAGAAATGCGTTTTGGTCTGACCGATGGCGTGGCTCATACTCTTGAAGAAGTCGGGCGCGAATATGGGGTAACGCGTGAACGCATCAGACAAATCGAAGCAAAAGCTTTGGATCGTGTGAAACAAATGAAGGGTATTGAAAAAATTAAAGACTATTACTAAAAATAAATCTTGTCAAAAGATAAAATTTATTGTATCATTGTTTATGATTATTTATTCCGGGGTAGCTCAATGGTAGAGCGGCTGGCTGTTAACCAGTAGGTTGTGGGTTCGATCCCCTCCCCCGGAGTTTACAAAAGAGTCAGCCCTCGGCTGGCTTTTTTGATTTATCATCTTGATTTTTTCGTATTTTTTGATAAACTGGACAACAAGGGTCAACTATAAATTTTCTAAAAATATATGATAAAATTTTTCGAGCAAATCTTCAAAAAAGGGCAACAAACAGAGTCAGCTCCCGATAAACCCAGAGCCGAATTAACCGAAGAAGAAATCCAAAAAAAACTTTCTAATCTCGGAGATATAATGAAATTGGCCGAAAAAGTTGAACCGCCTTTTAATCATTTATCTATAGAGGCTTTAGCTCGCCTTGTCATCAAATTAGAGCGCGATTTGCCAACCTATGACACTATTCTAAGTGATGATGTTAGTGGCAGATTGCCATCATTATTATTGAGAAAGATAATTGACAAAGTCAGATCAAAGAATAACCTAGGACCAGTAAAAACATATTTTTTAGCTGCTGGACGCTATGCCAAGAGCGAGAAAAGAGAATCAATCAAAAAATTTTTAACTGATAAAAGAAATGCAATTGGCAAGGCTCTGCTGGTGACAGAATATATTCAATCTGGAGAAGGTATCGCATGGGTTATGAATTCGTTGCAAGAAGCGGAAATTAATTTTGACGTTGCTAGTGTTTCATCGTCGTTAGAAAATGAATTTTATATTAAAGAATTTGGAGATATATTTAAAAAGCTTCGTTATGGACAGCGCGGTGATGCAGGATTAAGTTTCTATGGGATGACGGCAAGACGCGTTGGCGGCGTGGCAAAGGACCCTTCTAATCCATCACCTCATCCCGAGGCCTTGGGTGGCACGATGGGTGAAGCAAGTAGGGCCTACCAAAAACGAGCCAGAGAAGACGCTAATTTTCTAGCTGCAGAATTTATTGATAAATTATTAGATTAGATTTTTAATTCTTCACTAAATTAAATACTCCACACTCCCTTAAACAGGTTCTAACGTCGTCCCATCCGGGGAGTTTACAAAAGAGCCAGCCAAAGGCTGGCTTTTTTGATTTGCCTCTCGAGTAGACATTAGAACCGATAATTGATAAAATTTAAATATGAAAATTATCCGAATTAAATCTTTTGTCAGTATATTCGCCATTTTATTGCTTCTGGTTTTTGGCTACTATTATAGGGAAGATGCCGGCCGTTTTTTGCGAAGGCTTTTGAATCAATTGCGACCCTGCCAAAGGCCGATAACATATTCTATTGTAAATTTTGATCCACGCTTTGGTTTAACAAAGACAGAGCTGTTGAATTATATAAAACAGGCTGAAAAAATATGGGAATCGCCAATCGACAAACAGCTATTTGAATATTTACTCACAGGAGACTTAAAAATAAATTTTATCTATGACTATCGGCAGAAAGCTACAGATGCATTGAGAAAAATAGGAATAGTTATCAATGACGACCGGTTTACCTATGATGTATTAAAAGCCAAGTATGATTTACTCGTCGCCTCATATAATAAAGACAAAGCGCAAGTAGAGACTTTAACTGCGACTTATAATGCAGACAAAAGTGCCTTCGAAAAAGATGTTGATTATTGGAATGGTCGTGGTGGAGCGCCGAAAGCAGAATATAATATATTGGAACAGAAAAGGGTTGATTTAAATAATCAAGTTACGATAATTAATCAAGCCAAAGACTCTTTGAATGGGCTGGTTGATACTATAAATTCAGCGGCGATAGTTCTTAATAAATTAATTGTCACGCTTAATCTTCAAGTAGGTAAATATAACACGGTTGGTTTATCAACTGGTAAGACATTCAATGAAGGAGAATATGTAAGCGACGCAAGCGGAATGACAATTAATATTTTTGAATTTAACGACGAGAATCAGCTTATAAGGGTTCTTGCCCATGAACTTGGACATGCGTTAGGACTGGAGCATCTTGATAATCCCAAAGCCATTATGTATTACCTTAATGAAGGCATGAATGAAAAGTTGACAACAGACGATCTCGCAGCTCTAAAAAATGTGTGTGGAATCAAATAAAACAAATAAAATAACTAAGATTAATTCATCAACCATATCAGAAAAATGCCCGGCGGTAAGTCCAGAATTTCTAGAGAAGTTAAGACTAAAATGGAAGTGCAAATAGTTTTCAACTAAATTAAGAAGAAAGATTCAGGTATTTACTAATAATGAGATTTTTTGATAGAATAAAAACGAAAGGTCGTATATTTTAAATAACTAAATATATAAAAAAATATGAAAATAATTAAAAATAGTCAATTGTTTATAGTTTCTTTAATTTTAGGAATTACTTTTTGTTTGCCAGTTATTTTTGCCAAGGCAGAAAATGAGAACCAGGCTAATGTGAATGAGAACCAGGCTAATGTGAATGAGAACCAGGCTAAAATTAACGAGAAACAAGATAAAATAAACGAGAAACAAGATAAAATAAACGAGAAACAAGCTAATGTGAATGAGAGTCAAGGTAATAATAACCAACTTAACGGCGCAGAACATCGAAGTACTGTGGCGACATTTGTTCAAAACCTTTTGAATGTAGCTGATAGAGAGCAAGGAGGAATAGGTGATCAGGTTAGAGTGCTTGCCAACGAGCAGAATGATAGCAAAGACAATATAGCAAACGAGATAGATAAAATAAAAAACAGAAGTGGATTGAAAACATTCTTTATTGGCACTGATTACAAAAACGTTGGTCAGTTGCGTAGCGAGATGGTGAAAACCAGAAATCAAATTGACAGGTTGAAAAGATTATTGGATAAAACAACGAGCGAAGAAAGCAAAATAGCTCTTCAGGGACAAATCCAAACACTAGAACAGGCGCAACAAAAAATTGAAGATTTCCTTAAAACTAACGAGAGTAAATTCAGCCTATTCGGTTGGTTCGTAAAATTATTTAACAAATAATTAGACAACTGATATTACTTATTCCAAAACCGCCCCTCTAAATTGGGCGGTTTTTGGTTATAATAACAAAGATATATCCGCTTTCCTCAAACAAGTTCTAACGATTTTACTTCCTTATAATTTGAAGCTTTAATAATTTATATACAATAGTTCAGATGTTGGAGTTGCAAATTATAATGGGGGGGGTATAATATAAGAAAAGTTTTAATAATAATTTTCACAATCAATTATGAAAACATTCAATGAGAATTTAATCATGACTGCATTGGTCGTTTCCTTTACGCTCGTTGTGTTCGGTTTCGCTGGGCCAATGGCTGCGTTCGCGGCAACCTCGCCTACACTGACTGGATTAGCGAGTTACTCCGTTTTGGGTCACTCAACGGTAACTTGTACTGGTGCAACCACTGTCACTGGAGACGTAGGTGTCTCTACGGGCACTTCAATCACTGGCTTTCCGACTCCTTGTACTGTTAATCCTGGCACGACACAGTCTAATACTCAGAGCGCCATAGATGCTCAGACTGATAATCTCAGCACATTCGGTATCCTCGACCAGACCTGTGATCACTCTTATGCGGACGGACAGGATTTAACCTTGCTTTCTCCTCTCGGGCCGGGCGTCTATTGCTCCGTGGGCAGCTTCTCGTTGACTGGAAATTTAAACCTAACTGGATCAGGCGTCTGGATTTTCAAGAGCGTGTCAACACTTATTACGTCTCCCAACTCATCTGTCACCGGTGGTGACCCTTGTAATGTGTGGTGGAGGGTTGGCAGCTCTGCGACTCTCGATACAACCACCGCGTTCAAAGGAAATATTTTCGCGTTAGCTTCCGTCACTTTAAATAACGGCGCAACCTTGAATGGTCGAGCCTTAGCACAAACTGGCGCGGTGACATTGGACAATAATCAAATATCCGGGCCGACATGTACAGTAGCCGCTCCAATATTAACATTAGTAAAGACAATCACTAAGAATAATGGTGGAACAGCAGACGCCACTGCCTGGACTCTCGCCGCAGCAGGTCCTACTCCAATTTCAGGAGTAACTGGAAGCGGAACCGTCACAAATGCAGTTGTTAGTTCTGGAATATACACACTCTCAGAAAGTGGTGGGTCTTCCGGATATACAGCCTCATCTTGGAGTTGCGTGAAAAACAGCGCTGCTCCAGTCACTGGCGCTTCAATTACGCTTGGCTTGGGTGATACGGCAACTTGTACTATTACAAACGACGATATAGTCCCGTCTTTGACTCTCGATAAAATTGTAATCAAAGACAATGGCGGCACAGTTGCTGAATCGGCTTGGACTTTAACAGCTGACGGACCAACTCCGATCTCCGGCCCTGGCGCAGCTAGTCATGCTGATGTAGTAAGCGGTGGCACTTTCTCGGCTGGCACTTATACATTATCTGAATCAACGGGCCCTTCCGGATATACAGCCTCATCTTGGAGTTGCGTGAAAAACAGCGCTGCTCCAGTCACTGGCGCTTCAATTACGCTTGGCTTGGGTGATACGGCAACCTGTACTATTACAAATGACGACGTTTCTCCTGGAGTCTTGCCCGCATATATCAATGTCGTCAAAACAGTCATCAATGATAACGGCAAAATCAAGAACGACCACGACTTTCCGTTGTTCGTTAACGGCGCGCCGGTCGTTTCCGGTGTGACCAACGTCTTCCCTGCTGGTGCTTATACCGTAACCGAAACCACCGATTCCAATTACGATGCGATGTTCTCCCTCGATTGCGCGCCAGCCGGTCAGTTGAACCTCGTTCCGGGTGACAACAAGTTCTGTGTTATCACTAATAACGACATAGCCGCACCCGCATATTCGCCCGTTGTTCCGCCCGTACCGCCTCTCATCGATGTGGTGAAAGTACCCAATCCTCTGGCTTTGCCAGCTGGTCCTGGTGCGGTGACATATACTTACACTCTTCGCAATATCGGAACGGTTTCAGTGACTGACGTAACGATGGTTGGCGATACCTGCAGCCCGATAACTCTTATTTCCGGTGACACGAATGGTGATGCCAACCTCGATGTAAATGAAATATGGACATACCGTTGCTCCACGACGCTTTCGGAAACCCATACCAACACTGTCGTCGCGACGGGATGGGCCAATGGCCTGAGCGCAACCGATATTGCCAGCGCTACGGTTGTTGTGGCCGTTGCCGCTCCAAAATTGCCGAATACTGGTATCGCTCCTGACGGGAAAAGTATTTTATGGAATATTGTCATACTGGCTGGTATCCTCACGTTAGTTTCAACATTACTTTTCGTAGTTCTAAAAAAACGCACGATAAACAATTAACACTAATCGTATACTTTTAACTATCGGACTTGCGCTTATAGGCCTGTGGCTTATCGGATTCATCAGTTTTCATGTGATAAGGATGGTTTATTCACATCCTTCTTGTCGTAGCCATCATCATGATTCTGATACGGATTATTAAGGGGAAATAATCAGTTGGAATTAATAAGTAATTAGCTTAAATCATTAATTAACTAATAAATAAAATGTATGAGAAAGTTCAATAAGGTCTCAGTAATTGTATTGGCTATTGCGTTTACGCTTGGCCTGTCTGGGATAATCAGGGCCGCGACCACGGTAAATTTTGGCACAGCGGATGATTTTGCGGTTATGGCCGGCTCCACGATTACGAACACAGGCTCCAGTATGATTACCGGAAATCTTGGATTGAATCCAGGCACCTCGGTTACTGGATTTCCGCCAGGAATAATAAATGGAACACAACATGTAGCTAATCCTACCGCAGTCCAGGCTCAAATAGATCTGATCACGGCTTATGATAATGCTGTTGGACAAATACCGGTTTCCACAGTACCCACGGAGCTCGGCGGTACAACTAAAACCGCCGGTGTCTATGACTCCGCCGCTGGCACGTTTGGGATAACAGGGACTCTGACGCTCGACGCTCAAGGTGATCCAAGCGCAGTCTTTATCTTCAAGGCCGCCTCCACGCTTATCACGGCAGGGGCTAGTAATGTAGTCCTCGCAAATGGCGCTCAAGCTTGCAATGTTTTTTGGCAAGTCGGCAGTTCAGCGACACTTGGAACTGACTCCACCTTCAAAGGAAATATTTTAGCCTTGACATCCATCACTCTTACCACTGGCGCAAATGTGGAAGGTCGGGTGTTAGCGAGAAATGGCGCGGTTACATTAGATACGAACACCATTATTAAAGCAATATGTGCAGTTCCAGTTACTCCTAGTCCTGTTTCTACGTTGACCCCTGTTCCTGGTCTTCCCAATACGGGACTTCCTCCTGAAGAGAAAAGTACTCCATGGAATATTGTCATACTGTCTGGCATCCTTATGTTAGTTTCGACTTCACTTGTTGTAGTTTTAAGAAAACACAAGGTTTAATCTAGGCGTTGATTAATATCAATAAAAGTGCTTGGCCTAGAGGCAGTAAAGGTCCCGCTAGGGCGGGGCCTTTACATTAATCTTTTGGAAAGTCTATGCAATCAAAAATATTATCAAGACAAACGTTGATAGTTATCCTTGCAGGATTTGTAATATCCATAGCGTTTCTTTTTCATTTTATTTCTAAAGGTTCGACTCGGAACGATACAGTGTTGTTTGTTAAAAATGTCGTCACTTCTTCAAAACAAGAACAAGTAAGTTCCGGGTTACCGATTCGTCTCAAGATTCCAAAGATCAATGTTGATGCCGCTATAGAGTCTGTGGGGCTTACGCCTCAAGGAGCGGTGGGTGTACCGAAGGGTCCCACTAACGCAGCCTGGTTCAATCTCGGGCCGCGTCCCGGAGATAATGGTAGCGCGGTTATCGTCGGACATTACGGATGGAAAAACAAAAAAGCATCGGCGTTTGATAATTTATATAAATTGCGTAAAGGCGATAAATTATATGTCGAAGACGACAAAGGGGTGATTATTTCTTTTGTGGTGCGTGAAAGTCGAAGATATGACCCGAAAGCAGAGGCTTCAAACGTGTTTGACTCAAATGATGGGAAGTCACACCTTAATCTCATTACTTGCGAGGGAGTTTGGGATAAGACTCAAAAAAGTTATTCCAAGCGACTAGTGGTATTTACTGATAGAGAATAAGTAAGAAAATATTTTGTCATCATGACGATAAAATGAGCGAGACTTATGATCTCGTTTTTTATTTTATATCCACATTCTTTTAATTTTTATAATTTAAAACATCTCACATCTCTCAAACAGGTTTTAACGCCCGCCTTGACTCGCGTCGGCGAGGCAGGTCGTCTCATCAGGGGAGTTTACAAAAGAGTCAGCCAAAAGCCGGCTTTTTTGTTTTTCGTCAACTTGATTTTTTCGTATTTTTTGATAGATTTGAGATATATGGATAAATTAACTGGAGAAAATTTATCACCAACAGGCTTTGAGCAGAAAGAGAAAGAACCAAAAATTTCTTATCATTTTTTCTTCGCTCCGCACGCGACCGCCGAAGACGCGAAAAATTTAGAACAAGCTTTTCAGGAAGCCGACATTTTTGTTCCAGAAGCTTATGCGCATACGCCCGCGACATTAGAGTTGACGCGTGATATTGCCGATGGCCGAATTAATCCAAAAGATGTATTTGAAGATTCTTTTCTTTTCCAGATAGGCAAGATTTTCTATAATTCGCATAAACCGATTATTTTAGTAGATATCTCAAAGGGCGACGATGCAGAACTCCTTAGGCAGGACGATCAGGCCGATCGTTTTATCAACCAAGCTCTGGAATTATTTGCGAATGGCGAATTTGATCGAGCCCTGATAAAAGCTGAAGAGTATGCGGATTTATTTTCCCGCGTTCAATTACAAAGAGAGGAAATAATCAAAAATAATTTAAAAGTAAAAATAAAAGAATTTGTAGAAGAGCATCCAGAATATGGTCAAAAAGAAGAAGTAAGAGTTTTGGTTAGCTTGGGCTCGGCGCATACGTCTTTATACCGTGATTTAAAACAAAAAGGCCTTTCTGTCTCGCGTGAATTTAACGAGTCGCCCGCGGTTTGTCCCTCTTTAATCGAAGCGCATCGCCGCAAAACTTTTGATCGTCCGTTAAAAAATAAGAAAGATAATGACGAACTTTTAGTTAGAGGTATGTTAGAATATTTTTTGGAAAAATATTTGAAAACCAGAACCAATAATACCAACAAAATAAACAGAGTTTCAAGGATAATATCTTCTCAATTAAGCTTTAACGACATTAAAAAGGTTTCCGATGATTTCGCTAAAAGCGAACAAATTAATATTTTTTTAGAATTAAAGAAATTCAATATTCATTTGCCCAAGTCAGAACAGGAAATGGATGAAATGCTCGGCATAAAGAAGCAATAAAAATATGATGTTTATAAACCATATGCGTAAAAATATGAGTAAAAAGACGCCTGTGTTTTTAATTGTTGTATTAGTTGTTTTAATTATCGGTGGGGGATTTGTAGCTCGAAAACAGGGATGGATACCAAAATTTCCTATGGTAACACAAACTCCGACACCTATCCTAACCTCGGGTGAAACCGTTAATTGGAAAACTTATATGAATAATGATTACGGCTTTGAGTTTCAGTATCCGCAAATATTTTTTTTGGACAGCCAATTGATTGATTTAGGAAATGGTTCATATGGCCTTGATAACCGAACTAAGCAATTAAATTCTGATGTAAGCCCCAGCGCAACCCATCTCTATGTGAATTTTGCGAAATTTTCATCGCTTATCGACAATAAAGAAACCTGTACTAACGGCATATGTTCACGTAAAGGACCCCTGGAAGATCAACAAATTATCAACCAAGCTTCTGTCGGCGATGAAATAGAAACTAACTCTGATCTCCCAGGCAAGGTTGTATCTATAGGAGGCGTAAAAGGATTCCGTTTCTTGGGATATAATCCCCAAGCCAGGGCTTATAATATCGGCATCGTGGTATTTAACAGCCAAGTAGACCGGATAGAACTAAGCATGTCAATCGTAGCCCCAAATGAAACTCAAGCCGAAAACGATAAATTTAACAAGGACTTTGATCAAATTATTTCTACATTCAAATTTACAAAATAAATCAATAAACTAGATCTTGTCTCTGCGGCGATAGGTCTGGTATTATAGATATAATTATTTTTTCGCTGGATAATAGTTCTAATGTTGTCCATAATTCTATCTTATAAAAGAGTCGGCCTCTGGTTGTCCTTTTTTATTTTAAGGTCTTGATTTTTTATATTTTTTTTGCTAAATTAAAATGTATGGATGAATTCTCCGGAGAAAAATCACAGCCGATAGGCATTGAGCAGAAAGAAAAAGAACCCAAGATTTCTTATCATTTTTTTTATTCCCCGCATCGTACAGCCGAAGACTTCAAGAAAATAAAGATAGTTTTTGACGAATGCGATATCTATGTTCCCGAAGCATCGGGATGGTCGCCCGAAGAAAAATTTTTTACGGAAAGTATCTCTGAGGGAAATCCGTCTCCGGAAAATTTGGCGATTTTTAACAAGGAACTTGTAAGGCAATCGGCTTGGGGTGAGCAGCTTTCCGCTATTTATAAATCCAAAAAGCCTATTTTATTCGCTGATATATCAAATACCGATGAATTAATAAGAAAGAGAGAGGAAGTGGACGAATTGGGCGCTGACTTTGTGTATCTTTTTTTCAGGGGTGAGTTAGACGCGGCCCTTAAAAAACTCCGAGCTTATGCTATAGCTTTTTCGCTACGGCAATCAGCCCGAGAAGAAAAGATAGAAGAAAATCTA
>Ga0265296_1002225_pt1 | contig 20030 bp, 25 predicted proteins | sample MunlanPumphouse1_FD_189073 | JGI IMG/M metagenome (GOLD analysis project Ga0265296, IMG submission 189073) | Groundwater microbial communities from a municipal landfill in Southern Ontario, Canada - Pumphouse #1 | ecosystem: Environmental > Aquatic > Deep subsurface > Groundwater | place...
CAAAATTATGAGCTATATCATAAATTAACTCAAGCTTTAATGTTTGCTGAATTATTTTGCTGATCTCTTGCCTGTTGGCCCAAGCAAAATTAGCCGCAGCAGCCATAGCTTTAAAATATTGTTGACCTAGTTTTGAATTTAAAGGCGCGTAAGCCAATTCACCGCCACCCATTGCTCGGATATAATCAGTAGCGACTTGATGTCCCAAGCCGCGTGAGCCGCTATGAATCATTACTGTTATTTGATTTTTTGCTAAATTAAATTTTTTATCGAATATTTCATCTACTCGCTGAATCTCGATAAAGTGATTGCCGGAGCCGAGTGTGCCTAATTGATCTCTGCCGCGGGCTTTAGCCCGTTCACTGACTGCTTTTGCATCAGCCCCCTGAAAAGGCCCATTTTCTAAAATATTATTTAAAGTTTTTGAATCTAATCTTATCCTGGCTTCACGGCCAAGACCAGTAGGCACATTTCTTTGAATTTGATTGGCTAAATTATTTAATTTATCTTTAATCTCATCAAAACCTAAATCACTTTTCAAAAGTCTTACCCCGCAGTTAATATCAAAACCAACTCCGCCCGGAGAAATTAAATTTTCAAAAGCTGCCACGCCGCCAATTGGAAAGCCATATCCCTCGTGACAATCAGGCATTGCCAGAGCATATTTTTGAATGCTAGGCAGACAAGCCACATTGACTAATTGCTCCAAAGATTTATCTTTTAAGATATCTTGGAGCATTTTTTCTGAAGTATAAACCCGGGCTGGCACCTGCATCTTGCCTTGCTTTGGAATTTCCCAGAGATAATTATTTATTTTTTTAAGAGTATTCTTTTTAATCATAAACTAGGTTTTTCGGCTTTCTGCCTTCCAGAGCGTCAATAATATTTTGAGCTGCTATTATTGCCATTTTTTCGCGGGTCTCAACTGAAGCCGAGGCAATATGAGGCGTTAAAACAACATTGTTTAATTTATTTAAGCCGCTGGCCAGCTTCGGCTCGTTTTCAAAAACATCCAAGCCAGCGCCTGCAATTTGTTTTTTCTTTAAAACTTTAACCAAAGCTTTCTCATTTATAACTGGACCTCTTGAAGTATTTATTAAATAAGCAGTAGGCTTCATGATCTTTAATTCTTTTTTGCTAATTAAATGCCTGGTGCTTGGCAATAAAGGCAGATGCAAAGAAATAAAATCAGCTTTTTTAAAAATTTTTTTAATTGGCGCAAATCGGTATTTCGGGTTTCTGAATTTATCATAATATAAAATTTTCATATTAAAGCCTTTTTTGGCAATTTCAGCAACTCGCTCCCCAATTCTTCCCAAGCCAATAATCCCCAAAATTTTATCTTTTAAATCAGTGCCTAGCAAAAGCATTGGCTGCCAGCCATGAAATTTGCCTTTTCTGGTAAATTTATCTGCTTCTGGAATTCTTTGAGCAATTGCCAGCATCAAACCAATAGTGTGTTCGGCAACTGTGTTAGTTAGAACACCCGGAGTATTGGTGATCATGACATGACGCTGCGAAGCAGCGTTAATATCGATATTATCAAAACCAACAGCGTAATTAGAAATTATTTTTAAATTCTTACCTGCCTTATCCATAACTTTTGCGTCAATTTTATCGGTTAGCAAACATAAAATCGCATCAGAATTTTCTAATTTTTTAGAAAACTCAAATTTTTCTTGAAGCATTTTTAAGCCGATTTCAGGGATTTTATGAAAAATAAAAATTTTTTGTTTCATAATTTTATTTTTTTAATTTCTTTTTCAAAAAATTTTTGTATCTGTTCTGAATTGTATTTTTCTCTAATAAAAGAAATCTTTGTAATTTCTAAATCTTCAAAATAGATTAATTGCTCTAAAAACAACCTGGGATTGAATTCCATATCAAATTTTTTCTGTCCTAATTTTATAATTTCAGAAAGATCAATATAATGATTTTTTAAAAGAAAAAATAAATCAACGTAATCTCGCCAAGCAGTTCGCCGACCGATAGTAAATGCTTTGTCTAAAGCAATGTCTTTTATCGAAAGAATGGGTAAGGAAACAGTCGGCACTTGCTCGAACAAAGGCTTATAAGGATAATAAACTAAAGTAATTAAAATATTTTCTGCAGTAATTACATTTAATTGTTCAACTGTGTTCAATCTAACCTCTTGTATTTTAAATAACCTTTTTAGTTTTAATAGATCGTTTCTCGTAATCTCTCTTTTTGAAAAGAGATCAAAATCAAAAGAAAGCCGATGTCCAATCTGAAGCAAGAGAGCAGTGCCGCCTGCTAAAACCGCCTCTTTTTTAAAGGACTTAAGTTGCTCAAACACTTTTTTCCTTGACTTATCTAATAGATTGTAATGGAGTAGCGACATATTTGCTTTTGTCTATTTTTGCGCTAGGAATCATTAAAAAAATTTTTTTTATAAAATTAAAAGCTTGTGGTCGATAAATTCTTATTGAATGTTTTAAAAAAATTTCTTTAATTTCTTTCAATAAATAATTATTAAACAGCCATTTCAATTCTTTCAAATTGCCAAATGCTAAAATCTGATGGATTATATAAATTTTATCTTTTTCTAAATTCAGATCTTCAATTTTTACTGACCAGAGAATTGGTTGTAAGCTTTTTGGTAAACTATTTTTCATATGTTTTTCACAAGTCCCAGATTGGCAAATAATTAATACTGTCTTGCTTTTTTACTTCTTGATTAGCGCTCAAAATATAAGCGTTATCAAATTGATATTTTTTAGCAAAATTTTGGATAGCTTTTGTTTTAATATTTTTAATCGGTTTTTTAAACTTTACCTCATACAAATCAATCTGCTGTCCTTTTTGAACAACAAAATCTATTTCCGCGCCTGATTTAGTACGCCAGAAATTGATTTCTTGATCTGTTTCTTTGCAATATTCTAATTGCGTGAGGACAAAATTTTCTGCTAATTTACCCGAATCCGCTCTTTGATCAAGCTTATTAAAATTATTAAGCACGATATTTCTAATTCCCAAATCCAAGAAATATATTTTTGGCATTTTAGAAATCTCGGTTCTTTTGTTTTGAAAAAATGGATAAATCTTTTTAATCACAAATGTGTCTTCAAGCATTAAAATATATTTTTCAATGGTTGCCTTATTAATATTTAATGTATTTGTTAATTCATCAATATTAACAAGTCCGGAAATCTGATCAGCTAAAAGAGCGGCTAATTGATTAAATTTATCTGGTTTTTCAATCTGCAAATATCCAGAAATGTCTTTTTTAATATAGCTCTCATAAATATCTTTTAATTCTGTTTTCTTCTGCGTTTCTGTTTGGGCTAAAACGACCTTGGGATAACCTCCAAAAATAAAATAATCCTTCCAATGCTTTTTGCCGATTTCTTTGAGGCTTAGAGAATAAAGAGTAAATACTTTTTTTCTTCCGGGTAGATACTCAATTATTCTGCTTTTTATTTCTAAAGACGAAGATCCCGTGGCAATGATTTTTAGATTCGGCAGTTTGTAATCATATAAATTTTTCAAAAATATGCCCGGATTTTCTAATCTTTGCGCTTCATCAACAAACAAATAAATTTTTTCTTTTCTATTGTTAAAAATAAATTCAATTAAATTCGCCGGATCTTTTAAAAACTCTTTAAAACTCAAATCATCAGCAGAAAAATAAAATATGTTCTTTTTTGAAGCTCCTGATTTATAAAGGTCCTGCATTATCCTGTAAAGCAGGGTTGTTTTGCCAACTTGACGCGAGCCGTAAATTATTAAAATATCATCATTTTTTAGATACTGTTTAATATCTTTTTCCAAAGCTCTTTTAATATAATTTTTAGGAATTGGAAAACTTTTGCCTTTTTGCCATGGATTTCGAAGATAAAAAATTTTTTCTAAGTTTTTGTTCATACTATTTTGCTATATAAAAATTCTCCTGTTATCTTTATATATCAATTTTCCCTTTTTGTCAATGTTTGATTCTGATGCTTTTCCAATCCCTGAACATAAATTCTCTCAATTTGAGCAGAAGTCAGGGATTGGTTATAGATGCGGACATCGTCAAGAAGACCATGAAACACATAATCAAAAGTTAAATAATAACGGCCGATTTGAATATTGCAAGTTGTATTAGTTGTCCAGTTAAGTGATCCTGTATAAATCTTTTTTTGAGAGCCATTCAGATAAAGCTTCATAGTATTTGATTGAGAGTCCCATGTTGCCGCAACGTGCGTCCAGCCCGAATTAGCGCTCACAGTCTCATCTGTGCAAATGGCATATGCGTCAGATCCATCATTATAGCCCATCCAGAAACATATTTTTTGAGAATTTTCACGTCTCAATAAAAATTGCCTTTTATTGCAAGCACCTGGATAATAATATTTGTCAATGATTCCACCATGGAGCCCATTATCCGATGGGTTAATCCATGCTGCAAGCGTAAGGCCGACATAATTATTTAAAGAAGATTTATTGGTTATAGTGATCACATCACTGCTATCAAATAAACAAGCTTTGCCAAAAATACCATTTTGAGTGCAATCTGCTCCTGTAATAACCCCATTATTCCCATACCCCGACCCATCATTTGCTGTACCATCATCAAAACGATAAGAACCCACCGCCTCCAGCGAATGGTCTAACTGCGAAGCAAATCTTTGACCTCCGGCAATGCGGGCTTTTTCTCGAGCAGAACCAACAGAAATCATAACAATAGTTGCTAAAAGACCGATAATCGCAATGACAACTAATAATTCTATTAGAGTGAAAGATTTATTTTTTTGCATATTCTTATTAACTAACTATTTCTCTTAATGCTTTAGCAATTTTTAATGGCTCTTTTGCCTGCCAGACATTGCGGCCAACAGCCAAGCCAGCTGCGCCAGCGGACATAATATCTTTGACCTGATGGAGAAATTGCGCTTTTTCTAGTTTCTCGCCGCCAGCAACCAGAATTTTTGTTCTGCCAGCAGCTTTTACTGCCCAATGCAAAGCTTTAATACTGCCCGGATAATTTATTTTAACATAATCAGCGCCAAGCTCCAAGCCAACCCGAGCCGCATAAGCAACTGTTTCCGGCGAATTCGGTTTTTTAACTGCTCTGCCCCGAGGATACATCCAGGCAATAACTGCTAAACCCAGCTTTTCTGCCTCTTGCTCTATGCGACCAAATTCTTTAAGCATTACCGCCTCGTATTCTGAACCAATATACATAGTATAACCAACAGCAAAAGCACCCAAATCTTTTGCTTCTTTGACCGAACAAACCTGAACAGAGATGGGCTCGCCTTGGCGCAATTTAGTTTTGCCATTTAATTTAATAATTAGCGGCAATTGATTATTATAATATTTTTCAGCTATGCCTTTTTGCAGAATTACGCCGTCAAAATTGGCTTTTTGGCCAAGATTTAAAATATAACTCGGATCAATGTTGCGGTTATTAAAATCAACTGGGCCATGCTCTAGCCCCTGGTCATAAGCCAGCAGTAAAATATTCTTCTGCGGATTTATTAAATGTTGTTTCATAGATTTTATTCCACAATGCCTCTTGAAAATGATAAAGATATCTTTTATTTAACGGCAGTTGATTGGCAAAAGACAAGGCAATATCAACAGAATTAAAGGTAATCAGTCTTTCTTTATTATCAAACCCCTTGAAATAATCGCCAACCCAATCCAAGTCTTGCCAAAAATCCAAAGATGAGCCTGGTAATTCTTTGGCTAATTGCATTAAACTTTGATCTGCTTTTTGCCAAAAAATCGCTTCTGGGTTAATATGCGGCTCAAAAAGCCGAGAATCAGGATTTTTGTCTTTGTGTAAATATCTTGGAATTATGTGCCAGGAATTTTCACGAATTTCGCCTTTTAACAAATTAATCAAATTTTTGGCAAAATCTTTTTTAGTATTTTTAATTATTTCTGAATACATACTCACTTCGTTGAAATAATGCAAAAGCAAATTGAAAGTCGTTAAAATAATGCCAACTTCATTGCTGACTTCTCTTGGAATGGCAAAAATTACGCCTAATTCTTTAAGATGAGTCAAATTATGATATTTCTTTTTAGCGAATCGCTCTGATAAACCATGCCATTTTCTTTTTGATAAAACCACAACACGAATCGCCCGCATTCCAAAATCTTTTTGCGTTAGCCCTTGATAATTCTCAATAAATTTATTCAGCCATTCAGGTGTTTCAACAAAGCGCAGGCTGCCATAGATTTCATATAAATCTTCTTTGCTTAATATTTCGTCAATATCTTTATAGCCCAAAGCTGAGATAACTCTCAAGGGCGGATTTTGAATCAAAAGCTCTTTGGCTTTGTCTTCTTTTAAGAAAAAACCGGGTTTCGGCGGAAACAACCTTAAGGCTTCATCAACCAAAATCTGCATACCTTTCTCACGTCCGCAGTCAACTCTGCCCAAATATTGACAAAACTCGTTTTCTGCTTCAGAAGCCTTAAAAATTAAGGCCTGATAAACCTGACCAGCGGTTGGCTCTTTTAATCTTAGTTCTTCAAGCTTCTGCTGGATTTTTATTTGATTTTCCCTGCTTATTTCTTCAAGAATTTCTTTGGGAAATTGATATTTAGTTTTTAAGATTTTGTTGAGATTCATTTTTGAAAATTCTTGGGATTATTTCTATCAAATTCCCAATTTTGAGGATTATTTCTGATATAATTGCGAATTCGATTTAATGATTTTTGGTTTCTGATAATATGTTCGTAGTAATTGCGTTGCCACACAATTTGATTTAAATATTGTATTGTTTGTCGCATTCGTTTTGTGCATTCTGATTTAAACAACCCAATTATCGTGCCCAATGTAGGGGCGGGTCGTGACCCGCCCTCTTCTAAAACAATAATAAAATGAATATGGTTGGGCATTATTTGAAATATATCCAATTTTATCGGATGATGGTCGGGTAATGTTTGCCAAATGTTTTCAATGATTTTGCCGTATTTATTCGAAATCATACGGGAGGGCGACCCACGGGTCGCCCCTACAATTTTACCAAATAATTCATGGCGATCCTGCACGCAAATCGTCACAAAATACCACCCATCTGACGCATAATCATAATCTTTTAATCTAATAGACCTGCGATGATATCGCATTTATTTCTTTGCCAAGTTCCTATGTCTCTCTAATCCCTCCACAAAAATTTTCTCTATTTGGGCAGAGGTTAGGGATTGATTGTAGATGCGGACATCGTCGATGAGACCGTTGAAAGAATATCCATTATTACCCGCCCAACCAGCGCCATAAGGATATAGGGTTGCAATACTTAATGATATATTAGTATCTCCAATAGTTGGGTTCCAATCTGTAATGCTGTGGGTGCCTGATTTTGCCAAACTTCCGTCAATATAAATCTTAACAGAGCTAATCGAACCTTTTAGATCTACAGCTATATGATACCATTTATTTTTAGAAAAAACTTTGTCAGCTAAAAGACCAAAGGCACATGACCCCGTTGAACCGCTTACGCACATTTGAATTTTATTTCCGCCAGTATAAATAAGTCGATAATTATATTGTCCACCCCCGTTCCATGGCTTCGAAATAATATCGCCCCCCGTTACTTCCAAATCCGAAGGGTTTATCCAAACAGATATAGTCATATCTTTGCCTGTATATTTTAATTCAGGCTTAGAAGGTACGCCTATATGATCATTGCTCCCGTCAAATAATAAACACTTCCCCATCATACAATATGTTTCTGCCTGCCAGAGCGGTCCGTTATAGAGCGTCCCATCATTGCCATAACCTGATCCATCTTTAGCAACAGTTGCCGGTACTCCCTCATCAAACCTCCAACTCCCAACCGCTTCCAGCGAATGGTCTAATTGCGAAGCAAATCTTTGCCCGCCGGCAATTCTGGCTTTTTCCCGAGCCGAACCAACAGAAATCATGACAATGCTGGCTAAAAGACCAATAATGGCGATAACGACCAATAATTCAATTAGAGTAAATGATTTGTTTTGCTTCATCATAAGTTAATAATTTGTTTTGAGCTCCGTAATGTTGAATCACTGATTCTGAATTGGCTAAGCCAAGTTTTAGGGCAAAATCAATATCGTCTTTTAAGATTATTCCCGCTGTAAAGCCAGAAGCAAAAGCATCGCCAGCGCCTGTTCTTTCAAGACACTTAATATTTTTATGAGGCGTAATTTCAAAAACTTTATTTTTATGAAACGCTTTGATTGGATTATCTTTATCTGTGATAACGCAAATTTTCGGTCTTTTAATATCAGGACCCATGGCTTCGGCTTCTTCTTTATTTAAAATTAAAATCTCTGCTTTATCTAATAATCTTTTAGGCGCTTTCCTGGTGTTTAAAGCAAATTTTGCATTCAAATCAGCAAATTTTTCCAGAAGCTCCATGGGCATACTTGAGATATAAAACCATTTTGTTTCAAGTTTGCTTTTGTCAATTTCGTCCCAAGTCAGTTTTGCGCTGGCGTCTTTATAAACCAAAATTGTTCTATCGCGGCCAGTGGCATCTAAAATCACCGAATGATCCGTTAAACAGTTTTTATCTCTTATAATCAGAGAATCATCAATTTCTTTGGGCGCAATAAATCGCGGACCTACCTTGGTCAAACAGCCTGTTTTTAGACCTAAACGAGTAAAAGCAATAGCAGTGTTAATTGCTCCGCCGCCAGTATCAATATGCAATTTGTCAATTAAAATTTTTTCACCGAATGGCGGGCGTTTGCGAAACAACTTATTAGCAGTATCAACAAAAATGTCAATTGTTGCGCTACCGATTGTGATTATGTCGTACATTATTTTCTTCTTTTTCTTCTTCTTCTAATTTTTGGACAACTTTTTTGACTAATTTTTTAGGGTCTGTATCATAAACAATTTTTCCAGGACCGCGTTCAGCCCGGGCTACAATACCAGCAATATCATCAGCCACTCCAAAACTATCCAGCAAAACGCCGGTTATTTTATCGTCTTCAAAAGCAATGGTGAACTCGTTTAATGTGCCGATTCTGCCGGAAACAATAATAACCGCGTCAGCCGCTCGCGTCATTAATAAGTTGCGTCCTGCATATTCAAATCCAGTATAAACAATAACATCGTGATAATCTAAAGGCAGTTTATAGGTTTTGATATGGGCTAATTTTGTGGCTGCCGGCGAAAAACCAATAACAACGCCGCCGGCTTTTTTTGCGCCTTGGGCCGCATAATAAGGCACGCCGGAAGTTGCGCCGGTAATTAAAATACAGCCGGATTCAGCTATTGTCTGTCCAATTAGTTCGGCTTTTTCTTTGGCTTTTTTAACTCTTTTACCAGCCGCTGCTCCTGAAATTGCGATTTTATAACTCATATAAATAAAATTTTTAATTTTTAATTTTTAATTTTTTTAATCTTCTGATATGCCTCTTTTCTTTAGTAAATTTGCTTTGGCAAAACGCCTTAATAATATTTTTATAATCACTATTTTTATTCAAACATAATATATTAGCATTATTATGCTCTCTGGCTTGCTTGGCCATTTCTTGATTGCAGCATAAAGCGGCTCTGATGTTTTCGTATTTATTAGCGGCTATACTCATACCAATGCCAGTGGCGCAAATCAAAATTCCCAAATTGGACAGGGCATGCCCTGTCCCTACAGTCTTCTGGCAAACTGCTTTCGCAAAATCCGGGTAATCATCGTCTTGATTATAACCCAAAGCGCCGCAATCTGCAAATTCTAAATTCTGCTCTTTTAAAAAGAGCTTGATTTTTTCTTTTAATTCAAAACCCTGATGATCAGCGCCAAGATAAATCATAAAATTGCCTCTAATAATTTAACCAATTGCACTGAATATCCATATTCATTGTCATACCAAGCTACAACTTTAACTAAATTATCTTTAACCATTGTCAGTTCTGTATCAACAATCGCGGCTCGCGAATCGTCCTTGAAATCTATAGAAACTAACGGCTCATCAGTTTTATCTTCAAAAATATTATTAACTTCTTCTTTATTTGTTTTTTTCTCGACCTGACAAATAAAATCAATTATAGATACTATTGGCGTTGGCACGCGCAAAGCAATGCCATCTAATTTATCTTTTAATTCAGGAATAACTTTCTCTACTGTTTTGGCCGCGCCAGTTGTTGTTGGGATAATAGACAAGCCGGCTGCGCGAGCGCGGCGCAAATCTTTATGCGCTAGATCAAGCAATTGCTGGTCATTAGTATAGCTGTGCACGGTTGTCATAAAACCGTTAATTATTTTAAAATTATCATGCAATTTTTTAACTATATTGGCCAAAGCAACAGTGGTGCAGGAGCCAGCAGAAATAACTCTTTCGCCGTTATAAGAACCCTCGCTTCGCTCGGAACCTTTTTTTCTACGAAAATAATTTTCATGATTCACGCCGTAAACAAAATGCGCTATTTCAGGAGATTCCGAAGGCGCAGAAATTATAATTAATTTTGCTTTATGCTTTGAAGCGTCTTTATAATCAGTAAACCGACCAGTTGATTCAATCACAACATCAGCTTCTAAATTTGGTTCTTTGTTAGCTGTAATTTCAATATCTCTTAAATTATAATCTGATTTGCCATAAATAGAATCATATTTTAATAAGTGCTCTAAAGTTTTTTTATCAGTTAAATCGTTAATTTTTATTATTTGCAGTTTGGGATTTTGTTTTATGGCTCTAAAAACCGCCCTGCCGATGCGGCCAAAACCATTAATCGCTATTTTAGTCATAGTTTTTATATTAATTATTTTATGATAGCACATTCAAAAAAACAGCGCAAACATTGACAACAACTAAATTAATATCTATCATAAGAACATGAGCTACGCCCATAACCTTTTTACTCGCTAACGCTCGTAATAAAAAATATGTCTGAAAAAGTTATTTTAGAAATCAGAGCTGGCGCTGGCGGTGAAGAAGCAAAAATTTTTGCCCAAGATTTACTGCGAATGTACCAGCGCTATGCTGAAAAACAAAAATGGCAGATTAAAAGCCAAGATTTAACTTTGATTATTACTGGAGAAGATGCTTACAGCAAATTAAAATACGAAGCTGGCGTTCACCGCGTTCAGCGAATACCAAAAACCGAAAAATCAGGCAGGCTTCATACTTCAACTGCCACAGTCGCGGTTTTAGCAAGCCAAACTCAGCCAGAAATCAAAATCAATCCCAACGATTTAAAAATTGAATCTTTCCGCGGCTCTGGTCCGGGCGGCCAGCATAGAAATGTCACTGATTCGGCAATAAGAATCACTCATCTGCCAACCGGCATTGTTGTCTCTTCGCAAAACCAAAAATCACAGCATCAAAACAAAGCTATTGCTTGGCAGATTTTAGAAAATAGGCTCAAGAGTTTATCAGCTAAAAAATACCAAGAATCTGTTGTTGAGGAAAGACGCGGCCAAATAGGGACGGCTGAACGAAGCGAAAAAATCCGCACTTATAATTTCCCGCAAAACCGCATTACTGATCATCGCATTAATAAGTCCTGGCAGGATTTAGAACGAATATTAAGTGGAAATTTGGAGAAAATTACAGCATCTCTAAAGAAAGGGGGTGAGAAAAATGGACAATAATCCCAAAACCTTGCCGTCCCAATTCATTGAGTTAGAGCCGGCTCGAGGTTGGAGGGATAAAACTAAAAATTGGTTTAAAAATAATTCAAGCATTATCTTGGCAATGGTTATTATTATCGTTTTAGCTGGCGGAATTTATGCTTATATGCAGAGAGGTTCATCAAAACCAGTTTTCCTCGAAGAATCTTTTGAAGAATCTTCTGAAAATCCAGAATTAAATCAACAAATTCAGCCAATAGAACAGCTGGAAGTTCAGGAAACGCCGGAAGGCATTGGCGGACCAGTTATCATCGCAGACGAAATTTTCACTGAAACAGCGCAAAAAGGCGATGGCGTTACCCACTTAGCCCGCCGAGTCCTGGCTGATTATCTGGAAAAAACCGGCAATGACCCGGAATTGACCAAAGAACATAAAATCTATATTGAAGATTATCTGCAAAATAGAACTGGCGATGAAATGCTTGAAACTGGACAACAAAAAACATTCTCAAAAAGTTTAATAGAAGAAGCGATTCAGAAATCAAAAAATCTTACCCCTGAACAGCTTCAGCAAATAGCACCTTTTGCGCAAAATGTTAATTTAGATTAATTTAAATTAAATTTAGCTCTTTCTAAAAAAAATCAAATCCAAAAAACCCCCGCCCATGGGCGGGGGTTTTGGTTAAACTCTCGCGTCAACTTCTTTTTGATAAGCTTTAGCCAGAGCAATAACGCTGTTACAATAATCAACTCCGTAATAACTACAGCGGCCAAAATAAGCGCCAGCAGCTTGCCGCTCGTTATTTAAAGCATTGTTGCGCTTTAAATACAAAGCCATCGCAATTATCGCATCAGCCGGCATCCACGGATTAGGCAAATAACCAAGCAAACCCCTTAATTCATCTTTCATGTTCAGCCAAGTCTTAGGCATAAACTGAGCTGGCCCCATTGCCCCGCCCGAACCAACATATTCGCCCTTGCTGTTTTTTAATGGACAGGAAACTAAAATTTCATCTGAATTAAGCCCCAGCTCTTTAGTAATTTCTTCAAAAATTGCTTCTTCATAATCATGGCCAGCGCGTAAAGCTATTTTATAATTGCATGCTCCTGTAAATCTGTTAAAATCTGATTCTTGGTCCAAAATAGCCAAAATTAAAGCTGAACGCACCCCGGTTAATTTAGAAGCTTGATTGGCCAAGGCAATCGCTTCATCTAAACTCAAAACTTCTTTGCCCTGACTTTGCAAAAGTCTAATTTGATTTTTAACCTGCTGAAGTTCTGTTTTAGTTTGAGCAAGCAGCTTTTGATATTTAGCTTCTTGGCCTTTTGTTTGTGCTAAAATTTTATTTTTATCCTGTTCTTTTTTCTGCAGAGAACGCTTTTGCGCGTCCTGCAGTTTTCTTAAAGCAACCTGCTCTTCTTCCTGCGTTTCTAAAGTTTGCTTGTCTTCTAGGGTTAAGGCTTTATTAGCCCTGATTATTTCTAGGGTTTGATGAATTTTTTTTTGCAGAACTTCTAAAGCCTCAACTCTATTTAAAACATCGGATAAATTGTCACGGCTTAATAAAATTTCCAGCAAAGAGTCCTGATCATAATAATTAACCAAGCGAATATGTTCAGCCAAAACCATTTTTTGTTTTTGAACCTCTTGTTCGAGCTTCTCAATTTCAACTTGTTTATCAGTAATATCTAATTCTGTCATCTGAATAGCCAAAGATATTTGCTGAATCTCGAGCTTTTTTTCGCTGATTTCTTCGTTTAGAATATTAATATCTCTTTTTAATGTCTGTTTTTCTTTTCCTAATTGTTGAATTTTACTTTTGTGTTGATTACTGATGGTTTCAAGCTCTGTAAGTCGTTTTTGAAGCTCAATCAAAGAATCAGCAAAAACCAGATTAGGCAAGCTTAAGGCCGCTAAAATTAAAACACCGCTTAAAAATTGACTAACTCTTTGTTTGCTCATCTTTCTTGTCCGCCGAAGCTTCTTCAGAAGCGGAGGCGGATTCTTCTTTAATTTCTGTTGGTTTTTCTTCCTGCACTTTAGGCGAAGCAATCATAGCCACGACCTGTTCTTTGCCAACCAAAACCTCAACGCCTTTGGGAATGTCCAAGTCTCTAACGCAAATATGGTCTTCGATTTGCTTTAATCGGCTTACATCAACCTCAATCTCATGAGGCAGATCTTTGGGTAAAGCTTCAATTTCCAGCTTATCCATATTTTTAACTAAAATACCACCATGCTCAATAACCGCTGGCGCTTGGCCAATAAAATTCAAAGCGACTTCGGCTTTAATCTTTTCATCCATCTTCACTTGATAAAAATCAATATGAATATATTTATCCGTTACTGGGTCAATCTGAACATCGTGAATTAAAACTACCCGCTTTTCATCGTTGAATTCCAAGCTGATTAAAGTAGTTTCGCCAGCTTGTTCATAAAGCTTATCAAAATCAGCGTAATCAACTTCAATTGGCGTATTTTTAGTTTTATGGCCGTAAACAATGGCCGGGATCAACCCGTCTCTTTTTAATTCTTTGCGAATTTTGGCTTTAAGTTTAAGCATGCTTAGATTATACTTTGAAATATCAGCTCTGTCAAACATTAGTTTTTATGTTAAGATTAAAATATGCTAATCCAAAAAAACATTTCTTTAGCAAAGTACACGACTTTTAAAATTGGCGGGCTAGCCAAGTTTTTTTGCGAAGTCAAAACAAAACAAGAATTAAAAAATTTAATCAAAAAATATCCAAAATATTATGTTTTAGGCAATGGCAGCAATTTATTGGTTTCAGACAAGGGCTATGACGGACTTATTATAAAAATACAAAATACTAAATACAAAATACTAAATACTAAAATTCATGCTGGCGCAGGAGTGAGCTTAGCTCAACTTGTTCGCGAAGCAGAAAAAAATAACTTAACCGGCTTAGAATGGGCAGTCAGTATTCCTGGTACAGTTGGCGGGGCAACGGCTGTTCATACCAGCGCTTTTGGTTCCTGCATGAATGATATTATTGAGAAAATAGAAAAAATTAATAATATTATTTGGTCAGTTGTTTTAAAATTAAAAAAAGAAAATCAGAATAAAATTAAAAATAAAATTAAAGAATGTTTAGATTATAGAAAAAAAACTCAGCCCATTGGCTATGCCTGCGCTGGCTGTATTTTTAAAAATCCTGCTGGCGATTCAGCAGGCAGGCTTATCGATCAAGCCGGCTTAAAAGGCGCAATTAGAGGCGGAGCTCAAATTTCCAAAAAACACGCTAATTTTATTTTGAATATAAAAGATGCTCAAGCAAAAGATGTAATTGCTTTGATTAAATTAGCCAGAAAAGCTGTTAAAAAAAAGTTTAATGTTGATTTAGACCTGGAAATCAATCTTTTAGGATTCAATTCTTTGGATATCAGCGCCTAATTTCTGGAGCCGCTGTTCTATTTTTTCATAGCCTCGGTCGATTATTTCAGCCTGATAAATAATGCTTTTGCCTTTGGCTATTAAAGCGGCAATAAGCAAGCTGGCGCCGGCCCGCAGATCATAGCTTGTAATTTCCCGGCCAAATAAAGCTGTTGGTCCCTGAATCAAAACACGATGCGGATCGCATAAAAAACAGCGGCCGCCCATTTTATTTAAATCAGAAATATATTTGAATCTGTCTTCATACATCCAGTCATGAATTAAGCTCAAGCCCCTAGCCTGGGTCATTAAAACAGCAAAGGGCTGAAGCAAATCAGCGGCAAAGCCGGGATAAGGCATATTATGGATACTTATTGCTTTGATACTTTTTGAAGGCTTAACCCAAATCTGGTCTTTTGAGATTTCAAAATCAATCCCAGCTTGCTGGAATTTTAGAAGTTCTAATTTCAAAAATTGCGGATCGCAGTTTTTAATAATAATATCGCTTCCTGTTGCTCCGGCTAAACAAATAAAAGTGCCTGCTTCAGCATAGTCAGAAATAATTTTATGCTTTGCGCCAAAAAGTTTTTTAGCTCCTTGAATCTTTAAAGTATGGCTGCCAATGCCGGAAATCTGCGCCCCCATTTTATTCAGAAAATTACATAAATCCTGAACATGGGGTTCGGCAGCGGCGCAGTGAATAATTGTCTGGCCTTGAGCTAAAACAGCGGCCATGATGGCATTTTCAGTGGCTGTGACTGAAAATTCGTTCATAACAAACTCTTTGCCAACAAGCTTTTTTGCTTCTAGAAAATAGGTCTTGCGGCTTTTTGTTATTTTTGCGCCTAAGTTTGCCAAAGCCATCAAGTGCGTGTCAATGGGCCGGATTCCGATTTCACAGCCGCCGGGCATAATTATTGCCTGCGCCCCGACTCTGGCTAAAAGCGGGCCCAAAAGCAAAATAGATGAGCGCATTTTAGCCATGCTTGATTTATCTATTTTTGTCAAATCTAGGTTTCGCGCATGGATTTTTAATTTATGCTCGCCTAACCAACTTGCTTTGATTCCGATGCTTTTTAAAATTTCGAGCATATTTAAAACATCAGAAATTCTGGGTATGTTTTCTAAAACGCTTTCTTGGTCTGTTAAAAGACAGGCCGCCAAAATTGGCGTAGCCGCGTTTTTAGCGCCGCCTACCTCAATTTCGCCTTTTAATTCTTTTTTGCCATTGATGATGAATTTGGACATGATTGTAATATTAACTAGAACAAATCTGATGCTCGCGACAGAGCAAGGCGGTTCATCTTTTCGTCTTTATAGTTATCAATATGTGGAGAAAGACACAAAAATGCAATAATTGCGCCTTTAACAACAAACCACATACGCGGCCATTGATTCGGCCGTAATCCGGATTTTGGTAATACAAGCTCGATTTTCCATATTGTCCATAAGTCATTTTGTGTTATGCGATGGAGTTTGGCCGGTGCAATCACTTGCCGCGGGTCTGTTGGATTGAATTGTGCCGCGATAAAATGCTAATTCGTAAGGAATTTCTTTTCGTAGTTCGGTGCCAATATATGGCGCTTCAGCATGAGATAATTCTTCAAGCTGCTTACCTGTTAAATAGCCATACTTTACAACAATTCGATTAAGCATTTTTTTTCTTCAGTATCAAAAACAGACAAATCTGGCTCAACAAGAGAACTGTACACCTCTGTCGGATTGTAGCCGCAGTTTTCTTCAATTTGTTTAATCCCAAGTATTTTCTTTTTGGCCATTTCCGAGGTAATTTCTTCTAAAGCCGATGGTACTGGCCCCATTGGAAACGCGCGATAAATATCGCCTGTGATTGATTTATAATTCTTTTCGTAAAAATCAAAATCTGCGAAATACAATAATTTCGCTAGTTTCTTTTTGCCGCGTATTTCGCCTTTCAATCTCTGGCATAAATACAGAACAGCGTTTTGATATTTTTTCCGATGAAGAGACATATCACTTATATAATATCTCAATAAAATATAAAAAGCAATCCCTGCTTGCCATTAACCTCAATTTCGCCTTTTAATTCTTTTTTGCCGTGAATGATGAATTTGGGCATGTGTTGGGTATAAATTATATTTTTATCAAATTTAAGTCACCATTGATAATGATTGGCCGCATACCCAAGATTTCTTCCTTATACGAAATTTCAGGAATCGGATTGAACAAATAAATTTTTTTACGATAATGAAAGGCAAGCCCCATTTCTAAAAGAGTGTTTGCGCCGATGTAGTGCTCAATTTCATTTTTTGCATGATTCAGTATGAGTATTGCTTCAGCCCACAAGACTTTGTCGAAATGATTTCTCATTGCTTCTTCTTTTCTGTCCCAAATCCAGCCATCAATCGAATCTGTGGCTTTTCGTATCAAGTAATATTCCTTAACAGGCATGGGCTTACCGTTCTCGTCATTCACCTCAAGTGGTGGCGTCTTTACTTCATGCCCTATTTGCTCTAATTGTTTTTTGGCTTCTTGCATTTCATCAATAAATGCAATACTGCCACAAATGGTGATTCTCATTTTTTTGGTGTGGTGTTTGTTTAAAAAATAAAACTTTTATTGTCTTGGCTTCGTCTCCCCCTTCCGCGCCGCCTAGGATTTTCTTATTAAATCTATCTTCATTATTTTCAAGGAATTATATCTCTTTTTAGCCTTCTCAAAAATTTTCGGGTCAGCTAAAATATCTTTTTTAAATTTCTCATAGGCATTGTTTAAATCGTCATAAAAATTCTCATCGTTAACAATTTTTAGCTTCCTATTTGGAGTTGGTTTCAAATGTTGATTTTTCTTTTTGTTTGTAAAAGCATAGTTACCATCTACAACATAAGAGTGGACCAAACCACACCTTAAACTTCTCCATAAATCGTTTAGATTGTATTGCTTGAGATACTTTTTAACAAACCCCTTAAATCGTTCCCCGCTTTTAGGATAATTTTTCCTATCATCTTTATACTCTTGTCCGAAATAGAAACCCGCTAACGCTTCAATAAAACAAGCACCTAAGATAAAGACAGCTAGATTTGCATTTGCATCTAAAGCTCTTTTCATATCCTCAACTGCGAGCTTCAAGAAAGAAGAGTCGAGCTCTTTTACTAACTGTTCTTTTGTTATGTCGTTATCCATATTTTATTTCGCAATAATCAAAATTTTAGAAATTGTTGTATAAGTTTTTTTCTTAAAACTAAAAATAATTTCATCTTTTGTTGATACTGAAGCGACATTAAAGAATTTATCAATCTTTCCAAAAACAAAATCAAAATCTCTTTTTAGTTCCCAGCTTTCCTCTAAATTGTTTTTACTCGCTAAAACTACAAAAAATCTATTATCCGCGCCAAATCTTTGCGCGCCCTGGTTTTCATAAAGCCAAACGATTAAATCTTTCTGATTTTTTAGAACTTGTTCAAGCGTAAAATCTTTTGGAAGATAAGTAATTTTTAAATCAAACGGCTGATTATCAAAGAAAATATCAACACCAAAATTATTTTTGAGTGTAGGTATGACCTTTGGATGTTGGCTGATATGATCTTCAATCAGAACTGTTGTCCAATGGTTATACCAAGTTGCAATTACATAATTAATAATTTCGTTATGAAGCTTATTTTTAACCCCGTTGATTAAATCTTCGTATCTGACAAATTCACGAACATATTCTCTTTGGATTTTTTGGTCCAATTGCCCCTGAACAACGCCCCACTTAAATTCTTTAACTTTCATTAATTCGTTCTTTAAGTCATCATCGGAAATCAATTTTTGTCTTTCTTTCACTAAATTTTTGTATTTTGTTTTTATAAATTGATCAATTTTATTTTGCGGAATATCAATCAGCTTTTTAATTAAATCTGAAGCAGTGCCCCTTGGATCAATGCTTAAAAATCCTGCTAATTCTCTCAATCCTTCTGCCTTAACGCCTTTTAATTTTAGATTGGCTAATTCTCTTTTAGAAACCAACATATTATTTTTTTTGGAATAATAAAATATATTCATGCTTAAAAATATAGAAGCCACCGACTAAAGCCCTATATCGCCATAAATGTTCTTGATTTCTTTTGGCTCTATTATTCACCATATTCTTTATTAAAATACTTTTGAGCTTTAAGTCTTTTTGTTTCATTGTTTCCTGCATCACATAAAAACCCAAAGGCACCCATTCGGAATTCGTATATTTATCGCCAATAACTATTGCTAAATATCGTCTTCGTTCTAGTAAATCAGTAAAGTTAGATACGACATTGCCAAAGAGATCTAAGAAATCTTTTACAGATTTTGCATTGCTTAAATCTTCCGGCCTATTGCTGAACTTAATAATATCGTGATATGGCGGATGCATTATTATTAACTGAACATTCTTGCGCTTGTGCTCTTTTAAAGTTTGCATCACTTTTTCTTTGGCTTCTGAAGTAGTGCTGTCGCCCACTAAAATATTGATGAAGACATCATCGCTCAAAGGCGGTTGCTGATTTATTGTGTTTTTGGCGATATCTGCTACTTCCGGCAGTAATTCTATACCTATGCCACTTCTGCCTAATCGACGGCATTCAATTAAAGTAGTGCCGCCACCTAAAAATGTGTCTAAAACAACATCACCTTTTTTAGTAAATCTTCTCATTAGTTGATTTGGTATCTGGGGAATAAAATTTCCGTGATAATCACCATTGTGTGCGCCGGATTTATCGCGCTCGCCAATAATCCACAAACTATCAGTTAGGATGTCCTGATATTCTTTCCAACTTTTTAAATTTAAGTCGTTTATTGGCATAAAAGTTTTAAATCAGTGGACCGGAGGGGAATCGAACCCCTGATCTTCGGTATGCAAAACCGACGTTCTGCCGCTAAACTACCGGCCCTTAAAAATCTTGGCATTTAAGCTAGTGGGCGCGGAAGGAATCGAACCTTCGGCCTTCCCGTTATCAGCGGGATGCTCTACCACTAAGCCACGCGCCCATTTTAATTACTTCATATTACGAGCGAAGCGAGTAAAAAGGTTCTTGCGAAGCAATGTTCTTATATCTATCAAGAAAAGCTTGGATTGCCATCATAAGTTCTCGTTTCTTCTCTACTCCCGAAACATAGACAGCGCAAG
>Ga0265296_1002226_pt1 | contig 20028 bp, 21 predicted proteins | sample MunlanPumphouse1_FD_189073 | JGI IMG/M metagenome (GOLD analysis project Ga0265296, IMG submission 189073) | Groundwater microbial communities from a municipal landfill in Southern Ontario, Canada - Pumphouse #1 | ecosystem: Environmental > Aquatic > Deep subsurface > Groundwater | place...
CCTTTGCAACCAGTATCTTGAGTTTATCTACGTTAAACGGCTTTTCAACAAAATCATAGGCTCCGAGTTTTATGGTCTTTACTGCAGTCTGTATATCGCCAAAGGCAGTAATCATTATAGCGAGGGCATCTTTATTTATTTCTTTGATGCTCTGAAGGACTGTTATGCCTGAGACATCCGGAAGCTGGATATCCAAAAGGGTGACATCAGGCGTCTCTTCTTTAAAGAGGTTAAGTCCGTCCATCCCCTTTTCAGCAGTTATTACTGTGTAGCCCTCTTTTGAAAGGTTTTGCTGTAATGACCACCTCATGAGTTTCTCATCATCAATGACAAGTATCTTTGCCTCCGGCAAATTCGATTCCTCCTAAAAAATAGTTCCAGAAGGGCAAAAAGTTCAAGTAGTTTCAAAAGTTTGACCTTTTCCCCTTTTTACCCTATTGAAACTATTTACCCTATTTACCCTTTATTCTTTTTTAAGGATAACATGAAATGTGCTGCCAATACCAATCCTGCTTTCTACAACTATTTTCCCGTTGTGTTTTTCGACTATGTTTCTGCTTATTGCAAGGCCGAGCCCTGTGCCTGCGTATCTTGTGGTGAAAAACGGCTTAAATATATTTTTAAGTGCATACTCTTCTATGCCCAGCCCTGTATCGGAAAAAGCTATCTCGACCTCACTGCTGTTGGACGTAAAATATGTGGCTATTGTGAGTGTTCCTCCGGCAGGCATTGATTGAAGGGCATTCAGCATGATATTCAAAAAGACCTGTTGCATCTGTTCCGGGTCAACATTTATTTCACCTATATCGTCTCCGGGAATCAATTTAATGATAACTCCCTGCCTTTGTGCCTGCAAGTCCACCAATCTTATGGCCCGTTCAGTAATCGGCTGAAGGGATGTCAGTACCGGGTGAAGATCAGGCGGCCTTGCAAAGACAAGAAGTTCTTTTACTGACCTGTCAAGCCGGTCTATTTCATTCAGGACTTCAGTTATGACCTCTTTCCGCGGATCAGTTGCAGAGAAGTCTTCTGCAAGAACCTGTATTGCCCCGCTTATCCCGGCTAATGGATTTTTGATTTCATGCGCTATGGCGGATGCCAGTTCTCCGATTGTTGCCAGCTTCTCAATGTTCTGGATATCTTCAAAATGGCACTTTTCAATCTCCCGCCTTGCCTTATCAAGTTCAAAAAGCATGGAATTCAGGGAGGACGCAAGTTTCCCTATCTCATCTTTTCTCCGCGTAAGAAATTTTACTGCCAGGTCCCCTCCTTCAGCCATTTTCATTGTGTTTATGATCAATGTAATGGGTTTATTAACGAGGTAAGTGGTGAGCATGCCGAGAGAAATTGAGATAACAATAAGGGTTATTATAGAAAACAGTCCCATTCTTTTTCTTGAGTCGTTAATCCTCTGAAGGGTTTTCCCCATTGATACCTCAAGATCGAGAACACCTATTACCTCATCCTTTGCACCGTGGCACTTATGGCACGGATATTCATTACGGATAGGAACTATAATTGAATAAACTGTTTCCCCATCTTCTTTAAGCGGAAAAACCTCGGGTATTTTCTGAGTTTTAAATCTCGTGACGTGTTCAGCAGAAACATGGGTGCCTATCTGATGTGGGAGAGAAGAACTTATTATCGTTCCATCAGGTTTGAATATGCTGGCTTTCTCTACATTCCCGGTGGTGATGGTTTCAAGAAATTTCTGGAATTCTTTTCCCCTGCCTTCGAGCATTATTGTCACAAGACTGTTTTTTATTATCTCAGTGATGAGTGTGACTTTCTCTTTGTCATCTTCTTGAATCTCTTTTTCCTGCAGGCTTAAGTTTTTATAGGAAAATGCCCCTATTGTCACGAACAGTATGCATGTTGTAAAAAGGATGTATTTGCCTTTAAGGTTCATTCCATAAAATTTAGGCTGAGGCTAAGGTTGAGAAAATTTTTAACCTTGACCTTGACCTCTTTCTTTATTATTCAAGACTCCCGTAAGCATGAAGTCCTGAGAGAAGCAAATTAACTCCAAGGTAGGTAAATATCACAGCTATAAAGCCTATTACTGCAACGATTGCGACTTTTTTGCCTCTCCATCCTCTGAGCAGACGGCTGTGCAGGAAGAAGGCATATACAAACCATGTAATGAGCGACCATGTCTCTTTCGGGTCCCAGCTCCAGTAAACACCCCATGCCTGGTCTGCCCAAATTGCGCCAAAGATAAGCCCGCCAAGGGTGAAAAGGGGGAAACCTATTGCGATACTTTTATAAGTAATTTCATCCAGTGTCTCTGCAGTTATCGAGAAGGAGCCTACAATTTTTTTGAGTATGTGCCCGTATCTCCAGACCAGGAATATGAAAGTCAGTGCTATGAGCAGGCTGAGGATTGAAATCGCCATGGATTCATTCAGGAATGATGCCTTGAAGAGATAGCTCTTTATCAAAGTCTCCGGGGTTTTAATAGCGAGCCTGAAACTGAGGTAATCAAGTCCCATTGCAAAAAGAACTACAATAAAGATACCGGACATGACTGTCCAGAAGATATATGAGGATTCGGTGCGCTTGTCTGTTTTCAGTATCAGGTACATCAGTCCGGTGCTGAACGAGAGTGCAAATGTCGAATAGGCTATGAAGCTCATCATGACGTGCACGAGCAGCCAGTTGCTCTGCAGGGCAGGCACCAATGGCTCTATCTCCTTTGACATGCCGGAGATATCTATAAATGCCAGTGCAAGTCCTGCTATAGGCGTGACAAAGGCGCCGAATGAGCGGTTTTTATATTTGAACTCCATTATCAGGTAACCAAGCATAAGGCACCAGATAAAGAATACCAGCGACTCAAAAAGGTTTCTCAGCGGTGCGCTTCTCACAATGGATGAAATAAAAGTGCTCTCAGGAGTCAACATGGTCCACTGGGCATAAGATTCTGTCCATCTTGTCACTATCGCTGCTGTCTGGGAAACAAACCCGGTGATTGTAAGTGTTGTTGCCGCTATGCCTACCCGATAGTTTTTGAAGGCAAGATATGTTATATATATTATCATTGCCAGGATATAAGCCATTGTAGATATGCCGAATAATGTAGAACTGCTCATTGTTTTCCTCCTCCATCTGATTTGCTCAGAAGGGCCATCATTTTATCGACCTTTGTTTCGAGCGCCGACCTGTTTTTATTTGCGGTTAGGGCAACAATAATACGCGTGTTGTTTTTTTCTTCAAGAAGTCTGACCCATATTTTTTTGTGGTTCATGAAAAAGATAACATAAAGGCCGACAGCCATGACTATACAACCGAGATAAACAATCCAGACTCCCGGGTCTTTTCTGACCTGGAGTCCCGTATATTCAACGCCCCAGTAGTCTGAAAACTCTACTGTATGCCCGTCGGGAAGGCCCCATGTCTGAGAATATCTTTTCATGATCCAGCCGGAATATTTTATTTTGCCTTTTTCCGAGAACTCCAGGAATACAGCAGGATTATTCATCTGCTCTGCGAAGGTAAACGGCCTGTTATTAGCGTCAAATGAAAGGGCAGGGCTGAAATCTTTTAATGTCCCTTGTATGTCTGTGCCGGGGATAATAAATTTATCATCAAGGTGCATCTGCCTGGTTTCGGGGACGCCTGACTTCGGCGTTATTTTAAAGATAAATTCGCCGTGTGCGTTTGGGACCATGCCAAAACTCGACTGATAGAAAGTAACATCATTGTAGGTTAGAGGGTCGTTAACCACTATGCTTTTCTTAAGCACCTCTTTGTTGTCTTTTATTATTGTCAGCCAGCTCCTGTATTCTTTCGGCATATTGGATCCTTTATAGAAGTCTGCCAGGAAGTTATCGCACCTGATGCTGAAACCGAGAGGCCAGATTCCGTATCTCTTCATCTTTGTTCTTAATGTTTTCTCGTCTACTCCAAACTGCCTGGCTGCCTCCGGAGCATTTCCCTCTGTTGCCTGTAATTTTTCTATTATGGCTTCCATCTCTGCTTCTTCTTCCCTGCTTAAAAAATCGCTCGGCGCGAATGCCACAGAGTAAGTTCTGCCCTCAGGAATATTAAGATATCCCTTGAAACCAAAAATTGTGCCGATGATTGCGCCTCCCAGTATCAGAAGAATGCTCAGATGCGTTATATAAACGCCAAGGCGTGTATAATTGCCCTTTTCCGAATAAAACTGATAACCGGTTGCCTCTTTTGCCTCGAGGAATTTAAAGCCTGCATGTTTTATGGCAGTTCCAACTGTCTCTTTTACTTTGTCGGGTTTCCCCTTAAGGACGAGCTCTTTTTTCCCGAGATTTTTGAACTGTTCTTCAGTCAGAGGCTTAATAGTCTCTTTTACGAGTTTCCATATTCTCGGCAGCCTGTCAAGTGAACAGATTATCAGGTTTGCCGCAAAAAAGAGCAGGAGTCCGCTGAACCACCATGAATGGTACATATCCATGAAACCCAGGCTGTCAAAGATTTTATAAAATGCCGGAGCATTGGAGGCGCCGAAGAATTTAGCCAGGAGCTTAAGATTTTTTTCAGGCGCTACATTCTGCTCTATGATCGTCCCGACTATTGAGGTGAGGGCAATAAGGGCAATAAGTACCACAGCGAGCGTTAAAGATGAAAAGAAACTCCAGACTTTATCTATGATTGTTTGATTTTTATTCTCTTCCACTATACTATTCTCCTCTGTGAGCCGGATAAATTACTGCCTTTTATCATAAAGTTTTTAGCTGAAACAAGCAAGAGGCTTTTTGGGCTATAGGCAGATATAGTTTTTTCACTCATTCATTGAGGATTTTCGGCTTATCCCTCCTTGCATTTACAATGCAGAAAAATCCGAAAGGCTCTTTAAAAGGATTTTTCAATTGATGGGGCGTATCAGGGGCAATATAGATCGTGTCCATGAAGGTCATGGTATGAATCTTTTTGCCTGTTAAGACTTTTCCTTTCCCTCTCACGCATACTACAACATGCTCGTGCCTGTGTTTTTCGAAACTGCTGCATCCGCCCGGAGCTATCTCGAAATATCTTAGATGGAACTTTGTTGCTTCTCCGTGATTCCCGATTAATGTCTGCTTTACAATATCAGTCCATCCTCCTTTGATTGATTTGTATCTTTCTGTTTTTATCCCCTGCCATTTAAAGTTTTTGTGTTTATAGAGCCTGTTTTTATTTGCGGCTGAGGCCTTTTTTTTGTTCTGAATTTTTGCGCCTGTCTTTTCGCCCCGGCGAATCCGCTCGCTCGCGGACCAGTCGCAGGTTATTGGTGCATTCTTTTTTGGCATAGTGAGAATAGTTTAACATGTTTTAAAGTTTGATTTAGGGTTGGATGCTGTTGTTCTATGTCACTATTGCGAAGGGAGCCAACGCCTTGCAATCTCTGCAATTGTAGTGTATTGTAATACAGGAGGTGTTTTATGAGAACAGTATTGTCTGTCAGTCTGCCTGAAAACATGTCCGAGGAACTTGATAGATTTGCAAAAGGCACCGGGCGCAACAAGAGCGACATTGTAAAGGAATCCCTGAGCCTGTTCCTGTGGGAAATGAAGCTCAGGGCAGTTCAGAAAAAGCTCGGTCCAAAGGCAAAGAAACTCGGCATCGTCAGTGAAGAGGATGTTTTTAAAGCGATATCATGATTGTCGTATTTGATACGAATGTCCTCATTGCGGCAATCATCACAGAAGGAGTTTGCGCAAAATTATTGCACAGGGCCCGCAGCCGGGAATTTTCGCTTGTATCATGCCCGTTCATTATGACCGAAATTCAACGCACCCTTTCAAAGAAATTCCGCCTTTCACATGATGAAACCGCCTCGGCAATAGAGCCTGTCAGCGAGTCTATTGTTCATGTCATTAAGCACAACGTCAAAATTACAGGCATTTGCAGGGATGCAGATGACGACAATGTTCTCGCCTGCGCCCTTGCAGCAAAGGCAGCCTATCTTGTAACAGGAGATGCTGATCTGCTTGCGCTGAAAAACTTCAGAGGCGTCAAAATCATCACGCCAAGGGACTTTGAAGCGTTGTTTGATTGATAGAAGATTTCCGCGCTGAAAAAAAACCGGGGAGTGGAGCTATGAGTTCTCTATACACTACTTCAGACCGTATCTCTTCCCGAAGTCTTTAACCATGACAGACTTTCTGAGGTCAATATCTCTCATTCTCTGGATAAACTCTGCCCTTAACTCAGGTTCTTCCAAGAGACTTTTTTTAATCTGTACAACATCACGCTGCAATTCAATAACCTTTTTATAAAGGGTTTCAACGGTAATGGCCTTCATTTATTTGCCCTCCTTATAGATGTCAACCTATTTTATCACAGACATGGAAAGATGGGGGTGGAGAAAATTATCTGCTGACTGCTCTGATGATTTTCAGTGCAAGGCGGAGGGTAGGTTCGTCTGAGGTTTTTGAAAATTTCTGAATAGATTCTTTATGTTTTTTTCAGCTAAATGTTTTTGAGTAAAAGGTTATCGGTTTCTTTGAAATGTGCATCATTGCTAAAAAGTGGGATTTTGTGCTCAATACAGACAGCCGCAATCCATAAGTCGTTTTCAGGAATCGGCTTCCCTTTCTTTTTTAACCCCAAGCGAGTTTTTGCATAGGTTGTTGCTGTGGTTTCCGATATCTCTAAAATCCTTGACCTCTGAATAAGCCGTTTATGTCTTTCAAGATTTTGCTCAGCATGTTTTGAATTTAAAGCACCATAAATAAGTTCACCGACAACAATTACAGGCAGATAGATTTCAGAATAATTTGATAAAAAATTGTCTATCGCTGTATCACCATTCAGAAATTTTATGGCAATATCAGTATCGAGGGCTATCTTACCACTCACTAATGTCCACCCTTTCGAATTCGTCCTTAATAATTTTCAGCATTTCAGCAGCATCTTTGTCGGGAAGTATACCGCACAGTCCTGCAAGTGGATGTTTTTTCTTTAAAGGGTTTTCCAGCGTTATTGAAACCCTTTGGTGTTTTTTTAGCCCTTTAAGTGGTTTAAGAGGGCGGAGCATCCCTTCTTCATATACGGCTTCTATTGTTTTAGGCATAACAACCTCCTTTTGCAAGTAAATTTATTTTATCACAGATGGCAAGATAGGGGTGAAGAAAGTTATCTGCTGACTGCTCTAATGATTTTCAAGGCAAGACGGAGGGTAGGTTCATCGGCAGCTTTTGAAAATGCCTGAATTGCTTCCTTAAGTTCTTTTTGACTTACAACATGCCCGAAATCAAATATTTCCCACATCTCAACCTCAAGGGCATTGGAAAGCTTTATGAGCATGTCGAGCGTAGGGTTTTCCGTCCCTCGTTCCATACGGCTTAAATAATTCGGGCTTGTTTCAGCTTTCTCTGCGAGCGTCTCCTGAGACAATCCCTTGCTCTTTCTTATTTCCTTAATTCTAAGCCCTATTATTTTTTTCTCATCCATTTTTATTCCCCCTTAAAAATAACTTTTAGGGAAATAAAATATGAACGACCTGCCAAGAACAATTTTATTGCTTTATAGTTCCTATTAGGGATAAAATTATGCCTGATGGGGCTATTAATTGTTCTAAATTAACTCTATCAGTTACAAGTAATGTAAGAGATGAAAATGCTATCAGATAATGACATTGAGAAAATAACAGCTTGTCTCATAAAGGGTAGGCCACTGCCGAACGAGTACAAAGACGCCCTTATATCACAAATCAATAAACTCAAACATTCCCTCCTTTTTGATACAAAGAAAGAGTATGAACTTATTTATGCCGATAAAGAGCGAGAGGAAGATATTCTTGCCGACACAATGGCTGTGCCTTTGCAGAAGGTAAAGACCTTCAGAAATGGGAAGAACGGCAATAGCTGGACAAATATGCTTATCTTTGGGGACAATCTTCAGGTGTTGAAGACGCTTTTACAGATGAAGGAGAGAGGAAAGCTTAAGAACGCTGATGGAACACTCGGCGTAAGGCTGATTTACATTGATCCTCCGTTTGCGACAAAACAGGAGTTCAGGGGAAGTCAGGATCAAAAGGCATATCAGGATAAGATTGCAGGTGCAAGGTTTTTGGAGTTTTTAAGAAAACGGCTTATTTTCCTGCGGGAGTTGTTGAGTGAGGATGGGAGCATTTATGTGCACTTGGATTACAGGAAGGGCCAATATTGCAAAGTTATTTTAGATGAGGTTTTTCAGGAAGCTAATTTCAGAAATGAAATTGCATGGTGTTATACCGGACCGAGTCAATCGGAGAATTATTTTCCACGGAAACACGACTACATATATTTCTACTCAAAAAGCAGTTCTTCAATTTTTAATCCTCAACATATACTTCATAAAAGTGGGCTTCATAACACTGGACAAGTTTTTGGCGATATGGAAGGAGAAAACGAAAAATATGTCCGTGAACTTGAGGAAAAAGGTAAAAAGATTGAAGATTGGTGGATTGATATTTGGGCAACTGAAAGGTATAGAAGCGAGTTATTGAATTATCCCACTCAAAAACCCGAAGCATTACTTGACCGTATCATCAAAGCTTCATCTAATCGTGGTGACCTTGTGCTTGACTGTTTCCCTGGCTCAGGTACTACCCTTGCTGTGGCTGAGAAACTTGGTAGGCGGTGGATTGGAGTGGACTGTGGGAAGCTGGCAATTTACACAATGCAGAAAAGACTCTTGAATATCTCTGAGAGCAAGGATTTAGAAAATCCAAAGAAAAAATATGGCAAGCAGTGTAAACCATTCACACTCTATAATGCAGGACTTTATGACTACAAAATGATTAAAGAACTTCCATGGGAACAGTATCGGGATTTTGCTCTTAAACTCTTTCAATGTAGAGATGAGAAACACGAGATTTCAAAGATTGAAATTGATGGTTACCTTGGAGCAGACAATGTCCTCGTCTTCAATTATCAGGAACACAAAAACGCAATGATGGATAGAGGTTTTATTGATGATTTGCACAAGTATCTTGGAGATAAAATTGGCAGGCGATTATTCATTATTGCCCCTGCTGCTTCTGTGCAATTCCTTGAAGACTATATAGAGAAGGGCAAGACAAAATATTTTATTCTCAGAATCCCATATTCAATTATTGAGGAGATTCATAATCGTGGTTTTACCAAGATAAAACAGCCTGTCAGTGAGATGGATGTCAATGATACAGTGGATGCTGTGGGTTTTGATTTTATTCATGTGCCGAAGGTTGAGTGCAAGTATTATTTAGAGAAGCCCAAGAATCCTGATCTCCTAAATCAGAAGACAAAAGAATGCGTAATTAAGATTGAGAAGTTTGAGAGCAGAATCATTTCCCGCAAGCCTGTTGATTTTGCAAACCTTGAACCCCTTTCACTTGTAATGATTGATTATGAGTTTAACGGCGAAGTTTTCGACCTTGACGAGGTTTTTTATGCTGAGGATTTAAAGAAGAACGGTTATGAGGTTCGATTTACTGAGGATAAGGTTAAAGATCAAATTATGATTATTTATATAGATATATTTGGGAATGAGAAACGGGAAATAAAGAGCATAAAGGATTTTAAAAAATAATTATGCTTGACCGTCAAACCTTCCAAAATAAAGATTTAGTCCTCAGTGTATCCCCTAACTATGACCCCAAAAGGTTTACCCCCAACAAATATGAGGCTTTTTTAGATGCACTCTGTGAGAACAGGGAATATCAGAAAGAGGCAATCAGGGAGACGCTAAGGTACTTTCTTGGCGGTGAATATAAAAATCTCAAGGATTTGGCAGAGGAAAACTATCATAGGAATCCAAAGCTACAGGAAAAGTATTCATCCCTTGATGATTTTATAAAACATCTGCAACTACCGGATAAACTCTCTTGCTCTCTGGAACATGCCACAGCTACAGGCAAAAGCTATGTGATGTATGGCATTGCCCGCATCATGCTTGCTGAGGGCGCAGTTGATCAAGTCTTGGTTCTTTGTCCATCAAACACTATTGAGACGGGATTGACAGAGAAATTTAGAACTTTGTCGGCTGATAGAACATTAAAAGACCTTTTATCTGCTGATTCAAAGATAATAAATCCACGAATTATCAATGCCTCGAACACCATTCAGAAGAGCAATATTTGCATTGAGAATATCCATGCTACTTATATGAATACCAAGTCAGCAATTGAAGACAGTCTTATAGGGAAGGGTGAGCGCTCTTTAGTGTTGAACGATGAGGCGCATCACCTTATGAGTCCATCAGATACAGCTCTTAAGAAATGGAAAGAATTTCTGCTTGATTCTAAGTATGGATTTAAGTATATCGTAAATCTTTCGGGTACTTGTTATGTCGGAGATGATTATTTTACCGATGTTATTCACCGTTTTTCTTTAAAGGATTCGATAGAAACAAAGTTTGTAAAATCTATTCGCTATGTTGCTGAGGATTCTTCGGGAAATGAGAATGAAAAGTTTCAGAAGATCTATGAAAATCATATTGAGAGCAAGAAAGTAAAATACCGAAAAGTAAAACCCATAACCATTCTTGTTACAAAAAATATAGCTGCCTGCAAGCGTTTAACAGACAAGCTGATTGATTTTCTTGCTAAAAAGGAAAAGAGCAGCAAAGAGAAAGCAGCAGAAAAAGTTTTAATTGTTACTTCCGCCAACGAACACAAGAATAATATCCTGATTCTGCGGAGAGTTGACGATAAGGACAATCCTGTCGAATGGATTACTTCTGTCAGTATGCTTTCCGAAGGCTGGGATGTAAAAAATGTATTCCAGATTGTTCCGCATGAGGAAAGAGCGTTCAATTCAAAACTTCTTATTGCGCAGGTGTTGGGAAGGGGCTTGAGGATACCAGAAGTTTATAAGGGGAGTCAGCCGGTTGTCACTGTTTTTAATCATGATAGATGGTCAAGCAGTATAAAGCATCTGGTAGACGAAGTTCTGGAAATAGAGAAGCGTATCCATTCCTATCCTGTGAAAAAGAAAGAGGATTATAATTTTGACCTTTATCAGATTGATTATGAGAAGGTGTTAGAAGAGACAAAAGAATATCCAAAGGAAGACAAGTTTGAATTACTTAAGAAAGGGTACATTACTTACTCAAGTCAAGCTAAGGTTATTCCAGAAGAAATAGAGTATGAAACAGTGATCACAGGGATAAGAGAAAAAGAGGAATATTCCATATATCAAAAAATGTATCCAGTCAAAGAAGTTGCAATAGATATTTTTAACAAACTTTATGTCTTTGATATGGACGCAGGGACTGACTATAGTGAAGAATGGACTAAAGAGAAAATTACTAAAATTATTCGACAGTCTCTACAGGAAGTGAAAGACAAAACAGGTATGATTAGCGAAGGGAATCGTCAGAAAACACTACAGGCTTTTGGAGTCATCAAAAGGAAAAGCAGTACATTCCCAAGAATTGTACCAAAATCAAAAGAGCCGTATAAAATTAGTACCGGAGAGATAAAAAGAAACAGCTTAGGCATAGGCTCGCTGCGGCGTGATAGCACGATTTTTGTTGATGACTATTCTTTGACTTTAGGCGAGGCAGAGGACATAAAGCTACTAAAAGAACTTGATGAGGATGAGAGTTTGCCGAAATCGGCTTTGATAAAAGTAGCGAACAGATATAATTTCAAGACGCCCTTGAATGTAGGGTTGTCTGCTTATGAACCTGAACGAAAATTTGTCAAAGGATTAGTTAAGGAAGAAAATGCAAAAATAATTGATGCCTGGGTTAAATCTCCCGATGTGGGTTTTTACAGTATTGAATACTCGTGGCGCAAAGGCGAGCATCCTAAGCAGGGAAAGTTTAAGCCTGATTTTTTTATTAAGATTGGGAATGAGCTTATTGTTGTCGAGATTAAGGATGATAAGGCACATGAAGACACGGCTGGCGAAGAAAATAAGAAAAAACTTTTATTTGCCAGAGAACATTTTGATAGACTTAATGAAATACAGAAAGAGCAGAAATATTATTTCAAGTTTCTTTCACCAGTGAGTTATGACTTATTTTTTAAGGCATTGCGAGAGAATACGTATCGGGATTTTAAATCAGAGATTGAGGCGAGGCTGGAGGCATAATTTTTCTACAAATTTGCAGGTAGTTCTCAACCGCTTCTCTCAACAAACGCATCCTTCAAGAGTTTGCTCTGTCTTTCGTTAAGCTGAGGTTCAAGTGTCCAGAATACTATAGCCTGTTGCCCAACCCACGTTTTTGTGTATGTTTTGTTAATGCATTTATGAACAACAAATAAAATTGCAATCATAGTATAATAAAAAAAAGGAGGGAATATGGAAATCGTAGAGAAGGTGATTGAAACTACCGCAACAATTAACGCTAATCGTCAGCTTGTTCTGGATGAACAATTGCCTGTTGTCGGCCCAACGAAAGTCCGTGTTATTATTTTATTGCCTGAAGATGTCGATATAGATGAAAAAGAGTGGCTTCGTTCTGCAAGTGTCAATCCTGCTTTTGATTTTTTAAAGGAACAGGAGGAAGATATTTATACTCTTGTTGATGGAAAACCCTTCCATGATCAAAGGTAAAATTGTCTTAGTCCCCTTTCCGTTTGATGATTTCTCGGCATCGAAAGTTCGTCCTGCAGTATGTTTAACCAATCCTATCGGGCCGCACAGCCATGTTATTCTTTCATTCATCAGCAGTCGGATACCTTCTGATTTATTGGAAACTGATCTGATTTTGGATTCAACACAGGAGGATTTCACAAAAACTGGCTTGCGTGTATCCTCAACATTATGCTTGCATCGTCTGATGACAGTTACAACAACTTTCTTTCTACGAGAGTTGGGAGAATTGCCTAATCCTATGCAAGGTGAATTAGATAAAAGATTGAGGAAATTATTTAATATAGCGGGAACTCCCCACCTGTGAAGGCGGGGATGAGAGCATGTTCCCATCGGGACAAACGAAGTTTGTCCCAACAAGCACCACGCCTGTAAAGGCGTGGGTATCTATTTTGAACTGACTACTGCATTCATTTTATTATCTTAGAGAAAGAATATTCGATTCTACATAACCCAAAGCCTTGTATGTCTTGAGTCTTCGTTTATACATCCGATGCAGTACAAGCATATTTGCATCCACATAATCATAAAGCATTATTTCGGTTTTTCCTTTGTACTGGCTATGAAGTCTGCCTTTTTTCTCCCCTTGTAAACATAAATCAGAAAATGGTATTTTTGTATGGCATAAAGCTGAACGAAAACGCTGAAATATGGAGAAATCGAAACAGGATAGATAAAACCCGATGAGCAAACTAACTCAAAAAGATTTTCAGGATATTTCTTGGTTTGACCTCGAATCATGGGCAGGCTCCAGAATCGTATCACGAGGGAAATCATACCAAAGGAGCAAACACGTCAGGGATCTGGCGATAACCGAATCAGGCGAGCTTATCGCATGGGTTAAAGGATCAACTACTTATGCGACAAAGATCTCACTCGATAAAGGCGAGCTTTCTTCTACCTGTATATGTCCGTATTCCCATGCATGCAAACATGCGGTGGCAGTCATCCTTGAATATCTGGACTGTATTGAAAATGGAAGGAACGTACTAAAGGCAGGCAAGGATGATGAGCGGTTGTTGATGTTGGTTAAACGCAAATCAGAATATTACGAAGACGATGACGCTCTCTATGATGATGGCAGCGAAGATAATGACGATATAATAGCGAAACAGTCAAAAACATCAACCATGCCCGGGCTTGACGACTACCTCGGACAAAAATCAAAAGAGGATATGCTTAGTCTTATTAATGTAATTATTACACGCCATCCTGAAATTAGAGAGGAACTGAATTATAAGGTACAGATAGAAAGATGCAACCCTTCATCTTTGGTAAAAACAGTCGAAAGGGAGATTCTAAAGGCAAGCAGCGAACCGGGGTGGCGGAACTACTGGAAACATACCGGCTATACTCCTGACTATTCGCGTGTGAGAGCTGGGCTTCAGAAACTGCTTGATGAAGGGCATGCGGATAAGGTGATCAGACTGGGTGAGAAACTCTTTTCCACAGGTATCACTCAAATTGAACAGTCCCATGATGAAGGAGAAACCGCTCAAGAAATAGCTGATTCACTAAAGATTGTCTTTAAAGCATTGGGAGAATGTTCGCTGAATAGTGTCGATAAGATGGAGATGGCAGTGGATTTCAGATTGCGTGATGAATACGATCTCTGTTATGGTCTTGAGGTTTTCTGGAAACAGAGGTTCAGCAAGAAAGACTGGGGTTCTCTTGCCGACAGGCTTTTTAGCTGCCTGGGTGATACAAAGTATGAAAGACAAGAGGATTCATTTTCCCGGAATTACCGCCGTGACAGATTGACCGATGAAATCATCAGGGCTCTTGAGAATGCAGGGCGGCAGGATGAAGTTCTCTCTTTGTGTATGCAGGAGGCAGAAAAAACCGGCAGCTATGAGCGTCTGGTAAAGAGACTTCGCAAGGCTGGCCTTACCGAAGAAGCGGAGGAATGGATTCGCAAGGGAATAACGGCAACGTGCAATAAATGGGCGGGCATTGCCAGTACGCTGAAAAAAGAATTGCTGGATATTCGGAGACTCAAAAAGGATTGGCTGTATGTTGCCGCCCTTCATGCGGATGAATTCTTTGATCGTCCAAGTCTTAGTGCATTTGAAGAACTCAGGAAAGCCTCTGAGAAGGCAAAGGTTTGGCTTCCTGTCAGGGAAGTAGTTCTGAATTTTCTTGAGACCGGAAAAAATCCATATAAGAATCCTTCGGACTGGCCACTTCCTGATACACAGATTGAAAAGCCTGACATCTCACGTCTGAAGAATGTACCCCATACCGATGTTCTGATCGAAATTGCCATTCATGAGAAAAGAGTTAATGATGTGCTTAAATGGTTTGATCTACATAAACAGAGACAAAAATATTGGGGCGGAGAGGGTCTTAAAGACGATGTTGCAACAGCAGTTGCGGGTGAATATCCCGATAAAGCAATTGGGATTTGGAAGGAATTGGCTGAGAATCAAATTGCCACAACTAATGTGGCTGCATATAGTGTGGGTGCAGGGTATCTGCGAAAGGCACAGAAAATACTTAAACAAAACGGCAGGGAGGATGAGTGGGACGCTTATCTTCAGGGGCTAAAGGAAACTAACCGGAGAAAACCACGGCTTATCGAAATATTAAATGCACTTTCGGAGAAGCCGATTATTAGAGGTAGATTTTAAGGGGAACTACCTCTCGGTTTTCACCCGCTTTTCTCAATAAACGCATCCTTTAAAAGTTTACTCTGTCGCTCAAATGCCTGTCTTGGATTTCGGGGGTCTTTCATGAGGGCGATCTCTTGAGTGATAAGTCGAGCTAAATTCAATGTGTGAGTATCGACCTTTGTAGATTCTCTTTTATAAAGCGGATGGTCGCGGTTTAAATAAATCGTTGTCTCCTCTGAGAAAACCTCCGGCCCGTCTTCGCCAAAACTGTCAACGACACATGAAACGCCTGTTTCGCCGAATTTTATTCTTTTTATGATTGCATTGGGTGTGAGTCTTTTTATTTTTGGCTTCTTTTTTCTCTTTTTTTCAGGAGCTTTGGGTTTTTCTTCTTCGCCTCGGCGAATCTCTGATGTTTTTACTTCTTCCCCTTTTATTCCCTCTGATTTTTTGGAAACATCAGCAGCGCTGCCCATGCCTTTTGTCTCATCGCCGATAGGAAGCGCTCCGAAGGGCGATAAATCAGGATTTGCAGCCAGCGACTTATATATCCTTTGCAATGCCTCTTTCAAGGCACGGCTGACCTTTCTTCCTTCTTTCTTTACGGTCAATTTCTGCAGAGATGCTTTGACGTTCTCCATTACCCTGTCCATGATTTTAAGAAGTTCCTGATATTCGGCAGAATCCTTAATAAAGCCTGTTCTATCACTCGTTATGGGAAGAAAATCTGCATTAACTTCTCCTCTGACTCTCGCCATTGCTTTTCCCCATGTTTCCATTCCAAAGAGTTCTCTTTTTACTGTTACCTGTTTGACCTTTATCTCAATCCCCAGATTTTCTGCTGTGGATGCTGTCTCAGAAATGATTATTATTTCGCCGCTTACAGGACCGTACGATGTCCCCTCAAGAAGTGGAATTTTGTGTCCTGAGAGGCTTCGCGGAGTTACAGTATGATTATTTATTCTTACCCTGAAATGAGGAGCTTTAATCGGCGTGCCTTCGATTATTTTTTGTTCTATGTCATTTGGCTCAAATTTTCTGTCTAACCCAATCAATATTACAGTAGTGCCATTGTGTTTTCTGAAGTCAGGAGGCAAGATCTCCAAAGGCAATTGCCATATGTCGCCTGTCTTTTCCCATTGCTCTTTATCGAAGATTACCCGCCCTACAAAATCATCTTTTTTTGTAATGACCTCAAATCTTCTGCAAGCAGAAAGGCTTGCAAATTTTCCAATGCCGAACTGGCCAATCCTGTCCCTGTTATATATGGGTGATTTTGATGAATAGAGTTTCTGTTGAGAGCCTATATTAAAATATTGCCTGAGTCCTTCTATATCCATCCCGCTTCCATTGTCCCTTATCTCTATCGAATCTTCAGATAGAATAATCTCAACCAGTGCGGCATCAGCATCATAGGAGTTATTAACAAGCTCTCTCACAAACTCAATGCTTTCAGCATAGAGCCTTTCGCCAATAGTGATTATATGGCTTTTGTCAATTGTTACTGTGATGAATTCAGTGGATGATTGCATATCCTATTTTTCACTTCACATTAATTTCTGTCAACATTTTATTCAATCAAACACAATAACACTCTTCAATGAATCCTTTGCCTCAGATGTCAGTCTGAACGCCTCGGCAGTTTTTTCTATCGGAAACCTGTGAGTAACAAGATTTTCAGCTTTTACGACGCCTTGTTCTATCAGTTCAAGCGCATCTGCCGTATCAGTCGGACCGCATGAATAACTGGTGATTATATTTATGTCCTTAAAGTAAAGCTCGTTCGGGTTGATTGTTAACTGCTCATCAGGCTTTGCAGGTGTAAAAAATAAAACCTTTCCTCCGCGTCCTGCTGATTCAATCCCCTGCTTCATTGCATCAATACTGTTTGGCCCGACTATAACAATATCAGCCATTTCTCCTGAAGTTAAATCTTTAAGGGTTTCAATGAGATTGCTCTTTGAGACATCAATAACCTCATCAGCGCCGGATTCTTTGGCCTTTTCAAGCCTGAATGGAACCATATCAGCAGCAATGATTTTCCCTGCGCCATATTTTTTTGCGAGCAGTATATTCAACTGTCCCATAATACCAAGCCCTATAACAAGCACGTGCCTTACATTTGCCCTTTTCAGCGCCTTTACAACACAGGCAACTGGCTCTATCAGGGTGCCGTCTTCATAGCTCAGTTTGTCCGGAAGGTTTAATGTATCGTTTTCAAGGTTTGTTTGCGGTATCAGTATATATTCCGAGACCCCGCCCGGAATTATTCTTGTGTTTTTCCATGTTTCACACTGCACATAATCACCGCGCCTGCAAAGCCTGCATGTAAAACACGGTGCATGGTGATGAGTAAAGACCCTGTCACCTGGTTTAAAGTATGAAACTTCCTTTCCGACCTCTGCTATCTCACCTGCCGGCTCATGGCCAAGAACAACCGGAGCTTTTTTCCCTATATACCATGGCATTACATCACCTGAGCATATACCGCAGGCCTTTGTCTTAAGGAGCGCATCCCTTGGCCCGATTTCCGGGACAGGGCTATCCTCTATTCTTATATCAGTGAAGCTGTAAAGTTTTGCGACTTTCATCTTGGAATGACAGGGCTAGGGGATAATCGCATATTTTATCCCTTCGCCTTTTGTAAGCTTCAGAAATGCCTTTTCAGTATCTTTTAACTGGTATTCCCCGGTAATAAGTTTTGACACTTTTATCTTTCTGCCTTTGAGCAGACTGTATGCCAGCCTGACATCATCCGGCGTGAAATGAAAAACACCTTTGAGTGTCAGTTCATCATAATGAAGCCTTCCCGTGTCATAAGTAACAGTGGTTCCTGACTTGCACCCGCCAAACAGGATAACTGTCCCGCCTCTTCTTACATAATTCACTGACGACTGCCATATATCAGGCTGCCCCGTGCATTCAAATACGTAATCCACGCCTAATCCGGCTGTGAATTTGTTTATTGCATTTGCGAGTTTGTCAGGCGTGACTGCAACTGATGCACCGAGTTTTTTTGCGAGTGCTAATCTCTTTTTTTCAAGACCAGTGATTATCACATCAGCCCCTTTATTTTTTAATAAGAGGAGGTGCAGCAAGCCGATAGGCCCGGCGCCGATTATTAATGCCTTATCTCTCTCTTTGATTTTTAATTCCTGCATGCCATGAACCACGCATGACAAAGGCTCAAGAAAAGCAGCCTCTTTAAAAGTTAAATTCCTTGGTTTATGAAAAACATTCTGCTTTACAATATGCGAGGGAAGCAGTATATATTCAGCAAATGCTCCGAGAACCTTTGTGTCCATTATTTTTTCGCAGAGGTTGCAGAGTCCTTTTTTGCAGTATCTGCACTTAAGACATGGAGCGCTGTGAACTGCCATTATCTCATCACCTCTTTTAAACTTTCTGACACCTTTGCCGACATCAGCAACTATGCCTGAAAATTCATGCCCGAATACCCCTGGCATTGGTATGACATGATGTCCGCGGCTGAAAGCCTTCAGGTCTGTTCCGCAGGTGAGCGCCAGCCTTAATTTTTACAAGGATCTCCCCTTCGGAAGCTTTTGGGATTTTTGTTTTGAGGAGTTCTATTTTCCCCGGTCTGATAAGAAAACTGGCTTTCAAGTCTAAATCTCCAGCTTGCCGCCCCAGACCTGGCCGATTATCGCAGCAAGTACAAAGAGTGGTATGTATCTTATATCAAGCTGGGACAATATCCTTGCTAAAAAAATAAAAGGTATTGGGATGTGTATGTACAGGAACCATTTGAATGAATATCTTTTTGTTTTACCCCTGAAATAACCGAAGGGCATATTGAGCATAAATGTGAGTGAAAACAGACCTGTAATGAGGGCAAGTTTTGCATTGAAATCCATTTGGAAGAATAACCAAAAGAAAGATGCAAAGTCAAATAATAACCTCTCTTTCATAAAGAGAGGTTATTATTTGACTTTGCATCTACAGCTCCACCTTCATTCCCGCTGCCATTTTTGCCGACTGGACAGTATTGTACATAAGCATTGCAATTGTCATGGGGCCTGCGCCGCCGGGCACAGGTGTTATATAAGCTGCCCTTTCTTTTGCAGCATCAAAATCAACATCGCCTACTATTTTCCCCTCAGGAGTTACGTTTATGCCGATATCTACTACGGCAGCGCCTTCTTTTATCATATCTCCTGTTATCATCTTTGCTTTGCCTACTGCAACGCATAATATGTCAGCCTTAAGGCATGTCTCTTTGAGGTCAGGTGTCCTGCTGTGCGCTATTGTGACAGTTGCATGTTTTCTGAGTAAAAGCAATGCAAGCGGTTTTCCGACAATCACGCTTCTTCCTACAACAACTGCATGTTTGCCTTTCGGGTCTATATTGTAAGCCTCGAGCATCTTTATTGCGCCATGCGGAGTGCATGCAACAAAACCAGGCTCATCAAGCACTAGTTTTCCAAGCGCATCGGGCCCGAAGCCGTCAACGTCTTTTGCAGGGGATATCCTGTTCATTATTTCTTTTTCATTGAGCCCTTTTGGCAGAGGAAGCTGGACGAGAATTCCGTTCACCTTCGGGTCGCCATTAAGCTGGTCAACAAGTTTTATCAAATCTGCCTGAGTTGTCGTGGCCGGTATTTTGTGGGCAAAGCTTGCCACGCCTATTTCAGCGCAGGCCTTTTCTTTTGCTGCAACATACTTCTGTGATGCAGGGTTTTCTCCAACAAGCACAACAGCAAGCCCGGGGTTAATCCCTTTTGACTTAAGTCCCTCAATCTCAGTTTTTAATTTAGCCCTGATATCTGCTGCTACTTTTTTACCGTCAATTAATTCTGCTGCCATAGTTTCCTCCTTTTTGTTCCCCTAATCCCTTTTTTTAATCAGTTCCAGCAATTCTTCTCTTGTTG
>Ga0265296_1002227_pt1 | contig 20014 bp, 18 predicted proteins | sample MunlanPumphouse1_FD_189073 | JGI IMG/M metagenome (GOLD analysis project Ga0265296, IMG submission 189073) | Groundwater microbial communities from a municipal landfill in Southern Ontario, Canada - Pumphouse #1 | ecosystem: Environmental > Aquatic > Deep subsurface > Groundwater | place...
GCTACGGAACATAATTTGAAAAACATTACTGTTTCTTTTCCTCTAAATGATTTTGTAGTAATAACCGGAGTTTCGGGAAGCGGTAAGTCAACTTTAATAAACGATATTTTGTATCACGCATTAATGCAAAAAAATAACCCTTTTCATAGGCAAAAACCCGGTAAGCATAAGGATATAAGCGGATATGAAAATATTAAAAACATATTTTTAATCGACCAATCGCCAATCGGCAGAACTCCAAGAAGCAATCCTGCAACTTATACGGCTGCTTTTGGATATATAAGAGACATATTCGCCAAAACGAAAGATGCAAAATTAAAAGGATACGGACCGGGCAGATTTTCCTTTAACGTAAAAGGCGGACGATGCGAAGCGTGTCAGGGAGAAGGAAGAATAAAAATTGAAATGCAATTCTTGCCCAATGTTTATATAACATGCGAGGTATGCAACGGCCTTCAGTATAATTCCGAGGCTCTCGAAATTTTGTTTAACGGGAAAAATATAGCACAAGTTTTAGCAATGAGCGTATCCGAAGCACTATCATTTTTTTCGTTTGTTCCGGGACTATCCCATAAACTTCAGACTTTAAATGACGTCGGACTTTCTTACATTAAACTTGGCCAACCCGCTCCAACCCTTTCGGGCGGAGAAGCACAAAGAGTAAAATTGGCCGCAGAACTATCTAAACGAGGATCTAATTCACTATATCTTTTAGACGAACCGACAACAGGGCTTCACTTTGCCGATCTTGAAAAATTATTAAGTGTGTTAAGAAAATTGGTTGATTTAGGAAATACTGTTATTGTTATTGAGCACAATTTGGACGTCATAAAAAATGCGGATTATGTAATTGATCTGGGTCCTGACGGAGGAGAAAAGGGAGGACAGGTTGTTGTTGTCGGTACGCCTCTTGAAATTACCAAGAATAAAAATTCCTACACCGGCCAATTCTTAAAAAAAGTTTTAAACAAGTAGATTATTACTTTCTCAATAACGATATAGTATACTCAAATAATAATGCTAAAAAGGGTCATTTTATTTTTTGTATTTTTTCTTCTACAGATATTTCTACTGCCGGCAAGCTCTTTTGCCTCCACTAATTTTTCAACCGACTATAACGTTACCTACACTGTCAAAGAAAATGCCACCACACGTGTACACCTAAACGTTAATATTACAAATCTCTCCAGTCAATATTTTACCCCAACTTATGATATACAAGCAGGGTTTAAAAATATCACTAATTTAAGTGCGTCCGACGAGGAAGGACTATTAAACCCAACTGTTACGCAAAATGCAGAAGGAACAAGTGTGCAAATTAGCTTTAACAAGAGAGTAGTGGGCTTGGGAAATAAGCACACACTGAATATTTATTTTGACACAAATGAAGTTGCACAAAATTTAGGGAATATTTGGGAAATAAATATTCCCGGTATTTCTAATAAAAACGACTTTGCAACTTTTAATGCTACTGTTATTTACCCTAGCTCTTTAGGTAAACCATCATATATAAAACCTAATATTATGCCATCTGCATCAACAAATAGACTTACTTTTAACAAAGACCAATTAGCCTCTTCTGGTATATCAATTACTTTTGGGTCTTTTCAAGTTTATGGATTTGATTTAACTTATCATTTAGGCAATAAAAATTTATTTCCTATAAAAACCGAAATTGCCCTGCCGCCCTCAACTAATTATCAAGATATAACTATAGACAGCATGAATCCGAAACCTATAAACGTAACTGTAGATAACGACGGCAATTGGCTGGCGCAATATTATTTACCGCCATCAAAAAATCTAAACGTACAAGTTAAAGGTAAAGCAAAAATAAACTTAACGCCAAGTGAAGAACCACTTACAAATGAGCAGCTTCATGAATACTTAAAACCAATGTCTTTTTGGGAAAGTGATAATATTAAAATAAAAGATTTGGCACAGCAATTAAAAACTCCGGAAGCGATATATAAATTCGTTACCAGAAATCTGAATTATGATTATTCCCGAGTATCTTCCAATAAACCTCGATTAGGAGCTATTAATGTTTTAAATTCTCCTAATTCTGCTGTTTGTCTTGAATTTACCGACTTATTTATCGCTTTGTCCCGCGGTGCAGGAATACCGGCGCGGGAAATTAACGGATTTGCATACACTCAAAACACCAAAGAAAGACCTTTGTCCCTGGTAAAGGACATTTTACATGCGTGGCCGGAATATTATGATTTTGATAAAAAAACGTGGGTTATGGTTGATCCGACCTGGGGAAATACAACAGGAGGCGTGGATTATTTTAACACTTTAGATTTTGATCATTTTGCTTTTGTTAAAAAAGGACAAGACAGCAGTTATCCTATCCCTGCGGGCGGATACAAACTTTCTCAAGACAAAAACTCAAAAGACGTTAATGTAGAAATTAGCGATGATTTTAAACCAACCGTTATGCTTAGCCCCAACATTAATCTGCAAAACGAAGCTATGGGCGGATTTCCGGTTAATTTAGTTATAAGAGTGCAAAACTCGGGAAATTCTATCTCCAAAAATATGAATCTTATGGTTTCAACCAATTATTTAAAACCCAGACAACAGTCCATATATTTTCAAAAAATTCCTCCATACGGATTTGCGGAAATCCCCGTAACCTTCAGCAAAACTCCTTTTTTGACAAATAAGACGGACACGGTTAAAATTACACTCGGAGTAAACGTATATTCACATGACATTAGGATATTACCGGTCGTTATTAACAAGTGGGTATTTTTAGGAGGAATTATTTTTCTTGCAATCTCAATTTTATCAATCATTATCGCAAGATCCAGGCGTATACATATTTCTCGATAACAAGGGAGATGTTATTTATGTTGGAAAAGCAATTAACCTCAAGAAAAGAGTCAGTTCATATTTTACAAATAAAAAAGACTTAGGAGATAAAACCAAAATCCTCGTTTCTCAAATAGACAAGATTAAAACAATACGGGTTGAGTCCGAAATTGAGTCCTTGCTTTTAGAAGCTAATTTAATAAAGAAATATCAACCAAAATATAATATAAAATTAACTGACGGGAAAGCTTATCCATTAATTAAGATTACTATAAATGATGAGTATCCAAAAGTTTTAGTCGCAAGAAAACAAGATGATCCACATTCAATATATTTCGGACCGTTTCCAAATACGGGAGCGATGCGTCTGGTTTTAAGAACAATCAGAAGAATTTTTCCTTTTCAGTCCGTTCTAAATCATCCAGACAAACTCTGCTTCTATTTTCATTTGGGTCTTTGTCCGTGTCCTAATGTCCTCAAAGATAAAAGTTATAAACAGACGATTAAACACATTGTTAAATTTTTAAACGGTAAAACAAAAAGCATAGTCCGGGATTTAGAAAAAGAAAGAAGCGATTTTAGCAAAAACCAGCAATTTGAACAGGCTCTATTGATACAAGATAAAATTGATGCCATAAGACTTGTTACAAGCAAATTCTATAAGCCATTTCAATATGAAATAAATCCAAACTTAAGAGAAGACATAAGAAATGAGGAATTAAACTTACTGATAAAAAATTTAAATGAAGAAAAAGTTATTATTAGAAAGCTTAATCGAATAGAATGTTTTGACATTTCAAATACTTCCGGTAAAAATGCAACAGGTTCTATGGTGGTGTTTGTTAACGGAGAGAGGGAAACATCTTTATATAGAAAATTTAAAATCCGCGGCTCGTATAATAATTTACCGAATGATTTTGCAATGATGGAAGAAGTAATATCAAGAAGATTAAAGCACTTAGAATGGGGATATCCAAATCTAATTATCGTCGACGGCGGTAAAGGCCAAATCTCTTCGGCGCTAAAAGCTTTGGCTCAAGAAAATATTCACATTCCTGTCGTAGGTCTTGCAAAACAGGAAGAAACAATAATTACAGCAGATTTTAAAGAAATAATACTTCCGAAAGATTCCAAACAGTTACATCTTGTAATGAGGATTAGGGATGAAGCTCATAGATTTGCAATAGACTATCACAAAAAACTAAGAACAAAATTTATTTATAGTTGAATGCTGAATTTCGGATTATTGTGTAGACGTTCGGAAAATATAAAAAAGTTGCAGGGGCATCGTCTAAGAGATATTTCTGAAAGTCTGCATATATCTTAATTCTAGTTTGAACATCAACAGTTTGGCGTCCATCTTCCAAAAGTTTATCTATTCTCAAATTTTTATAGTTGGTTATATTGTTCAACTGTTCTGAGTGCCAAAGAGTATATTGATCGGGATCCCTTGGAACCTTGAAATCACCGAGAAATACCTGAAAATTAGTTGGAAGCGTGTCAACAATTTTAATTTTTGTATTCACTCCTATATTTGACCAGGATTTTGCTATTTCCTTAGCTACCGGTTCATATTGAGAAAGTACTTGTAAGGTAATTTCCATATTTGCGCTTTCCGATGCGCTTTGGGATTGAGACAATAATAATTTCGCATGAGTATAATCTTTTTGATAATTAGACTGCTGGTATGCCCACAGATTCGGGTCAAATGGTTCATAGTTTCTTTTGCCCGAGCTAAAGGAATCGGGAACCGCATAGGAAAGAGCCTGTCTTAATCTTTTATCCGACAAAACCCTATCCTGAGTATTGTAAAACAAAGTTACAAGATATCGGTAATCAATTGTCTTTTGAACTTTCGCATTTTTAAAGGAGTTAAAGTTTGTGTTATTAAAATTTGCGTCTTCCAAACCGATAATTTTATCTATTTCTCCTATTACAAAAGCATTTTTTAACGCACTTTGAGTCGGATAAAACTGGAAGGTCAAAGTTTTGTTTTTAACTTTATTGGAAATAAGAGTTACGGAATTAACAAAACTGCCGTTTAAATCTACTGACGAAATCCTATATTCACCGACGCCCAGTAATCCTTTTTCAAATATTGGTTGCGAAACAGTTACTAAGAATGGCGAGTAATTATCTTTTAATTTAAATATAATTGTATATTTTTCAGGCCTTTCTATTTTAACGTCTGCAAAATTATAATTAACCAAAGAGGACGTAAGGTTTACTCCATTCGAAAAATATACATTCGGCTTAAGATGAAAAACATAAGTTTTACCGTTATCTTTTATGTTCCACCTCGAAGCTATATCGGGTTTTGGAATTCCGTTATCATCAACATAGGTTAAACCCCGGGAAGTCTTAGTCAATATTTCCATCGGAAGATTATCCGCATTGTAGGAACCAACCATACCAACAACCATACGCTGATTAAAAGGAAGTCCCGGAACTATTACGCCCCAACCAAGGTATATAGCGGAAAAAATTACCAACCCGAAAATAAAAGATGCGGCAATGGTTTTTCTCCATTTTTTTAGATATGCCCTAAAAAGCCAAAATATTAATCTCCGTCTTGCCAGTAATATCATATTAAATTAGTGGACTATAAGAAGCACTATTGAAAGAAGCGCAAAGAAAACAGCCAAAACTACAGTAGACCACATTAATAATTTTTCTATACTTCTTTTGCTTCTATAAAACCCTCCGCTTCCGCCAAAAGCCCCTGATAAACCACTTCCCTGCATCTGCAAAAGAATTACTATTATTAATAATACAGCTACTATAATTTCTAAAAGGTTAAAAATCATTATCTAATTATATATTTTCTACCACAGCATTTGCAAGTTTATTAGAGTCATGATAAATAGTAAATTCTTTATTTATAACGTCTTTTAATATAATCTTTACGTTTTGTTTGGGGGTTAATTCTTCTTTGGTTTTGATATATTTATATTTCTTATATTTATTAGGAATTTTAATCGAAGTATTATTATTTGCGATTATTGTGTCGAAAGGAAAAGAACCAAGGTGTTCTGATAAAGCGATTATAAAATCGTTCAAAACGAAATTCTTTGTTTCAAAAGGTTTATTAGCAATATTAAGCACAAATATTTTTTTGCATTTTTTCTTTAACAAAATGTTTTTTATTTCGGGGATTATTAATACCGGAAGCTGATTTGTATAAAGATCCCCGGGACCGCTAATAATTACGTCTGCCGAAAGTAGATTATCTATTGCTTTTTTATTTACTCTTGGAAATTTTGGTGTTATGTATATTTTCTTTAATCCATATGGCTCTGCATATCTGGCAACATCAAGCGCTGTTTCTCCATGTATACGTCTTTTGTCTTTAGTAATTGCACTTAAATGCACTCTGACATCAGTTGCGGGAAGTATATCTGCCTTAACACCAAACATCCGCTTTGTTGCCTCCAAAGCTTTATAGATATCTTTTGTTCTAAGGAGTTCTGCCAGCATTATAATATTTCCCAATTTATGGCCATCTATAGCTTTATTTTCGCGACTTAATCCCGGAAAACGATAGGTAAGTAAAGATGCAAGTTCTTTATTATCATCTTTGATAAGCGCGGCAATGCAGGAAACCATGTCGCCAACCGGCATGATATTGTACGCTTTTCGCAGTCTCCCCGATGATCCGCCGTCATCTGCCATTGAGGTAATTACAGTTATGTCCGAAGTATGTTTTTTAAGCCCACGAATGAGAACGCTAGTGCCGATTCCTCCGCCCAAACAGACAATCTTGAGGCTTTTACCTATTTTTTTATTAACCATGATAAAAAGGTAACTATTAGGGATTGGAGCAGAGCTATTATTATAAATGCAAAAAACGTATTAAAAAATATCTTTGGAATTATAAACCCGGAGAAAGAAAGACCCGGAAACGTAAACGAGGTGATTGTAATAGTTGTAACGAAAACCGTAAGCAAATAAAAAATAATTGCGTTGATTAAAAAAGAAAAAAGTCCCATTGTAACTAAATTAAGCGGCAGCGAAATCAGGTTTAATATCGGTTTTACAAATAAAAATAACAAAGATAACGCAAACCCTCCTGCAATAAAAGTAAATAAACCTCCATGCACATTTAATCCCGGAACAATTTGAGCCAAAATAAAAAGAGACAAGGAATTAATAAGAGTATTTCTTAATAGCGATTTCATGGGTTTGTAGTAATAAATGCTATCAGATGAATAAATCCGTGTCAATTGATTTCCAAAGATATTGCAATAAATAATCTCTAAGGTTATTATATGAGAATATGAACGACATTAAATGCCCGAGTTGCGGTATAGTTTTCCAAATTTCCGAAGCTCTGCAGCATGAGTTTGGAGATAAAATCAGAAGTGAAGAAAAGCTAAAAGCAAATCAAGAGATAGCCAAAGTAAAGCTTCAGGTACAAAACGAATTAGAAAAAAAATTAAGAGGGGAATTTGCTAATAAGAATAAATCTTCGTTACTTGAAATGGAAATTGCTCGTAAAAAACAAAAGGAGTTGGAAGAAAAACTTCTTACCTTAGCAAAAGAAGCAAAAGAAAATGAAGAGAAAATAAAACAGGAAGCAGTAAAGGAAGTATCGCAAAAATCCCGTCTTGAGAAATTGGAATTTGAAAAAAAGATTAACGACATGCAAAAGGCCTTGGAAGAGGCACAAAGAAAAGGCAAACAAGGCTCACAACAGCTTCAGGGAGAAGTTTTGGAGCTTGATTTGGAACAAAGACTTAAAGCAACCTTTCCAAACGATGAATTTCTTCCTGTTCCTAAAGGAGTGGAGGGCGGAGACATTTGGCAGAAAATTAAGTATAAAGATAAAGTTGTTGGCTCGATTCTCTGGGAAACAAAAAGAACTAAGGCTTGGAGCAACAGTTGGATTACAAAACTTAAAGATGATTCTGCAAAAATAAGCGCCAGCGAGGCTATTATTGTCTCCGTTGTAATGCCTGACGGAATGACAAACTTTGACAGAAAAAACGGAGTCTGGATTACGACTTTTGAACACGCTATTGGAATTTGCAGATACATCAGATTTTTAATTACTTCTATGTCTTCTGTAAAATCTTCGGCTTCTCAAACCGAAGAGGAGTGGGGAAGAATAAGAGACTATATGTTAAGTGATTCATTTAAACATAGGATGCAGGCCCATTTTGACGGCATACAGGCCCTAAGAACAGGCTTTGATGCGGAAAAACGGGCAACGATGTTAAGATGGAAAAAGCAAGAGGCTCAAATCGAAAAACTTGATACTAATACCATAAACTTTTATGGCGAATTAAAAGCAATTGTATCTGATTTACCGGAAATAAAAGGCGTAGATTCATTTGCTTTAGAAGACGGTGATCAAGATGAACAAGAATCCCTCATTTAAGGAAGAACAGCTGCTGTGGAATAAGGGAATTGAGTTGATTATTGGTATTGACGAAGTAGGACGCGGCGCTTTTGCAGGTCCGATTATCGCCGCAGGTGTTGCTTACCGCAAAAATTTCAAACATCCGGTTTTAGCTAAAATCAATGATTCCAAATTGCTAAAACCAAAAATTCGGGAAGAACTCTGTGCAATAATTAAAAAACAAGCTTTAGTCTGGACAATAGAATCTATAGACGTTCCTTTTATAAATAAATACGGAATAAGTAAAGCAAACAATGCGGTTTTTCGAAAAGTTTTGAAAAAAATTCTCACTCAAAGTAAAAATGATTTAAATCATTTTATATTAATCGATGGATTTCAGGCTAAATATCTTCAGGGAGGAGTAAATAAACAAAAGGCAATCATCAAAGGCGATCAGAAAAGTCTGTCAATCGCCAGCGCTTCAATTATCGCAAAAGTCTACAGGGATGAGTTAATGAAAAGACTGGGAAAAGAGTATAAAGGTTATAATTTTTCAAAAAACAAAGGTTACGGAACAAAACATCATCGGGAAACGCTTAAAAAACTGGGTTTATCCGAAATCCACCGGACATCATTTAATTTAAATAAATATCTGTAGCGCGCCCTGCAGGAGTTTTGCCCACCTCTAAGGTGGGATAGCTTTTTGCATTTAAGAAAAGCAGGTTTTGCGCGCCTGAAGGGAATCGAACCCCCAACCCCTTCGTCCGAAGCGAAGTGCTCTATCCGTTGAGCTACAGGCGCTAGTTATTGTCTAAATCGGATACGTATAGTATACTAAAACATGAAAATTTAATAAAGGGCCGCTAGCTCAACTGGCAGAGCAATTCCCTCTTAAGGAATAGGTTCTGAGTTCGACTCTCAGGCGGCTCACACGTCGGCAAGCTCAGTGTAAACAAAATATCCTATAGTTGATTTTAGCCTCTGAAAATGATATACTTTCCCCTTATGCCGAACAATATTGAGGTGCCAATTCAAAATATTCCTGAACGACACTTGATTCCCGAGGGAAAATCTGTGGAAATTTATGCCGGCGGAAAAATAAAAGTATATGGAGGACATAATCCAAGAACTGTAATTGACATACGCGAGCTACATGCCCATATAATCATTCATAAATTTGACCCGTTTGAATTTAACAAAGTAAACGAAATCGATCACATAGTAGTAAGAAAAGACCATCATAAAAGTGAATACGTAGTCGGATTTAACAATCATGAAAATGCAGGTCCATATGAATACGAAGCATGGGTTCCTGACGGCTTAATAGGTTTTGCTTTTGGCAAAAGACTTGACCTTTATATTGCTTCATTATTTTATACCGATTCAAAGCTTGATGAACTTATTGGAGAAGCCGGAATGGATGAAAATGTACGGGAACATTTGGATTTATCTGTAATATCCGCCGGAACCCGCAAGCACACTGCTTAATTTTTAAAGTTTTCGATTGTAAAAAAAGACATCATTGCTGTATAATAATTTCTGTATCTAGAAAATGAAACAAAAATTATTAAATCCACTAACGCTTGCCAAAAATTTATTCAACTGGATAAAAAACCATAAAAGAATTTCGTTAATTGTAATAATTCTTTTTGTTACCCTCGGTTATTTTCTATGGCCTAAAAATACAAAAACTATACTCACCGAATATGCAAAAGTGCAGGATATCATTAAAACTGTATCTGTAACAGGAAAAACGGATGCAGAAAATTCGGTAAATCTTTCTTTTCAAACAGGTGGAAAGCTAATCTATCTGGGAGCTAAAAAAGGCGAGACTATTGCAATAGGGCAGGCTATCGCATCATTAGACAAGCTGGATTTGGAAGCAAGCTTTAGACAGGCACAGCAGGATTTTATCGCTGCAAAAGCAGCCTCTGATCAATACTATGATAACCATAGAAATGCAACCGAAAGTTATGATGAAAAAGTCAGAAGAACCGCGCTTGATGCAGCACAAAACAAAGCATATGACCAAATGATGAAAGTTCAACAAAGCCTTAACAATTCCACACTATATTCTCCCATTGAAGGAATTTTAACAAGATCTGATGTGAATAAAGCCGGCGTAAATATTACACCGGCAACAATTTTTACTATTACAGATCCAACCTCTCTTAATTTTAAAATGGAAGTTGATGAAGCAGACATGGGACAAGTCAGGGAAAATCAAAAGGTTTCTGTTTCGTTAGACGCATTCCCGGATGAAATCCTAACTCTTAAAATAGATAAAATAGATTTTGTAAGCCACACGACTACATCGGGTGGAAACGCATTTTATGTTGAAGCTAATATTCCGCAAATAAAAAATTACCGAGTAGGACTTAATGGCAATGCCGATATTATTATAGAAACTAAAGAAAACGTCCTAGCTGTTTCCCTGTCAAGCGTTGAGGATGATTCTTATGTTTATGTAAAAAAGGGCAGTAAGTTTGAAAAAAGGAAAGTAAAATTAGGGCTGCAAAATGATATTCTGGCGGAAATTAAAAGCGGTCTTTCTGAAGGAGAACTTGTAGCGATTGATTACAGCTCTGTCCCTCAGAATCAAGTGTCAAAATAATTCTTCAAAATGAAAACTAAAGATGAAATCATAAAAATGGTAAATATTACCAAAATATACGATTCAACTGAGGTGGAAACAGTTGCATTAAGAGATATTGATTTAGTTGTGCAAAAAGGAGATTTTATAGCAATAACAGGAAGATCCGGTTCGGGAAAATCAACCCTTATGCACATAATTGGATTGTTAGATTCTCCAACTTCCGGAAAATATATCTTAAACGGGACTGATGTATCAAAACTTAAAGAGGATGAGCTTGCGTATCAACGAAATAAAAAAATCGGTTTTGTTTTTCAGCAGTTTAATCTTTTACCAAGAGCAACCGCGGTTGAAAACGTTGTTCTACCCGCAATTTATGCGGGTGTAAATACGAATGAAAGAACACAAAGAGCCATAGATCTTCTTACTCAGCTTGGATTACAAGAACAATTATATAAAAGACCCAATAAAATGTCAGGGGGTCAGCAGCAGAGAGTTGCAATAGCAAGAGCGTTGATGAATGATCCGGAGCTTATTTTAACGGATGAACCAACTGGAAACTTAGATACAAAATCAGGAGAAAGCGTAATGAATATATTAAAAGAATTAAATAAAAAGGGGAAAACTGTAGTGCTAATTACGCATGAAAAAGACATTGCGGCAATGGCTCAAAAAATTTTACATTTAGAAGACGGGAGATTGATTAAGAAACAATGAATTCAATTGAACTTTTTAGATTAGCGTTAAAAGCGCTTTGGGCAAATAAATTAAGAAGCTTCCTAACGACTCTTGGAATAATTATAGGTGTATTTTCTATTATTGTTTTGGTGTCAATTGGTACGGGCTTGCAAAGCTATATAACAAGAGAGATTTCCTCATTTGGCCCTAATTTAATCTATGTACTTCCCGGAAATATAGGACAAGGAGGACCATTAGGCGGAACATTTTCTTACAGGATTACCTTACAGGATTCAAAAAATATCCAACAAAGACTTATATCTACTGCCGATGTTGCGCCTGTAATTGAGGGGTCTAGTACGGTTAGATATAAAAACAAAGAAAATAAAAGCGCCTATGCATTTGGAACGACTTCAAATTATCCGAAAGTAGTACTAAACACAAAACTGGAAAAAGGAATATTTTTTACTTTAGGCCAGGAAAAATCCGGAGCCAAGGTTGCTGTGATAGGGGACTCTATGTATGAAAAGCTTTTTGACAGAAAAGACGCAATAGGTAAAAGAATATTTATCGGAAACAGCGTTTATACGGTAGTTGGTGTACTTAAAAAACAAGGAGCTATATTTGGTGTTGACAGAGATAACATTGCCTATATTCCCGTATTGGCTGCAAAAGTACAGTTTGGTCAAGATAATGTAAGTGAAATATTAATTTCTGCAAAAAACGAAGCTTTAATTCCGGTTATAAAAAATCAAATTAAACAAACTCTTTTAAAAAGGCTTACGGAAGACGATTTTTCAATACAAACCGCCGAGTCAACGCTTTCAACAGTAAAAAATATTACCAATATGCTTTCCTTTGCTTTGGGCGGAATTTCTGCGATTTCTTTGCTAGTGGGTGGTATTGGTGTTGCCAACATAATGCTTGTTTCTGTCACAGAGCGCACAAAAGAAATTGGCTTAAGAAAAGCACTGGGTGCAAAAAGAAATGACATACTCAAGCAATTCTTGCTTGAAGCTATAATGATATCCGTTCTTGGAGGAATAATTGGAATTGTATTGGGAATAGTAGTGTCATTTATAATTGCAATAATTCTGGTTTCCAGTGTTACGCCCTGGTCTGTTTTTCTTGCCTTTGGCTTCTCGATACTGGTAGGTATTGTATTCGGCATGGCTCCTGCAATTAGAGCCTCAAAACTAAGTCCAATTGACGCTTTAAGATACGAATGAATATGAAGTACTAAAAAAATTGAATGTATGAATAAGACAATATCGACTCTAAAATTCTTAATAGGCTGGCCGTTAGCTATACTGGCTTTGGTTTTCTTGATTAAGATTGCTATTCCAAAATTCTCCATTGTGCAGGAAAAAATACACTCGGCGAATTTAATTCTTGTATTATTAGCCGTTATTTTGTTTATCCTTTACTTTTTATTAAGAAGCTTTCTTTGGAAGATGATTCTTGATTATAAAGGCCATAAATTATCGTTTAAAAAAACAGCTTACCTTTGGGGATTTTCAGAATTTAAACGTTATATTCCGGGGAATATTTGGTCTTTTCTAAGCAGGGTTTCGCTTTTTGCAGATACGGGTATGGATAAAAAAATCGTCGGTCTTGCGCTTTTAGACGAAATTCAATTAATTATAGCTTCATCAACTATAATTTCTATTTTTGCTTTGCCTTTAATTCTAACTACAACCGGAGAACAAGTGAAAGAACTTTTACTTGGATTATTTATCGTAATAACAATTTATACTGTTATAGTAAGCTATATATATAAAAAGAGGACCAAGCAAGGAACTTTTTTAAGCAATATTTATTTACCGAATTATACTTTAAGTCAGAAAATAACTTTAACGCTTGTCTCGGTATCTACTTTTTTTATTTTTGGTTTTGCAACTTTCATTGCCTGTCTTTCTATAACAAGTTTTAATTTAAGTTTAAGCTTAATATTGTCTTCTTTTTTTGTTTTTGCTCTTTTAGTAGGCTATCTATCGTTTATTACCCCCATGGGCCTTGGGGTAAGGGAAGGAGTAGTAACTATTGGATTAGCGCCAATAGTTACAATATCAACTGCCGGGTTCTTAAGTATTTTTTCAAGAATAATTCTGATATTTTCTGAAATTACATTCTTAATTTTAATTTTACTTTGGGATAAATTAATAAAGGAGGTTCCAAAAAAATAAAAATTTTTATATTAAAACATAGGTATGAAATTGTGCTTAGCATTTTTGTATTTATTTATATTTTATATTTTACTCTGGCGAGTTTTTTAAGATACGATAATTTTTATACGGGGCGTTTTGATTTGGGAAACATGGATCAGGCTGTTTGGAACACAATCAACGGAAGGTTTTTCCAAATGACCGACCCAAACGGCACGGATATAATCTCAAGGCTTTCTTTCCATGCCGACTTTATTTTAGTTTTGATATCTCCGCTTTACCTGATTTGGGAAAGCCCTAAAATGCTTCTACTGCTGCAAAGCGTTGTTTTGGGACTTGGAGCGATATTTCTATTTTTAATTTCAAAAAACTTATTAAAAAACAAAAATATTTCTTTGGCTTTATCTTTTATTTATCTCATAAATCCTGCTGTAGGCTACGCTAATCTATACGATTTTCATCCCGTTACTTTAGGAACGACATTTCTTTTGGGAAGTTTCTATTTCTTACTTAAAAGAAAATATTTTATATTCATTCTATTTGGCGTTTTAGCAGGACTTACGAAAGAGCAGGTTTGGTCAACAGTTGCACTTCTTGGACTAACAATAAGTTTAAGGGAAATTATTGAGAATAAACTTAGATTAAGTTCATTAAATAAAAGCCGATTAAAAAATATCTTTCTTGGAGTAATAATTTTCATTATCTCTATTTCTATATTTTATTATCTTATCTGGCAGGCAATTCCCGGGGCTAGGGGAGGAAATCATTTTGCCTTAGAATATTATTCAGAGTTTGGAAGCTCAGCGTCTGACATAGTAAGAAATATTATCTTAAACCCTGTAAAAACACTTGCTATTGTATTTCAACCCTCTCAGCTAAATTATTTATTACAACTATTATTTCCTCTTGGATTTTTACCGCTTATTTCTCCTTATATTTTACTTTTTACAGCTTCAGATTTAGGTATAAATTTACTTAGCAATAATCCGCAGCTTCATCAAATTTACTATCAGTACACCGCCTCTGTTACACCGTTTTTATTCATATCTTCTATATATTCCGTTTATTTTCTAAAAAAATTCTTTCCTAAAATAAATATTAATATAATTTCCCTATATTTAATCCTTACCGCAGTCACATCTGCTTATCTCCTGGGTCCTTTACCTGGCTCTAAAAAACCAAACATAGACATGTTTACAAAACAGTTAACAAATGCTGCAGTTATTGAAAATTTCATATCCACAATTCCGCAAGATTATAGTGTTGCCGCAACCAATAATTTAGGAGCCCATTTATCACAAAGACAGAAAATCTTTACAATTCCTGTTGGGCTAAACGATGCAGACTATGTTTTGTTTCTTTTAAATGATTGGTCCGCTCAACCATCTTTAGATGCACAGAAACAAATGGCAAAAACCCTGGAGGAAAACCCAGATTATATGCAGATTTACAAAGATGGCGATTTTGTCGCATTTGCAAAAAAGAAAGATTAGCTTTAACATTAAATTATGGTCAATGTTATAAAAGCAACAGGAGATAAAGAGCCTTTTAGTGAAGACAAAGTAAAAATTTCTATTCAACGGGCAGGCATACCTGACGAATTAGAAACACAAGTTGTTGAGCACGTTAAAAGTAAGTTATACGAAAATATTCCCACTTCCGAAATTTATCACCATATAACGGAATTTTTGGGAAAATCCTCTTCCTACAGTAAGGCAAAATACAGTCTAAAACAAGCAATTATGGATTTAGGACCCACAGGGTATCCTTTTGAAGATTTTGTTTCCGAAATTCTTAAAGAAGACTCTTATACGACAAAAACGAGATCCTTGTTATCCGGTAAGTGCATAACCCACGAAATTGACGTTATCGCCCAAAAACAAAATAAAAGAATAATGATAGAAGCAAAGTTTCATAACGAACCTGGTATAAGAACGGACGTTCATGTCGCCCTATACACCAAAGCAAGATTTGATGACTTAAAAGACAAGTACAATTTTTCAGAGGCCTGGATTGTAACCAACACCAAAGTAACCTCCGATGCCCTAGCTTACGCTTTATGTGAAAATCTAAAAATTATCAGCTGGAGTTATCCGGAAAGAGACAGCTTAAGAGATTTAATTGAAAAATTTAATCTTCACCCAATGACTGTTCTTACAACGCTTTCCGAAAATCAAAAACAGCAGCTTTTGGAAAAGCATGTTGTTTTATGTAAAAAAATAATGGAGCAACCGTCGATTTTGGATTTAATTGATATTCCTCAAGAAAAGAAAAAAGAAGTTTTAGAGGAAATAAAAGCAATTTGTAATTCAAAGATCCACCAAGGCTAATTTTGTCCTCTCGTTTCTATCCGCCATATATCCGTTTGGAACGGTTGTTAGTTTATCCGCATAAAGTAAAAATCCGTTTCTTATCGTATGGTCTCCAAATTTATCGTTTATTTTATCGATCACCTTAACAAGTTTTTCTTTTTTTGGAGTATCAAAAAGAGACATCTGCAAATTTTCTTTACTTGAAAGATTAGCTGTCCAAATGCTCATTTGCCTAATGTAATCATGGGTTAAATCAAAATCTCCCATTAAATCAAGGCAATGTTTAAAAATATCTTCACCTGTATTAAAGTAATCAGTGTAAGTTTTTCTCTTCTGAATTTTTAAACTTCCGCCAAGATAAAACCCTACCGTTCGTGCCTTTTTATCAAGCCTTCTTAATTTAAGCGAAACTTCTTCGCAAAGTTCATAAAGGTTTTGCAGTATTATTCTCTTATCATATTCGTTTTGAGGCAAACAATAACTTCTTCCTACGGATTTAACAATAGGGGACTCTGTATAAGGAATGACTTCCGAATCATCAATCCCTTCGGCAACATTTTTTAAAAACTGGCTTTCTACATTTCCAAATTCCGCCTTAAGAATACCAACTGAAACTTTTTGCAAATCCATAAGCGAATAAACCCCAATCTTATTAAGCCGCAGGGCAATTCTATCTCCTATTCCGCAGATATCCGTAAGTTTTGTTTTTGTGTAAATTTCCCCAAGGTTATCTTTTCGAATTTCTACCAAACCGTTGGGTTTCTCAAGGCCGGAAGCTAATTTTGCCAAGAGCTTATTATGGGAAATACCAACCGAAACCGTAACACACTCTCCAATTTCATTTTTTATTCTTTCTCTAATTAAGCTAATAACATTCTCTTTATTATTAAAAAGAGGGATCGTTTGTGTTATATCTATAAAAACTTCATCGAGTGAAAAAAGCTCAACAAAAGGGGAATAGTCTTTGCAGATATTAATAAATTTTTGCGTAATCTCCCAATACTTTTCAAAATGTGCCGGTACAAATATTATATCGGGAACTTTTTCTAAAGCTTCGAAAGTTCTGCTTGGAGACTTAACTCCTAAAGCCTTAGCTTCCCTAGAGGCTGCAATAATACAGGTTCTTCCGTTTTGAGCCGTAACTCCAACCGGCTTACCGCGGAGATTAGAATTAAATTGTTGTTCACAGCTGGCAAAAAAAGAATCAAAGTCAATATGGAGGATTACTTTTTCCATAGGCATTAACCTAAGGATAGTAGAAAATAATACGAAAATCAAGCGAACAAAATACGACAATCTATATCAGCTTAACGAGTAGTTATGTGAAGCCTCGATTGGTCAAGAATTGCCTCAAATTGAAGCTGAGTTTTCATTTGAACTTTATAAAGCTTGTTGCCTGAATCAAGACTGACGTTTTGAGAGACTAACAGCACCGAGTTTGTATTGCCGTTAAAAGTAACTTCGGAATTCCAAACAGGATGACTGTCGGTAAAATTATAAAGCCTTACGCTAGCTGTTTGATTTCCGGTTGGAATATGCAATGATGCCTCGAAAACTACACTTTTTATACTTCCATAAGAATTGCTATCAATTGAGGCTTGTAATCCCGGCACATCTTGCCAGTCGGCCGAAGACCCTTTACCGGAACCAAAAGGAACATAATATGCCTTTGCTTGAGAAGAATTTGCATTTTGCAAAGAAGATGAATTATTAGAAACAACGGGTGTTGGTGTTGGGATTTGCACAGCAGGTTTATTTGAAGCGAGTGCTTGATTTATTTGACTAATACAACTTTGCGGACAAATATTTGGATTGGGGGTTGAAGGCTGAGCCGGGAGTTGGTTCGTAATACTTTCAAATCTTTGAATTATCGTTTGCTTACTGCCAACACCCTGAATTAAAAGAATGTCAAGATAAATTAAATTTAAAAATAACAAAAAAAAGAAAGCTTTAGCCAGATTTTTAACAGAAATTAATTTTTTAAAAGCGTCTTTCTTGCCGGAAGAATCCATTTCTTCAATTAATTTATTATCTTCATCCATAATCTTACTTTAGTTTATACAAAAAGAGGTGTCAAATCTTAAATGCCGTAAGCAGAAAGTGATGAATTGCCAACGCGGGTTCTATGAAGAGTCATAATAAAACTGTCGCATTGATAAAATCCGGGGATAGTGGAAAAAGCACCCACATAACCTTTGTTTTGTAAAATCTGAATTGCATTATTATTCAGTTCTCCATAAGGATAGGTAAAAATATTACTATCCTGTCCTGCATATTGCTTTAATTGAGAAGCTGCCATGTCTATTTCGGTTTCTATCTTATTTTTACTTGCCCGTGTTACAGACTGATGGCTCCATGTATGGTTTGTAAAATAAAACCGTCCGCTGTTTTTTATGTCTTGGATTTGACTCCAGGTAAGCATATCGGAGTTGCTGCCTACAAGTCCCGTGGTAAGCATTAAATTAGCTTTAATATTATATTTCTGAAGAATCGGCAAAGCATAGGTATAATTATCAACATAACCATCGTCCATCGTAATTACAATCGGTTTTTCCGGCAATGCAGAATGGTTAATAAGAGCATTTATAAGTTCGTTTGCAAAAATAGACGTATAACCGTTTGCAGTAAGATATGCCATTTGCCCGTCAAAAATATTACTGTCAACAGAAAGGGAACTTTGTTTTTTGAAAACTGCGTCTTTTTGAGGCTGAATATGATGATAAGTAAGAACCGGAACCTTCAAACAGTATCCTGTTAGGGGCGCCTGTGTCGGAACAGGCACTTTATCCATACTATAGGCAGAATACGGACATGAATTTACCGCGCAGTAATAAGGTTTTTGATATGAATTTACTATTTTCTTATTAAATAAAAAACTATTTTTTACTAAAAGAAATCCTAAAACAAGAAGAGCTCCAATTAGTATGCCTTTTGTAAGGTTATTTGATGATTTCTTTTTTTTAATAATTTTTCTCTTTTTTTGCATTAAATCAGTATACCATTAAAAAATATTCGGTTTCAATGAAGCTAGTTGTGCTATAATAACAATATAGCGCAAGAAGCGCTTTTATTATGGATAAATTCACGTCCCAAAATTTAAGAAACGTCGCCGTAATCGCTCACGTTGATCATGGCAAAACAACGCTTGTGGATTTTATGCTTAAACAGTCGCATACCTTTAGAGACAACGAGGCGGAAATGACTCAAACTACAATTCTTGATTCTAACCCTTTAGAAAGAGAAAGAGGCATTACAATCTTAGCTAAAAATACCGCAATTTATTATCACGATTACAAAATAAATATTATTGATACTCCGGGCCATGCCGATTTTTCAGGCGAAGTCGAAAGAACCTTAAATATGGCAGACGGTGCGCTTTTAATTATTGATGCGCAAGAAGGACCAATGCCGCAAACAAAATTTGTTTTAAAAAAAGCTTTACAGTTAGGGCTTAAAATTATTGTTATTATTAATAAAATTGATAAAACATTAGCAGATATTAATTCCACAATTGAAAAAACTCATGACTTATTTTTGGAACTAGCAACTGATACTGATCAATTGGATTTTCCAACTTTTTATGCAATCGGAAGAGAAGGAAAATCCTCAAAAACTCTAGAAGAAGTACAGTCTGCAACAAATCTAGAACCAATTTTAAATGAGATTATTGAATATATTCCAGCACCCAAAGTTGACAAAGGAGATTTTCAAATGGTTGTCACAAGCCTTGATTACGATACGCATAAGGGAAAGCATGTTATCGGGAGAATTAAAAGAGGAAATTTGGTAAAAGGACAATCTTTGGTTTTAATCGATGAGAACGGAAAGAAAACACCGGGCAAAGCAGAAAATATCAGACTTTCCCACGGATTAAAAAAAGTTGATGTTGACGAAGTTTCAGCAGGGGATATTATAGATTTAACGGGATTTTCCAATGCTAAAATTGGAGATACTATTGCCGACGCAAAATCACCTGACATGCTTCCAAGAATTAGCGTTGAAGAACCGACAATCAGAATTACAATGTCTGCTAATTCTTCGCCATTTGCCGGAAAAGAAGGAAAGTATTCAAATTCGCGTCAAATTCACGAAAGACTTATAAGAG
>Ga0265296_1002228_pt1 | contig 20013 bp, 12 predicted proteins | sample MunlanPumphouse1_FD_189073 | JGI IMG/M metagenome (GOLD analysis project Ga0265296, IMG submission 189073) | Groundwater microbial communities from a municipal landfill in Southern Ontario, Canada - Pumphouse #1 | ecosystem: Environmental > Aquatic > Deep subsurface > Groundwater | place...
CATTGACACCAAGGCAACGGATGTCAAGGTGACGGCAATCATCGTCCCGAACGAGCTGCAGGGCTACGTGCTCGTGGAAACCCCCGAGAAGATGAACCGGATCGAGCAGCTCGTGGAACTGATCGCCCATGCCCGAACCGTCATCAAAGGCGAGACAAGTCTTGCTGAAGTAGGCCACTTCCTCATCCCGAAACCGGTCGTAGCCGGTATTGAAGAAGGGACCATCGTCGAACTCATCGCCGGTCCCTTCAAGGGCGAGAAAGCCGTGGTCAAGCGCGTGGACTCCGGCAAGGAAGAGATCACGGTCGAGCTCTACGAGAGCGTGGTCCCGATCCCGATCACGGTCCGTGGCGACAATGTCCGTGTGGTCGAGAAATACTCCGACCAGAAATAATGTTCTTCTTTTTTTAACCGTGCATTTTGCACATGCGTGTCGTCCGTCCGGATTCACACGACGGGGCAGCCGAAAAAAGGATTATCATGTCCCGATTGGAGGCAGACTGCTGTCTACGGGTATAATTCTGCAAACGGATCCCGGCAGGGATCTTCGTTCCAGGTATATTCTATCTCCCGGCTTACCTGTTTTGCCAGGGCGTACCCACATGTGTCTGCTATGAATCCCAATGCCATGTCAATCCCGGCGCTGACACCCGAACTGGTATAAATTGTCCCGTCCTTTACCCACCGGGCGTTCTTTATCCAGGTGACACCGGGAGCCGTTCGCGTCCAGGCAAACGCCTTCTTGTTTGAAGTGGCCCGCTTCCCGTCAAGGAGGCCGGTTCTCGATAAGAGTATGGAACCGGTGCACACGGTCAGGATGAACTCTGCGTTTCCGGCAAGCGATCTGATCGCAGCAACGAACGCATCGTTGTTTTCCTCGTCTCTTGCCCCGATTCCCCCGGGTATGAACAGGATATACCGGGAGGATTTCAGTTCCGCGAGGGGTGTTGTCATTACCGGGACGTTCTGGGTGCTTGTGACGATTCCCCCGGCAAGCGAATAAAAAACCGGATTGAACTGTTCCGGCACCCGGCCGAAAACTTCTATGGGCCCGAACACATCGAGCGTTTCGAAATTATTGTACAGGATGGTGACAACATCTCTCATGGAATACCTCCGATATACGAGAACCGGAAACGATCTCAAACAGATATTGTGATGTTCCTCATTAATTCCGTTCTGCAGGAAATCCGCACCCTCATCGTTTCTGAAAACCGGTGGAGAACATATTCCCTTCCCGGGCATACCAACGCATACGATGCCCCGGTAAGCGAACCCGCGAGCAGACGTTTTTTTACCGGGAACGGGCTTTTTCCCGGGTAACCCGATCCGGGTTTCCGGCATTTTCCTGCACCGTGATGTCCCGGAGAGAGATGAGGTCTGCGGGTTTCCCTTCATACGTGATGACCTTGCCGATGCTCTCAACGGAGATTTTTCTTCCTTTGGCCGATATCAGGTGGTAATGGGCAAGGTAGGCATCATGGCCCCTGGCAACCTGTTCAAAATCCTTTACAACATCTTCGCGGGACTCCGGGGCAACGAATTCCATCACGTTTCTTCCAATAAGTCCTGCACAATCCTCGCATTCTATCGCGCGGGCCGAAGCATTGTTGGCGAACAGGATCTGTCCCTGGAGATCGAGGATGAGGATGGCTTCGAGAGCGTAATTGACGAGGGAACGGAACTTCTCCTCGCTCTCCCGCAGGGCATCTTCCGCACGTTTGCGCCGAGTAATGTCGCGGAGGATCCCTGCCACCCCGACCTGCGTGCCGTCCGTATTGAAGATGCGGTTCGCACTCAGCGATACCGGCACATGTGTCCCATCCCGCTTCAGCAGCAGCATCTCGTAATCCCGGACAAACCCGTTTTTTGCGATCTCGTCCAGGAGTTCTTTGCGGTCTTCCGGGTTGACGTAGATAGTGGTTACGGGTTTCCCGATCAGTTCATTCTCCGTCCATCCGGTGAGACGCCGCAGGGATGGGGAGAGGAGCGTGATGTGGCCGATGATATCCGTCTGGTAATACAGGTCTTCAAACGATTCAAAAATCTGCCGGTACCGCTCTTCGCTCTTCCTGAGTGCATCCTCGGCTCGTTTACGGTCTGTAATATCCCGCACGGTGCCGATAAACGCTTTGATGGAGCCGTCAGGATTTTTCAGGGGCACAATCGAGATCAGTGTGTCAAAGACCGTCCCATCCCGTTTCCTGAACTGCATGGGACGCTCTTTTACATAGCCATCCCTTTTGACACACGCGAGGAATGCGCCCCGCTCCTCCGGGTGCGCATAGGTCGAAGCTACATCTATACCAAATGTTTCTTCGCGGGATCTGCACCCGAGCGTTTCCATCAGGGCATCGTTAAAATCGATATACCTCCCCTCGGGCGTTGTGATGAATACGCTGTCGAGCGTAGTCTTGAAAAACAGGTGGTACCGCTCTTCGCTCTCCCTGAGTGCATCTTCGGCCAACTTCCGGTCGGTAATATCGGTGAGGAAGTTCAGGGTGGCAGGTCGTTCGTCCCAGGTGATGAGGACAACACTCAGTTCTACCCATCGTATCGTGTTGTCCTTTCGAACAGACCTGAACGTGTAGCGGGACGGGATCGTCTTTCCCCCCATTCGCTCCCTGAACCGGTTAAGCAGCATCTCACGGTCTTCGGGATGGACGAAGGTAACGAATGGCTGGTTGAGCAGTTCCTGTTCCGAGTACCCGGATAATTCGACCGATCGCGGATTGATCATCCGGAGCAGCCCGTCCTGCACCACGTAGATCGCGTCATTGGCATGTTCGATTAAGTGGCGGTAATCCTGTTCGCTTTTCTTGAGGGCCAGATTTGCACGTCTCCGTGAAATGGCATGGAGGATCTTGTGCTCAAGTTCCGTAAACTGGGGCTGGGGCACGCCGCCTTTCTGGAGATAGAAATCGGCACCGCTGTTGAGCGCCTCGATGACTACTTCTTCGCGCCCTTTGCCGGTGAAGATGATGAACGGTGTGGCATTACCGGCGGCGCGGAGTGTTTTCAAAAAGGTGATGCCGTCCATTGTCGGCATCTGGTAATCCGAGACAATCGCATCGTACGGTACTGACTTCAGACGTTCGAGTGCATCAACGGCGGATGGTGACGTATCGACAGCAAATGTTCCCTCCTCTTCAAGGAAGAGTTTTCCTATCTCAAGAAGCGCAGGGTCGTCGTCGACGTAAAGGATGCGGTACATGGCGGTTGTCTGGTAATTCCCTTGCTTTGATTGAGTGATAGAAAGTTATTGTAATTAAATAGTTGCTGCCGGGCGGGCCGGTACAGCCGTTATGAGTATCCCCGTTCCTTGTTGGGGTACCGGCCAATCCTGAATGGATAGGAATGATTGTGAACGGTACAACAATCCCCGCAGTCTGGTGAAGATGAGGCCTTTTTGGCCCGGGTCTCTGGTACTGCATCCCCTCAATCGAACCTGGCGATTATGATAACGGTAGTTAACGGCCTGCAACCGGAAACTTTCCCGCCCGTTATTTTCCACCGGTGAACCGGTACAGTCCCTTCGGTACGTGAATCTCGAACCGGGCGCCTTTTCCGGTCTCGCTGGTCTCCTCAATAATCATCCCGGTAATTGACAGGATTTCCCGGGAGAGGAAGAGGCCAAGACCGGTGTTTCTCCCAAAACCCCGCTCGAATAAATTATTTTTATCGTCCCCTGAAATCCCTTCGCCGTCGTCCTCGAACGTGATAACCAGCCCCTGGTCCCGCTCCCGGGAAAAGATCCGGATGGTACCCAGTTTTTCGCCGCCATACCTGAGTGCATTATCGATCAGGTTGTAGAACACTTTCTCAAAGAGCGGATCCGCATAGACCTCAAGACTGTCGACCTCCTTCTGGAGCCGGATGTCCCGTACGGGCAGTGCCGCGATGGCGTTTCCGATACTGGCGTTTACCTCCTGCCAGGTCGGGGCCAGGATTCCCAGGTCTTCATATTCCTTGGTAAAGACGATCTGGCGTTCGATAGCGCTTGCAGCCTTCTCTTCCCTCCTGATATACTCAGCGATTTTTTCAGCATCGCCGGGAGATTCCTTGGAGAGTTCAAGATATACTCTTAAGACGAGGAGCTGGTTCCGGATATCATGCCGGGTGATACTGCTGAGAAGGTTGAGTTTCCTGTTTACCAGTGTGAGTGCCTTCTCGGCACGTTTCCGGGCCGTAATATCCCGGATGTTGCACTGGATGATCTTATGATGATTCACGGGGTAGACGTTGCTGACGAATTCGACTTCAACCGGTGTTCCATCCTTTGTTTCCAGGGGAATGTCTTCGTATCTGATGTAACCGTTCGTTTTCAGTTCGGCGAATGCGTTCTGGGCCAGTGATTTGTCTTTGAAAAAACCGAGTTCCCAGAGATATTTGCCAACAAAATAATCCAGCGGGTATCCCAGGAGGTTGAGAATGAACGAGTTTGCATCGATGATCATTCCCGTCTCTTCCTTGAGGATCAGGATGCCGTCGTGTGCGGTTTCAAAGAGGCGCCGGTACCGTGTTTCGGAGGACCTGAGTTCATTTTCCGCGTTGATTCGTTGTTCTTCCCGGTCCCGGGCGGCCAGGGCATATGTTATGTCCTCGGCTTGTTCGTTGAGAATCTGGATAACCTGGGGATCAAAAAAACCCGGTCCGGAGGCATAGAACGTGATGACACCGGTATTCCTGGTGTCTTGTGCAAACGGGAATGCGGCAAGGGACCGGTATCCCCGTTGCAGTGCGCCATCCCGCCACGGGGCTGTCTCCGGATCGGTGGTGATATCGTTGCAGACGTGGCATGTCCTGTTTCGGAACGCTGTTTCCGTGGGATCGCCCGTGGGGGGATCGGTATCCGAGGACAGGGCGAGGGTGTCAAGGTACCCCCCGATGTTCCCGTGCGATGCTACCGGTTCAATACGCTGCTTCTTTTCATCAACCAGCCCCACCCACGCCATCCCAAACCCGCCACTATCGACAGCAGCCCGGCAGATCTCTTCCAGCAGTTCCCCTTTATTGTGGATATGCACGATGGCCTTGTTTGTTGCAGACAGCATGGTATGAAGCCGGTTCAGGGAGATGTTCCGGGCATCGGCCCGCCGCTGGTGGACCGCTGTATGTATCTTGTGCACCAGCTTGGCAAACTGCGGTTTAGGTTCCCCGCCTTTCTGGAGGTAAAAGTCCGCACCGCTTTCGAATGCTTCTATTGCGATATCCTCTCTCCCTTTTCCGGTAAAAAGGATGAAGGGCATAAACCGGTCCATCTCGCGGACCCGTTTTAAAAAAGCAATGCCATCCATGTCCGGCATCAGGTAATCGGAAATGATGGCCTGGATTCCCTGCGATTTCAGGAGGCGGAGTGCTGCTGAAGCGGATGGTGCGGTAATCACTCTGAATTCGTTTGTTCTCTCCAGGTACAGTTTGCTGCTTTCCAGGAGGGGCGGGTCATCATCAACGTAAAGTATCGAGATCGTACCGATCAACTTCAGGGATCCGGGGTGTTTAACCGGCATTTACGTTCCAGGAGATTATATATTTTCCTTTAATTTTTTGTGGTATACATGTACCCGTCGCGGCGTCCGTGCCAATGAAAGGGTGGCACACGGGCAATCCGGATCCTGGTTTACAGCAACGACCGGACTAGTGGCTGTCGGTGGGGCGGGCAGACCAGTACCGTCCCGACAACCCGTGTGGACTCCACACAAGCCTCATGCAGCGCCAGTGCCCCGGACCTCCACCCGGTCACGGAAGGGCAGGTGATTTTTTCATGGCCCGGACGAAACACTTTACCAGAGTTTTCCCAGCGGAGCATCGGCATGGTTTTTTCCCTGACAACTGAACGACTGATCCTTGAAGACCTGGACGGGCAGGATCTCGCGAACATCCAGCGGATTGCCTCTGATCCCCGCGTGATGCACTACGTGTTCATCTGGCTTGAGACTGATGAGCAGGTTGCGGGTTTCGTCCGGCACGCGATCGATGAATCTCTGCGGTCTGACCGGCGGGATTACCTGCTCGCGGTCCGGGTTTTGGGGACCGGTGCTTTTGCCGGTTTCGCGATGCTTGAGATCGATCCGAAACAGGCGACCACCGCGGAGGCCGGGTATATCCTGCTGCCGGCATACTGGAAAAACGGGTACGCATCGGAGATTCTCCGGGCGCTTCTCGCTTTCGGGTTTGACGAACTCTCGCTGCACCGGGTTTACGGGAAGTGCGATGAGATGAATCTCGCTTCGGCCCATGTGATGGAGAAATGCGGCCTCACGTACGAAGGCACGGTCCGCGAGCACGTCTGGCTCCGGGATCACTGGCGGTCGAGCCGGTATTACGGGATGCTCGCTGAGGAGTATTCCCCTTCAGGGTAAGCTGAGATCGATCACGACCGGGTGCCGGTTAGGGGAAACGGGAACTGATTTAGGGTTGGATTAGGGAAAAACCCGCCTCGTTTTCTTTTAAGTTGGATTCGTTATGCTCTGACCGTAAACCGGTACGCACCCTGAGGCACCGTGATCTCGAACCGTGCACCTTTGCCCGGCTCGCTGTTCTCGGTGATGGTAATGCCGGTGATCCCCAGGATCTCCCGGGAGAGAAAAAGCCCGAGGCCGGTATTTTTCCCAAACCCCTTCTCGAAGAGCCGGTTTTTGTCCTGGGCGGTAATTCCTGTCCCGTCATCCTCGAATACAATAACAAGCCCGTTTCCGGCTCTGTGCGACGAGACATGGATCGCGGTCATATGGTCCCCGCCGTACCGAAGGGCATTGTCGGTAAGATTGTAGAACACCCTCTCCAGCAGCGGATCGGCGAACACTTCAAGGGAGGGATCGCCGGCCTCAACGTGGACGTCCCGCATCGAAAGCAGGGGGGTGACGCTGCCAATGACCGTATGAACGTTCTGCCACGAGGGAGTATTCATCCCCATCTCTTCATAGTCCCGGGTGAAATTGATCAGCCGGGCAATGGTGTCTGCGATACGCATCTCCCGTTCGGTGAATTCCGATGTACGGGCCGGATCCCCCGAGGACTTCCTGGAGAGTTCAAGATAGCCTGAAAGGGCCTGGAGCTGGTTCGTGATATCATGACGCGTGATGCCCGATAGGAGATTGAGTTTCCTGTTGGCCTGTGTCAGCGATTCCTGGGCACGGACCTGTGTGGTGATGTCCATTAAGGAAGCTACTGATTTTTTCGTACCCGGGATTACATCGATGGTCAGGAAGATATTCCGGATCTCCCCCTTCTTGGTGACAAACCGGAACTCGTAATGTCTCATAGCCGCTTCATGCCGTTCCCTGCGCAGGCGGTGTTGGGCGAGCATCCTCTCCAGATCCTCTTTAACTACAAATTCCGTCCAGCACTTTTTACCTTCCAGCTCTTCTCTTGGATATCCTGACAATCGCTCGAATTCGGCATTGGCAATGGAAATTCTGGTATTTTCTTCCAGGAGGACGGTAGCAGTCCCGGTGTTCTCGAATATGGTCCGGTACCTGTTCTCCGACTCCCTGAGTTCTTCCTGAGCCCGTTTCAGTTCCGTGATATCCGCGATGGTCTCGATGGCACCGGCAAGGTTCCCGTTTTCATCATAAATTGGAGCGGCCACAGCCCTTAACACGGAGGGTTTTCCTTTGAGTATCGGATTCGGGGTTTCAACAGAAAGGATCTCCCCGGTCCGGTTTATCTCAACATAATCTCCTTTTTTCAACTCATCCTCCGATGCAAAAATGAGATCGATGAGGATCGTACGGCGGTGTCCGTAAAACGGGATGGCATATTCGTAATCTCCCCTGCCGATGATGTCCTTTGCCCGGACCCCGGTCATCTCATCCATCGCCCGGTTCCATGCAAGAACCGTTCCATTCCGGTCGATGATGAAGGTGGCATCAGGCAGGTAATCGATGGCCCTTGACATCTCGATCTGGTACCGCCTGGCCCGATCCTCTGCCTCCTTCAACGCGGTGATATCGTCACAAATCCCGTCAATCCATGCAATCGTTCCATCCGGGTTCTTTTTTGCCTGTGCGGTGATTGAAACCCAGATAGGCGTACCGTCTTTCTTTTTCAGCTGCAGCAGGTAGTCCCTGACAAAGCCGGTTGTCTCCAGCTCATGGATGAATTTTTTCCTCTCTTCAGGATTGACATAACTATCTGTGACCGGGTGCTCCTGGAAATCCTGTAACGAATCATACCCGAGTATCCTGATAAATGCCGGGTTTGCCCAGAGTGACCTGCCGGGAAATTCATCGGTGTTCCGGTAGACCCCGACATTGAGGTTGTCAACAAGCGAGCGGTATTTCTCTTCATTAGCCCGAAGTGTATTTTCCATCTTTTTGCGTTCGGTGATGTCCCGCCCTTCCGGAATAAGGAGAATGACATGGCCCGCATCATCCTTCACCGGTTTTATCGAGAAGTCGACATAGTGGAGACTGCCGTCAGCTGCTGTATGTGTCGCTTCAAAACGCACGAATTTGCCATTAGCCGCATCCGATACTGCTCTGCGGAGTTTTTCCTGCATCTCTCCGGAATGAGTCCACCACGGAGTGTCCCATAATGGCTTACCCAGGATATCCGATTCTTTTTTCCCGATGAATTCCAGTGCGGTACGGTTCGATTCAACAAGCATGCCGTCCGGCGTCATGAGACCCATGAACTGGAACGTCTGGTCAAAGATAGCCCGGAATTTCCGCTCGCTTACCTGGAGTGCATCTTCCGCAAGCTTCCGGCTGGTGATATCCCGGAAGATCCCCTCTACCCCCAGGAAATTTCCGGAAGGATCATAGTACCGGTGGCTGCTCGTGGAGACAAAAACCGGTTTCCCGTCCCCCTTTTTCAGCGTCACTTCGTAATCCGTGACCGATCCCCTGCTGGTCAATTCCGCAAGAAGTTTTGAGCGTTCTTCTGGATTGTAATAGAAGGATTGTGAAATATTCTTCCCGATCAATTCTGATACTGATCCGTACCCCAGCAGGCGTGCTATTGAAGGGCTTGCCAGTATCAGGTTTCCCGCACTATCGCTTCGGTAATAGGAATCCTGGATATTATCAAGAATGCTGCGGTAATTCGCCTCACTCTCGCGGAGTGCGTATTCACTTTTTTTCAGTTCATCGTATTGCTCCCGCAGTTCTTCTTCCGCTGCGGTGATCTGCTCATAGGCGGCCCTCAGCTCAATCTCCGTTATCTTCCGGTCAGTGATGTCCCGGATGGATTCGATTGCACCGGTGATTGTGCCGTGGGTGTCATAGAGCGGGGATGCGATAAACCAGAGGTAGGCGCCTTTTCCGCTGTAGAGGATGGGGATGTGAATCTCCGAGATCAGTTTGTTGTCTTTCCTGGTGATGTGGGGATATTTTTTGGAGATCTCATCGTCATCCCGTAAAACAAGGTCGAGAAGGATAGGTCTTCTTGCTCCATAGAACGGGAGGGCATAGGAATGATCCCCGGTTCCCAGGATCTGTTCTTTTTTTACCCCGGTCATCTCTTCCATTGCCCGGTTCCATGCGATAACCTTCCCGTCAAGGTCGATGGCAAAGGTGGCGTCCGGCAGGTGGTTGATGATGTCGGTCATCCGCTGCCGGGATTCCTTGAGCTCATCATCAGTACGCCGGCGTTCTATGGCGAGTTTGATCTTATGCTCCAGTTCTACGAACTGTGCAGTGGGATCGCCTCCCTTCTGGAGGTAGAAGTCGACACCATTGTTCACCGCTTCGATGACCACTTCCTCGCGGCCCCGGCCGGTGAAGAGGATAAACGGGATTACGTTGTTCCCGGTTCTTAATATTTTCAGAAAATCGAGGCCGTTGACTCCCGGCATCTGGTAATCGGAAACAATGCAGTCAATGGCAAATTTTTTTATTACCTGGATGCCCTCTTCTGCAGAGAGGGCGATCTCTACGGTGATGGAACCTGAAAGCTCGAGAAATGTTTTTCCCAGCTCCAGGAGATCCGGCTCATCATCCACATAGAGGACTGTATACATGATACGGTATCCGCAATGGCAATGGGTTATTGTTGCCCGGGTTGTTAATAAGCGTATTTCCTTTGAGACTCGGAAAACATTTCACCGGCTTCCTGAGAACGGACCGATACGCTGCTTCCCGACAGGGGTTTTATCTCAGTACGCGTGGAGTGAGCATGGCTGCTCCGTACCGGATGCCGAAAAGAGAACGGTGGAGATGGTGAACCTACCCCACTCGTGTATTTTTCCGGCCGATGCCGGTTGGGGGGGGGTCGAACGGGTACAACCCGATGCCGTGTGGAAGGGCCTGCCGGGAAAGTTTACTTCGTAAATTTTCGGCCATACAGTTTTGCCCGGGGGTCCATTTTTATTTTGTACCCATGTGACCCCCTTCACCACGTTGTATTTTTTATGTAGATTTTTTGCATATGTTTGAGCGATTTTATGAGGGAAATTTATGTGTACGTGAATGTTCGCGTGGGCTGGATGCAATGGAGGGGGTCGCATGGGTACATTAGATGGGGAGACCGGGAGGACTGCGCTTCGGGTATGATCCTACGGTTGGTGGTATCCTCCGGGACTTCATTCTCCGTCGGAGACTCTTCGCCGGGACCTTTCCGATATCCGCCCCGGGTGTCTCCCTCCGACGTGAAAATGATGATCGCGTGCTTTCCATGCCATGTCCTGTAACCGGTGCCAGCACCTGTTCTGCCCACCGGGTGCGTCTATGTGCGTCTTTTCGCAGGGTGATTTTCCGTGGTTTCCCGTACGGCATGTGGAGGCTGTTTTCCGGATTAACCGTTGCTGTATTAGTGTTATCGCCCTCAATTTCCGGGCCCGGAAACACCATCTTTAACCTGAACAGAAGCCAAAATGAACGTATCTCAAAACTACTATGTCATTTTTTGACGAAATAGTGTCGTACGGGGGAAAAAGTGGGGTAACGGAGGTCATTTTGGCACCGGATGGGTGCAGGAGTGGGATCCCCCCCATATTGGGGGTTGCCCGGCTGCTTTGTCAGGTCCCGCCTGGGCACGGGAGCAAGAGTTATCGAGGTTGTGGTGTGAAGTATCATCCGGTAGCCACGTTTTCATAACCGACAATTTTCCTGAATTGACAGCCACTGTTTCAAAATGGATTGGGCATGCCAGTGGATACCCTGTTCGGGGAAAACTTGCAGGGGTATGCCGCCATTCTCCCGGAATTATTGAAGTCTCATTGGATTTTTTCAGGAAAAGACCGGCACGCAGATTAATACTATCAAAATAATAATATGAATACTACCTGAATATGGTTGAGAATTTTTCCGGGCTGGTACCATGAAAAAAACCGGGATGGCCGATGCAATACTGTTAATCTTCATCATCGCCCTCATACTGGTTGTGATCTTTTTTGGAATCCTGGTGTTCAGCCTTGCACAACCGCCCCGGTCTTCGGATGTGAAGCCGCTCCCGTCCGGGGCAACGACGCTCTGGGAAAAAGCGGAATGGGAGAAGTATCACGGGAACGTTTACCAGTGCGGTTATTTTGCTGAAGCCGCAGGACCCGTAGTATTTTTTCCATCAGCCAATGCCACAATCTCCCGGGTCTCAACCCGGTTCGCCCTGACTCCGGGTGAACCCCCGCACGATATTACCGGCATCACGTATACGCTTTCCACTGAATATGCGATGAAGACGGTCCGGTACGATGACCCGTCCGTGAACCTGACCCGGATTGTCCGGAACGGGGCTGCAACAACCATACAAAAAAAATCCCGGAATAATCTCCTGGAGCGGGACGAATCGATATCCGTTGAACTGGATACGGAAAAAATGGGCTTTACTTCATCGGCATTCGGTCCGAACCAGCGGTTCGTTCTCGCCATAACTCCTCCGGAACAATGCTTCCGTGGTCTGAAAATACAGGGCACGACACCGGCCGGGTTTTCACCGGAGATACCCATGGAAGTTATCCCGGAATAGGGGGCTGGAGCGGTTTTCGTCAGAATAAAAGGTAGTTATACCCGATGGGGGTCGGTGCAATGCTTCGACGGGTCACACCGGGGCGAGGTATCTTGAATTGTGGTGTTCCATAAGATACAGAAGAGGAAGTGCCACGTAATGCCCCTTGTAAAAATTTCATTACTGAACGGAAAAAGCCCGGATTATAAACGGGCATTGCTGGATGGGATACATTCTGCACTCGTGGAGACATTTTTAATTCCGGATCATGACCGGAACCAGCAGATCTACGAACTGGATGCGGACCATTTCGAGATCCCCTCAACCAAGAGCAACCAGTTCGTGATCATCGAGATCATTGCATTCCAGGGCCGGAGTTTTGCAGCAAAGAAGAAACTCTACAGTACAATTGTACAAACTCTCGGCACATCCCCGGGGATTGCGGGAGACGATATCCTCATCATACTCCACGAACCCCCCCAGGAGAACTGGGGTATTCGCGGGGGCAAACCCGCAAGTGAAGTAGACGTGGGTTTCAGGATCGACGTGTAATCCGGTGATATGGCGGGGCGATCTCATCGTCCCGACCCGATAGATCCAATTCTCCGTGCCCACCCCAGCCCACCTGTCCATGGCATATGTCTGTAAGGCATCACCGGAATATCGCCCCCGGGATCGGTGTCCGGGCGGGATGTATAATCCCGACCCGGATTGTATATCACGACGCTCCAGATTTCGACACGAGAGGGTGACTCTGTCGCGACATGAGATCTGGTTAAGATAACCTGTATAGTCATATTCGCCGATCTCACCGGGTATGGCGTTCCGGATCTGTTGCCATAAGGATTTCCGGAACTACATGCTGTCATTCACCCCGGGTCGCTGGTTGCTGTGCTGCCATGCGGATCATCCTGCCCCGTCAGTTTCCCTTCACTGTACATTGCCCCATCACCCCTCGCGTTCAATCCTCTTCTCGTCTATCACCCCGTCCCGGATAAATATAATCCGGTCGAAGTACTCCATGTGCCATGGTTCGTGCGAGACCATCACGATCGTCTGCCCGAGTTCGCAGTTCACTGCCCGGAACAGTTCGAGAACGGTTCGGGAATTCTCCGTGTCGAGGTTTGCGCACGGTTCGTCCGCAAAGACGATAGAAGGTGTGTTGACAAGTGCCCGGGCGATCGAGACCCTCTGTTGTTCACCGCCGGAAAGTTCGAAGACGAGATGGTCCAGCCGTTTCCCGAGTCCCACTTTTTCCAGTACTCTTGTTGCTGCAACGTAACATTCCGCAAGAGGTTTGCCCTGCATGATCGCCGGGATCGCGACATTCTCCATCACCGTCAGCTCGGAAACGAGTGCATAGTCCTGGAAGACATAGCCAAGGTGCAGGAGCCGGAACCGGGTCCGGGCCTCGTCATCCAGCTGTGCGACGTCCGTGCCATCTATCAGGATATGACCCCCGGTTGGCGTGTCGAGCAGCCCGAGCTGGTGGAGCAGCGTGGACTTCCCGCTCCCGCTCGGCCCCATGATCCCGACGAATTCGCCTTTCTGTATAGAGAGCGAGACCTCCCGTAGCGCAGCGACCTCGACGTTCCCGAGCAGGTAGATCTTCTTCAGGTCAGCAACTTCGATCATGCTCATCCCCTCATCGCATCCAGGATCTCTTCGTTCACTACCTGGCGGGCCGGGATGTAGCCGGAAACCAGGGATACAATACAGAGCAGTACGATGCTGACTGCGAGGTTGCTGTAATCAACGACCGGCGTGATATATCCCATCGGGAACCGGAGCTTGTTGACGGTGAGCACAAAACTGATCGCGTTCAGCATCAGGATACCGACAAGGATGCCGCAGACACACTGGAACAGGACCTGGATCAGGTAGCTGCCAACGATGATCTGTTTCCGGATGCCAATCGCTTTCAGGATCCCGATCTGCTTCTTCCGGTTGATGATGTTGATATAGGTCACGATGAAGACCACGACGCTTGCGACAATGAGGGAGACAAACGTCATGATGTTCTTGATAAGGTTGAAACTGGAGATGGCGTCGCCCATGATCCCCTTGCCCTTCTCGTTCCAGGTCTTCACCTTCTCCTCCACACCATAACTCATGATCGTGTACTTGAGCGCCGGGGCGTCGTCAGCCGATGCACCCCGTACCAGGATCTCGGTTGCCGTGTCTTCCGAGTGCATGATAGAGTCCATCTCGTTCCGGGTAACAAATGCCGAGGAGTCAATCAGGACCCCGAGAGATTCGTAGATCCCTTTCACCCGGTAGGTCTTCACCACCCCGTTGCTGTAGGCCACTTCAACGCGGTCGCCCACCTTGATTCCGCCAAGCGATGGCATCTTGTCCTGCGATTCATCCTCATTACCCGCAAGGAGGGTCCCGATCAGGATCTGGCCGGTGTCTCCCTTTGAGAGATAGTCCCCATCCGTTATGACCATTTGGTACTTTGTGGCGCTCTGCTCGTCTTCAGGATTGAAGGCAGTCAGTGATTTTGACTGGAACTTCCCGGTCTTGATATTCGTGATGGTGACTGCGGTGCCGGTATGGGCTGAAACCCCGATGATCCCGGGGATTTGTTTCAGGCGCTTCACGAGTGCATCGGCATCGGCAATAACGATCTCCTTGTCCCGGGGCTCGATGGCCACGTGGCCGTACTGGTAATTGATCATCTGGTCATTGTAGAGGGTGACAACGCCGCTGATGATCATGCCCATGAAGTTCATCAGGACCATGACGAGTGCGATGATCAGGATGGTGAGGGCAAGCGTACTCCGGTTGCCGCGCCGGATCGCCCGCACGGCAAGGTAGAGCGAGACGCCGTACCCACCATGGTTATTCTCCATGCCGCTTCCCCGGCCGTATGCGGAAGTACCAGTATGCCGTGCCTGCGATGATACCGGCAGCCAGAACCGCGATGGCGACAGGTACCATTCCGGAGGACTGACTGGTTGTAACCGTTGCCTGTTCCGCGATCGCGTGGGGGCCGAAGTCATCGGTATAGCTGACCGTCAGGTTGACCGGCACGGTCCCGTCCTTTGTGGCCTGGAGGTAGAAGATCGCCGGGGCATCGCTGTCCTTGTCGATGGAACCAATGAATGAAGTCGTGGTCCCGGCAAACGGGCTGTCGAGCGTTGCCCGCACTGAGGTAGCCTGGTCGGTGCCGGTGTTCTCCACCCGTATGATCAGGGTGAAGGCATTGCCCGGTACCGGGCGGACCGGGTCGGTGGAGAAGGACTTGACCGCAATATCCGCCCGGCCCTTGACCGGTATTCCGAGAGTTTCAGTCTGCCGTTCGGTCGTCCCGTCCGGGTTCCGGTAGGTGATGGTGAGCGTGACCGGGTCGATTCCTAATGCGGTGTTTTTATCCGTGGCCAAACGGAGTGTAAGGTTTTTCCTCTCGCCCGGGTCAAGGTGTTCCTGGTAATGCCGGCCGGATGTGGTGAGGACGAGGGATTTTGTTGTCGAATTTACCACCATCGAGATATCGCTTGCCCGTGTCAGGCCGGTATTCTCAATCGTGATCTCTGCGGTGCAGGTCTCACCCGGTGCAACGCGCTCCGGCAGGTATTGTGTGATAAACAGGGCAGGTTTCTTCTGGGTCGAGATATGGGTGTTGACATTGACCATTACCGGGTACCGGGTACTCCTCCCGTCCTTCACATCGATCCAGGCTTCGGGGAAATAGATCCCGCTTATTGCCGGCGCCTGGATGACAAATGTCACCGGAACCGACTGGCCGGGCCCTAGTTCCCCAAGCCGGTCAAAGCCTTCGCTCAGTACCGTGATGCCTTTTCCTTCAAGCCGGATCTTTTCAATATAGACGTTGATGTCAGTACTTCGTGTGTTTTCAAACGTTCCGCCGGATACAATGCCGGTATTCTGTTTCACTGACGCAGTCTCTGCAGTATTCTTGACGGTAATGGTGATCGTCCCGGTATCCCCGGGCATGAGGACCGCGGGGGTCACTTCATAATTCGTGATGATAACCGTCGGATTCATAGTAGTGACACCGAGATCAGTTGCTGCTGCTGGTACACTGATGCAGGGAATCAGGATGAGGAGCGAGATGAATATCAGGAATGGCCGGACCCCTTCTGCCGCATTCCTGTATTTTTTCCCATCTCCGAATCCTTGTCGTCTTTTTTCCTGAAACTTAATCGCCATCTCCTCCGATTTCTCCGATACATTGCGGGCTTCATTTCCCCAAATAGTGTACAAATGTTCAATTAAATAAACCTTTGTTTAGTTTATTGAAAATAGTTTTATTTTGAAAACACAAGGTGAATATACAACACTGGCAAATGGTGATACAAGAACATGCCACGGATTAATTCGGAATACCGCGAGGATGCAAAGAAGAAGATCATCGCCGCCGCCATCGAGATCGCGGCCGAAAAGAACTGGGACGCTGTAACCCTCGAAGCGATTGCACAGAAAGTCGGGGTCACCAAGGGGGCGCTCTATGCGTACTTCGAGAACAGCGAGGCGCTCCTGCGTGAAGTGATTTTTGAGGTGTTCCGGAATGTTCGGCTGGGACTTGAAACGACCCTTGCGCAAACGGATGATATCCACCGGATGATCCGGAACCTTGCCGACTTGATCTTCGAACAGCAGAAACCCTATGCTTCGATCTTCTGCCAGCTGCCCATGAGGCTTCCGCAGGACCCTAAGTACCGCGAGGAATTTTCCCATATCTTTGACCGTAACCGGATCCTCATCTGCGAGTACCTTGCCCATATGAAGGCAAAGGGAAAACTATCGGAGGATGTTGATCCCGAATCGGCTTCGAGCATGATCATCGCGATGACCATGGGCCTGCGGATCTGTTCACTCTTCCTTGGCAAGGATGCCGTGGAAGCAAAAAAGACCTGGATCGATTCAGTGGAGCGGATCCTGGGAATCGTGCCGGAGAAAAAAGGGTGAGCGTGAGCCGGTCCTGTTCTGAATGTGTTCGGGCGGGTACCTCGAGATGCGGATTGGGATGATTGGGTTCCATGATCCTGCGGTCCTGGTGTTCCGCCACGACTTCGTTCTCCGACGGAGACTCTTCGCTTGGACCTTTCCGATATCCGCCCCGGGTGTCTCCCTCCGACGTGAAAATGATGATCACGAATCGTTTCACCACGTCCTGTAACCGGTGCCAGCACCTGTTCTGCCCACCGGATGCGTCTATGTGCGTCTTTTCGCAGGGTGATTTTCCGTGGTTTCCCGTACGGCATGTGCTGGCTGTTTTCCGGATTAACCGTTGCTGTATTAGTGTTATCGCCCTCAATTTCCGGGCGCGGAAAAGCCATTTATAACCCTAACAGAAGCCAAAATGAACGTATCTCAAAACTACTATGTTATTTTTTGACGAAATAGTGTCGTACGGGGGAAAAAAGTGGGGTAACGGAGGTCATTTTGGCAACGGATTGGGGGGGACTCCCTGGCCTCTCCAAATGTAATGAGTTTGCCCACCCGCTGATGGGGGGGTCGGCGCGATGCTTCGTCGGGGCATCGCCAAGAGTGGAGGAGTTTTCGGATATAGTTTACACGATTCCAACTGAATAGAATTATTTATTCTTAACTTGTATTTTAACTCATGAAACAAGACCGCATTCGTCTTTTACAATACGCAAGTATTTTTCTCGTCTTGTATATTGTCGTTATTCTAATTTGCGGAATGTTTATCTCAATTTTCAATTTTGCTTCCGTTAGTGAAGAGGCTGCTCCCTCCCTTGTAAGTTTAATTATTCAAAGTCAAGTGACAATCATTTCAATTGTAATTACTCTTTCTTTAGTTGCCATTCAAATAACCGCATCACAATATTCTTCGACAATAGTTGACTATATTCAAAGGCACCCTGTTTTTTGGATACTCGTTACCATATACACAATTTTAACTATTTATGGATTGACGATACTCAAAATTTTAAGTGGAGACTCGTATCAGCAATTTTTAGGAATTCCTTTAAGTGACTATGTTTCTTTAGAATTCGGAATTGCAGTATATTCATTGATTATCCTTGTTCCATACCTTTACTTTACAATCGAGTTGTTAAGCGCGAAAAAAATTATTGATGACTTCTCCAAAGATATTGATAAAAAATCGATATTAAACAAGGACGAAAATTTTAATTTCCTTTTTACAATTATCAGATCATCGTTGTTAAAAAATGATTTAGAGGTTGCTACATATGGATTGGACCGCCTCAGTAAAATTATAATCAATGTTCTAAAAAATTCCTCAAAAGATGAAATTGAACAAATCAACATAATTTACGTTGGAAAATTAAGAGAACTACAAAGTTTAAGTCTGTCGATGAATTTTGAATTCATTACTGGTGGAATATGTAATTTTCATTACTTTACTGCAAATGAGGTGTTGGAAAATAATTTACCTTTGAATCTCGAATTACAGATATCTGCTTTATCTGAAATTGCTCAACAGGCTATTAAACAGAATTCAAACCTAATTTTCAATACATCCATCCATTTTTTGAATAAAATTGCCTTGGAAACATCACAAAAAAATAGACAAAAAGAATATGAACAAGCATTGGACTCGATACAATTTCTTGGACAATTGTCAATAAACTATCGAAATCAGGTCATTTTTACTTTATGCGTCGATCAGTTGAAATCACTTGCATTATATCAAATTACCCTTGGATCCGATCATGAGGTAGGCAGAGTTGTTTTTAAAATGGGTGTTCTTTTAGATGATGCAGGATTACAAAATTATTCCTCATCCCTTTCAATTTTTACGACTGCCTTCAAGGAGATTGAGACTGAAATATTCGCGAAGGATATGGATTTCGAAGAATCGATAAATATTCTCAACCGGCATGAACGAAAATTGGGCGATTTAGTTATAAGCAGTTCCCAAATGATGATTTTTATAAGTACAATTGAAAATTTAAAGAGATTGTTTTTTTATTCAATAGAATCAAAAAATGACAAATTAACAACAAATATTATTTCTAATTTTCATGGCCTCCTAGTAAACGGAGTCAAATCAGAAAATAAAGATGTTTACATCCAATTAATGATTCAATTACATAAGGAAATTGCAAATTGTTACATAAAACATAATGAAACTAAAAATTTTATTTTCTTTATCGAATCTTGTAGAACAATTGCCTTTTACTTAATTGAAAATCATCGTAACGGAATATTATTCGACTTTCTTAATAATCTCGGAGAACTTGAGAAATATCTCATTTCACATGACTTTGACGAAGAATCCTCCCAACTTTTGAATTTGTTTTATCTTATTGGAAAGACCGGAATTGAGAAAGGGATTTTTGATTTTACGTTTATTGCTCCATTAGAAATTCTCAAAGATATGGATTATGATGTTTTTACTGAAGATCCCTCTCAAAATAAATCTCCCATTTTTTTAGTCATTCAACTTTTACAAAAATCTGGTGTCAGCGCGAGTAATAAAAAACTCGTAAAATCTACAAAATCAACTTTAATTTATTTAGGTCGTTTGTATGCAACATGTGTTAAGGACGGATATTTTGCAGGGGCAGAAAAAATCGCATCGGGCTTAATTGATGTTGGATCAACCTCCTTTATAAATGGAGTAAAAGAAGCGATACAAGTTGCACTAAACCAGATTGAGCACATAATAAAATTCGCGGAGAAGAAAGAGAAAAAAATCACTTTGCAGGATCTAGTTAGTATAGATATTGGATTTGGTTGCAATGCAATTGAAGGAAAAATGCCTGAAATTGCGAAATTGTGTGCATTGCAGATTCTCACTACAATTCCTGATCTGGATACCTCTCAAATAAATATGCAATTCAAAAAAATCTTCTCGCAATTAACAGATGTTAAAGAACGAGCTGTTTTTACTGAATTTAAAGAATTATATCAAAAAATATTATCTGAAAAACAAGTTCAATCTACGTGAAAAATAAACAAGGTTTCTAGAAATGGAATAATCATTTAGATCGTGATCTTTTCCTCACGTATTGTGGATCAGATTTCCCTCATCCCAAGATCACCTTTATTTCCTTTCCCATCAATATTTACAGACCCAGGCTCGGAACCCGCAAATACGGGACGGCATGGTGCAAAGACTATGGCAGAAGTGGTCGAGGTTTTAGTACCCGGCGGAAGGGCAAC
>Ga0265296_1002229_pt1 | contig 19999 bp, 15 predicted proteins | sample MunlanPumphouse1_FD_189073 | JGI IMG/M metagenome (GOLD analysis project Ga0265296, IMG submission 189073) | Groundwater microbial communities from a municipal landfill in Southern Ontario, Canada - Pumphouse #1 | ecosystem: Environmental > Aquatic > Deep subsurface > Groundwater | place...
TCACCGGCAAGATAGTCAAGTATCACCTTGTCAAAATCGTCGCCTCCCAAATGGGTATCACCGTTGGTAGCTTTTACTTCGTAAACTCCCTCGCCCAGTTCTAAAATTGAGATATCAAAAGTTCCTCCGCCTAAATCATAAACCGCAATCGTATGGGCATTTTTCTTATCTAAACCGTAAGCCAGCGCTGCCGCTGTCGGTTCATTTATGATCCGCAGTACTTCCATTCCGGCAATTTCTCCCGCCTGTTTGGTTGCCTGCCTTTGTGAATCATCAAAGTATGCCGGGACGGTAATGACAGCTTGATTTATTTTTCCACCTAAATAAGCCTCGGCGTCTGCTTTTATTTTTTGCAAGATCATTGCCGATACTTCCTGAGGAGTTAAAGTTCTCCCGTCAACTTCAACAACCGCCATCCCGTCTCTTCCTTCTTTTATTGTGTAAGGAAGCCATTTCATATCCCTTTGCACCGACTCATCTTTAAATCTCCTACCAACCAATCTTTTTATCGAAAAAATTGTTGATTTCGGTTTTACTACCATCTGTCTTTTGGCGACATCACCGACAATATGATTAGTCGGATCAACTATGGAAGGAATAACATTTCTTCCTTCTGCTGAATAAATCACTTTTGGACTGCCGCCTTCCATTACGGCAACACATGAATTAGTTGTTCCTAAATCAATTCCAATTATTTTTCCCATATTTTTTTACCCGTCAAAAATCGCTTCCCGATGCTACATCGGGGTAAGATTAGGCGGGTCTCCTTTCTTTTATTTAATTCTTTATATTTAATTATATACAATTTTTTATAATCTGTTTTCTTCAATTTTACTTTTAATCCGCCTTCGCGCCTGCCTGCCGGTAGGCAGGAAAATCCCCAATCATCCTTCGACAAGCTCAGGCCTTCGGCTCTGAGGCTCAGGCTCGAAGAGATGGTGAGCGAAGTCGAACCACAAGATCGGGTGATGCAAAGACATTATTTCGCTTCCACCTTCGCCTCGCCGAATCGACGGGCTTCGGTGGACACGTCGGCAGGATTTCAGCTCTGACGAAGCCAGGTACCAGACGGTACTTGGCAAAGCGCATTATTGAGATTCCCCGACCGCCTTGGTCGTGGGAGCTTCAAAAACTTTTACTTTTGCCGGCAACAATAATTTACCTTTTAATAAATACCCTTTATTGATTACCTCGGCAATCCTACCATCCTCCGGTCCATTCACAACATCAACCGCTTCCATTAACTGCGGATCGAATTTCTCTCCCTGACATAAAATCTCCGTCACCCCTTCTTCCGACAAGATTCTTTTAAATTCCGCCACGACCAAAGACAATCCCCGGTCTTTTACATTTTCCGCCGCTATTTCCAGATGCCCAAAAATTCCCAACAGTTTTAACACCAAAGAAGAGTTGGCAAATTGAATAAAATCGGTCTTTTCGCTTTCGTATCTCCGCTGCAAATTTTGATAATCAGCCAGCGCTCTTTTCCATCTGTTTGTCAGATCGTCAATCTGCCCCTGACAAATGCTTTGTTCCTCGGACTGCTTATTGTCAACTTTAATATTTTTTTTCATTTCTTCTCTTTTCTATCTTCCATCTTCGGTATATACTCCTTATACTCCGGTTTACAAATTTATAATACCCAACGTAGCTTTGAATTTGTCTACAATTAATTGCAAATTCAAAGCGAAGTGGTATACTCCTGTCATCCCCGGAAAATCTCATTTATCAATTGTCCGAAATAGCGAATGGTCGGAAACACTCTTCCGTAATTTATTCTCGCCGGACCGATAATACCGATGGCGCCTTTTTTCGAACCGAACTCAAACCGGCTGTAAACAAAACTGCATGGTTCAAATATTACATCTCCCAAATCGCTTCCCAGCAAAAAACTTACCGGTTCGTTTAAAAATGTTTTGTCGATTAAATCCTGCCAATACTGCGCCTCGTCCAAATGGGTTAAAATCGCTTTTGTCAAATCAATATCAAAAAATTCCGGTGAATCTAAAATATTGGCCATCCCGGCAGTATAAACATCGCCCTCGTTTGTGGCAGCAACCGCCAATTCTTTTGTTCTTGTCGCCAGTTCCCGCGTCATTTCCCGAAGCAGTTTATCAAGCTCGTCGCGATAATCCCATACCTTTTCTTTTACCATTACTTCCTCGGAAATCGAAAGCTGTTGCTCTTTCATTAAATAACTGACGTAATACTTTAGCGCCATTGGCGTCGGTATTCTGCCGGAAGAAGTATGAGTTTTTTTCAAAAATCCTTGTTCTGTCAATTCCACCATTTCATTTCTGATAGTCGCCGGAGATATTCCCAGGTTATATTTTTTTTCCAATGTCTCCGAACCAACGGGGGCGGCGGTATTGATATATTCATCAATTATTGATTTAAGTATTTTTGTTTTTCTTTCATCTAAGCTCGCCATTAGCAATAACTTATCACGATTGCTAATTATTGTCAAGAGATTTATTTCTATTCAATTTCAAATTAGTCAATTAAGGTGGTTCTTTAAAAAATCATCCCGGTAGGATAAACTACTGTTGAGAAGATATTAATTTTCATAAAATATAGGATAATAGATTTATGTCTCCAGTTGGAAGATTCTTTAAAAACAGCAGGGAAGTCTTATCAAGACCGCAATCAAACGTTTTTTCGGCCGCCGTTGTCATCAGTTTAACTTATTTCGCCTCGATGCTGGTGGGTATTTGGAGAGAAAGAATTTTCGCCGCCACTTTTTTTAATTGCTGTAAAAGTCAAACTGATGTTTTTATTGCCGCTTCACGGTTTCCGGAAATGATTTTTCAATTGATTGTTGTTGGATCGCTGTCTGCTGCTTTCATTCCCGTATTTTCCCACTATCTGACCAAGGACGAAGATGAAGCTTACAATATTGCATCATCATTAATAAATTTTTTGTTTATCGTTTTTATTTTACTGGCCGGAATTATTTTTATTTTTTCTTTTCCTTTTTCAAAATCAATTACCGGACACAATTTTAACCTAGGACAGCTGGTGCTTATGTCTCAAATGACCAGGGTAATGCTTTTTGTTCAGTTTTTTTTCCTGATATCAAGTTTTTTTGCCGCAATTTCACAATCAAAAAGAAGGTTTTTACTTCCTTCTCTGTCACCGATTATTTATAATATAAGCGTAATTTTATGTATTTCTTTTTTTTCGGGAATGTTTGGAATCTGGTCGGCGGTATTGGGAATGCTGATCGGATCATTTTTGCATTTAACAATCCAAATCCCTTTAGTATTCAAGTTGGGGTTTAGATTAAAGTTTGCTTTTGATTTTAAACATCCGGGTTTTAAAAAGATTTTAAAGTTAATGTTTCCCCGAACATTAGGTTTGGCGGCCGATCAAGTTCAGGCAACTACCGCAGTTTTCTTTGCCACTTCACTCCTCTCCGGATCGCTCACTATGTATAATTTGGCGCAAAAACTGGCTGATTTACCCGTAAGACTGCTGGGGACATCCATCGGACAGGCGGCCCTGCCGGTTTTAGCTTCTCAACTGGCTGAAGGAAAAATTGATGATTTTAAAAATACAATCAAGAAATCGCTAAATCAAATTTTTTATTTATCACTGCCGGCCACCTGTCTTTTTCTGGTCTTAAGAGTTCAGCTTGTCCGTTTGGCTTACGGTGCGAAGACGTTTCCCTGGGAAGCAACTATCAATACCGGAAAAACGCTGGCGGCAATTACTTTTTCAATTTTTTCGCAATGTGCAATACAGCTTTTAGTAAGAGGTTTTTATGCTCTTCACAATACCGTTACTCCTTTTGTTATCGGACTGAGCAGTGTACTGGTAAATATTATTTTAAGCTGGATTTTTATCTTTGTACTGAAAACTGAGATTTTCGGGCTGGCGCTGGCGTATTCAATATCCAACTTGATAAACTTTGTTTTTCTTTTTTTCTTTTTTAACCGGAAGGAAAAAATCGTCGACAGATCGGTTTTGCTGCCGTGGGGAAAAATGCTGCTGATATCGATAACCTCCGGTATCGTTTCATGGATTTCAATGAGGTTTATGGATGAAAACGTATTTGATACCAGCAAAACAATTCACCTTCTTTTCCTGACCGGAATTTCCGGGGGCTTAGGTTTGGGAACATATGTTTTATTATCAATAATTTTTAAACTTGAGGAGTTGCGTGTTTTTCTTTCTTTACTGCGAAAAATCGGCGGCTGGAGAAAAAGTTTATTTTCAGTTACCGAAATCATTGAACCCCACTAAATATTCTTACTCTTCTGCCGGTTCTTCGTTAAAATTTTCAGAATAATACACATTGTTATTTAATGAAATTTCCAGATTGTCGATTAGTCCTTCCGAGAAATTATTTTGAAGAAGATTACTACCGATAAAAATAAAATTTCCCAGGTTAAAATCATTATTACTAAATGAACTGACAGATTGTTCAGAGTCATACTTCAATCCGTAGATCTTTTTGTCTTTATCAAAATAAAAGCTAAAATGGTGCCAACCTCCATCATCAATGGTGGAAATCGTTGTTTTTAATTCTTCGTTGCTGTTTGGAATCTTAAAATGAAGATATTGTAAATAACTGCTTTTTTCGATCCAGGCGGATAAACTGCTTTTTTCATTCCCGTTTTCAAATAAAAAATATTTTCGGTTTTCACCGGATTTCCGTAATTGTTTGAACGAAAAACTGATTTTTCCCGAGCGGAAATTATCTGCCTGATTTAACGGATAAATAAGCGGTAATCCTGAAGCGTCAACCCGGGCCGACATGTCATAAGGTTGCTGACTTTCACCTTCGGCTTTTGCCAGACAAGCAGTTATTCGCGATAATTCTAAAAGTGAGATCGCATGAGGAGCAAGGTTTAAATTAAATACCCCGCCGCTTTGAATAGTTATTTCCCCGCCTTGAGGAATTTGCGGATCAAGCGTTTTGTCGTAAATATAAACGTTGCTGACATACTTTCCGGGAGGAAGCTGATTAAGGGTCAATTTCAGCGGAAGAATACTTTCCTGCTCGGAATTGTTCGCCAGAACAAAGGAATAATTTGTTTTTCCGTCAGACGAGCCGATTGTGGAAATTTCCGGTTGTTTAATTATTGGCGTGATTTCATAATCCAGCAGTCTATCTAAATACAAAAAGGAATAATAACGGGGTTTGGGATTAAGACCGAAATTTTCATGAGTCAACAGCCCCCACCGTCCCCAATATTTTTTTCCTTCAGGATCAGGACCGTCCTTAAGTTCAAAAGCAAATAATTTATTAACGTTTGAGTTTTTCAGTATCGATATTGCTTTAACTGTATGACTGGCATCAAAAAATGAATCGTGAGAAGGGGACATTTCCGGCATTGAACCCCATTCCGAAATAATTACCTCAGACGAAACAGGAAAATATGGAAGCTTTCTCAATTCGCTTACTTCCCAAAGTGTTTTTTCCGGATCAATTTGATATGAGTGAAATGAAACAAAATCAAGTCTTAAATTATTTTGTTTTACCAACTTAAGAAAATTATTCATCCAATCTTTTTTTAAAGTTGTAATTGCCGGACCGCCGATTTTAAATTGACTGCAGTTACTGCATTTATTTCCTGCTTCTACCACAGATTTATAAAGTTCGTAATATTGCTCAGGCGTCATTTGCCCGAATAAATCCGGTTCGTTCCAAACTTCGTAGTAAACCAAGGAGAGATTTTTATAGTTTTTTCCGCTGTATTTTTGTATAGTAAGCCCGACAATTTTTTTCCAGGAATCAAGAGAGGATGGAATTGTCGTTATTTGAGGAGAAACAAAGGAAGGAAAATAAGAAAGACTTAAGAACGGTTTTGCCCCTAAATTTATTATTTCATCGACACGACTGTCAATAAAGGAAAAGTCCAAATAACTTTTTCCCTCATTGTCTTTTTTTTCCAAACTTCCAAAGTCGAACAAATGATCAATTCTGATATACTCCGGCTGTAGTTTTCTGATTTCTACTGCGGCAGGATTCAGCATTAATCCCTGTTCTTCTCCTCCCTGGGCAAAATTGGACCAGAATTTATTTAATCTTTTGTGGGAAATAATATCAAAAGATATTTCACCGGTTTCACGAGCTGCCTTTTTAATAAGTGATTTATTTCCTGACAGAAAAAGCAAAACCAAAGAACACATAACTGTCAGGGCAGCCAGAATAAAAAACTTATAATATCTTTTTCTTTTTTTGCGAATATACATTTATGATTAATTTTAACCTTTTAAGCAGACAAAGTACAAGCCGTTAGGAAAAAAACTTGAATCATGAATCATGGTTTGTAAATTAATTTTGAATCATGAAGCATGAATCATGAATCATGGTTTGAATTTTAATGATTATTATTATCTTCTAATGTTAATCATTCTGATTCTTGCTTGCCCTTCCGTAGCCAAGTCTGACTTGGCGAAGGAGGGATTCTTGATTCAAACACACTCGTTCTTGTTTTTCTGAGAGAAAATTGATATCATTTATCCCATGCCAATTATCAAAAGTGCCAAAAAGGCTTTAAGACAATCAAAAAAAAGACGGATTCAAAATCAGAAAAAAAAGAACGATTTAAAATCTGCTATCAAAAATTTTAAAAAACAAAAAAAACCGTCTGATCTGTCAAAGATTTATTCACTTGCCGACAAAGCGGTTAAAACAGGAGTTCTTCATAAAAATAAAGCCGGGAGAATAAAAAGCCAAGTTTCTTCTATGGTAGCCGGTTTGGAAAAAAAAGAACCGGTCAAAAAAACCGTACGAAAAAAATAGCCTCTTCCAGTAGTGACTAGTGATTAGTTATTAGCGATTAGTAATAATTACCAATCACCAGTCACCAATCACTCGCTACCATTCACTAATTACCAATCACCAGTTACTAATCACTCACACTATTTGGCTCTAGATTTTAATTAAGCTTTGACAAAGTTTGATTTTTTTTACTATACTGTAATAATGCCTAAAACAGATGTTAATTTACTTCCGAAAGATGACTTCGAATTTACTCCGATGGGAAAGTTCGTCACCTGGTCACTCTCAGTCGGCAAGTGGGTAATTGTTTTTACGCTTCTAATCGTCATTTGTGCTTTTTTATCCCGATTCTACTTTGATACTGAAAATTCACAGCTATTTGATGAAATTTACCAAAAAGAGCAAATTCTTTCTGTAAACGGCAATTTCGAAGAAGAATTTATAAAACTTCAACAAAAAATTAATACTGTCAAGGTAATTCTTAGCCAAACAAGAACCCCTTCGGTGATAATGGTAGAAATCGGACGGATGATGCCGCTGGACGTTACACTTAACAGTGTAATGATGAATCCTAACGTAATAAATATTGCCGGATATTCGCTTTCGGAAAACGGTTTAAAAACTTTCTTAAATGAAATTAAAAAATATCCCAGAGCGGAATCGATCGCTTTTTGCGAATTTTCCCAAAAAGATTTGCTCTATGGTACCAAGTTTAACATTCAAATTTCTCTTAAAAAATGATTAATTCAGGAAAAACTAATCGAAGATATTATGATTACCTAATCGGACTAAGGGAAATAATACAAAATAAGAAAAATCGTTCCTTAATCTGGTTGGCAGTCACTCTTTTTACAATCTGTTTTTTTGCTGTCGCCGTTATCAGGCCAACATTAATTACAATTGCTAAACTTAGCCGGGAAATTAAGGATAAAAAGGAATTAAAAATAAAACTTCAGCAAAAAATTGATGCCATTATTATTGCCAGAGACGAATACAGCAAGGTTAGCCAGGATATCCCTCTTCTTTTTGAAGCTCTTCCGGAAAAAAATCAATTCACCAATTTAGCTTTATTTCTTGAAAAAAAATCAGAAGAAAATGAGGTCGTCCTTGATTCATTGAGTTTTGAAAGAATCAGTACAAAACAAGGAGAAGTACTAAAAGACCCTGTTACCGACTTAAACAATGTCAGATTTTCAGCTGCAGTTGAGGGGGATTATATAAAAATAAATAATTTTCTTCGAAATCTGGAAGAATCTCTTCCTATTATCCGAATTGATAATACAAATATTAATCGTGCTGAAAAGAAAGATTTTAATACTAATGCTCTTGTTCTTACTTTAAATGGGGTAATTTATTATGAAAAATAAAAAAGGCCATAATATTCTGTTGATCGCAATCTTACTGTTGACAGCTATCTCTTTATGGATATTTGTTACTCTCCATGAAATTCTCCAAGGAAAAAAAGGCCAGGTAAAACCTCCTCCGTCAGAAGTTAAAATACTTATCCCAAAATTAGATTTGAAGGTTATTGAAGACCTTAAAAAAAGAAGCAAGTGAGAGAGCGTTTAAAAAAAATCAGAAAAATCTCTATTCCGATAAGTATTTTTATCTTTTTAATTGCACTTCTTTTTGGTTTTTTTTCAATTGACCAATCGCGCCAACTCTTTTCGTGGGCATCAACTAAATATTCACCTCAGCAAATTAAAGTTACCGACATTAACGATACTTCTTTTGTTGTTTCGTGGATTACTCAAGAAAAAACAACTGCCACTATCGCTTATGGAGAAAAAATAAATTTAGGCGAGATAAAAAAAGATACGAGGGACAAAAACGGAAATCCGCAAAATTACATCACGCATTACTTTTTAATTGATAATTTAAAACCAAGAGTAAAATATTATTTTAAATTGATCAGCGGAGGAAAAGTATACGATAATTCGGGAAAACCTTACGAGGTAAGCACCGGACAATCAATCTCCATTCCCGAAAACGATTTGTCACAAGGAAAAATATTAACTCCCCAAGGCCAACCGGCCGGAAATACAATTGTATATCTTTCAACTGCCAACAGCATAATCCAATCAGCCTTAACTGACCAGCAAGGGAATTGGGTAATTCCGCTTTCACTGGGAAGAACAGTTGATCTACAAAGCTATTTTAACTACGATCGGTCATCGCAAGTTATTCAAATTTTTGTACAGGGAGAAAAAGAAATTTCCAATGCGGTTATCACTACCGGAAACGATAATCCTGCCCCCGATATAACTCTTGGCCAGAATTATAACTTTTTGAGCCAACTTAGGAAAACAACCCCTACTCCGCCGGTTGTACCTATATACAATGATCTTGGCTCTTCAAGTACAAACTCCTCCGGTTTCTTCGGCAATCAACTATTTTCAATTTCTTATCCGTCTCCCAATGAAATTATCTCCTCACAAACTCCGGAATTTTTTGGGTCAGGCCCGAAAGACAAAAACATAGAAATAACTATCGAATCAGAAAATATTGTAAACGACACAACGGGAGTTGATCAAAAAGGAAAATGGACTTGGTCGCCTAAAAGTCCGCTTTCTTTAGGCAAACACCAGATTACTGTTTCTTATATAAACGAAAAAGGATTTATTGAAAAAATCACCCGTGAGTTTACTGTTATAGCGGCAGAAAATACCAATCTTCCAAGCTATACCGCTTCTGCTTCGGCAACACCCAGGCCGACATTTCCACCAAAAACCACCTCGCCAACACCAACGATTAAAATAAATACTACAATTACGCCCTCCACCAAACCCACCTCTACACCGGTTTCCAGTACTACTCCTTCTGTCGCAAAATCGTCTGTTACGCCTACCGGCGCCCCCCAAACAATTTCCCCGTCACCAACAATTACCCCTAAACCAACCTCAACTCCATTGTTACTTCCGACTCCAACCGATAAAGTCAGAACAACAATTCCTTCTACCGAAAGTGGAATTCCACGCTCGGGAATAACCACACCAACAATTATTCTTTTCATTTCCGGTATCTTAATCGTGGTTCTTGGATTAACTCTGGCTCTTTTTTAAAAATCAAATTTTACTTAGGCTTCTTTTAATATTTACAAAAAAACAGTAGAATACTGCTATGAAAATAGCGATTATCGGCGGAGGGGTAACTGGTTTATCCGCTGCTTACTTACTGACTAAAAAAGGACATGAAGTCACGGTTTTTGAAAAGGAAAGTTATTTGGGAGGACTGGCTTCGTCGTTTACAAAAAAAAATTGGAATTGGCCAATTGAAAAATATTATCATCATTTTTTTTCTTCAGACTCAGATTTGTTTGAATTAATTAATGAACTAAATATCAAAGATAAACTTCTTTTCAAAAAACCAAAAACATCTGTTTTTGTTAACAACCGAATATTTCGTTTCGACAATATAAAAAGTCTGCTTCTGTTCCCCAAATTAAGCCTGCTTAATAAACTACGGATGGGAATAACAACGGTAATGATGAAAATCAATCCGTTCTGGAAACCACTGGAAAAAATTACCGCTTACAGTTTCATAAAAAAAACGATGGGGGTGGGTAGTTTTAATTTAATATGGAAGCCGCTTCTTGATAGCAAGTTTGGATCTTCAGCGCCGCAAATTCCCGCTTCGTGGTTTTGGACCAGAATTAAAAAAAGAAGTTTTTCTTTAGGTTATTTATATGGGGGAACACAAACCTTAATTAATGTATTAGCAGAAAATATTAAAAAAAATCACGGTAAAATTTTGCTTAATTCTAGGATTAATAACTTAAATGATATATATCATTTAAGTAAATTTGATAAAACTTTGTTAACCGTTTCTCCTTCTGCGCTTTTAAAAATTTGTCCGGAATTATCATTACAAATTAAAAACAAATTAAAAAATTATGAAAGTTTGGGAAGTTTATCGCTAATTCTGGAGCTCAAAGAAAGTTTTTTAAAAGACGGAACTTACTGGTTGAATATTAATGATCCGGATTACCCTTTTGTGGCCGTGGTTGAACATACAAATTTTATTGATAAAACTAATTACAATTCAAACACAATTTTATATATCGGCGGCTACTATCCAACCGACCATCCTTTTTTTAAAATGACAAAAGAACAGCTTTTTAGAAAATTCCGGCCATTTTTAAAGAAAATCAATCCTGAATATAACTTTGAACTTTTAACTTTAAATTTTGAACTATTTTCCGATCCATATGCCCAACCGATACCCCAATTAAATAATTCTCAAAATTTACCTGATATTCAAATTGAAAAGGATATTTTTTGGGGATCGCTTCATCATGTTTATCCTCAGGACAGAGGAATAAATTACGCTATCAAACTGGGAAAACAAATCGCTGATATGATTAACGGCGGTTGATCGCTTTGAATACAAAAGAAATCCAAATAATTCCAGCCGTATATGAAATTAATAAAAAATCTCAATCGTCCACTGATAATTATTCTTTTATTGGCACTTGCGGTTCGATTTATCGGACTGACCTGGTGTTTTCCTTTTACTCCGCATCCTGATGAATTTAATATGGCGCTGGCAATAACGCGTCTTAATTGGGGGGAAAAACTAAATCCCCAGTTTTATGCTTACGGACAATTTCCTCTTTATTTGTCGTATTTTTCTGCAACTGTTTATAATCAAAGTCCTTGGATCGGAATTAAACAAATAAGTGTTTCCGAGGCGATCTTTTTTTTAAGATTTTGGTCTGCCATTGCCGGAATTGGTACTGTCTATCTCGTTTACCTTATATCTAATAAATTACTTTCCCCCAGTTCTCTTAACTCCCGGCGCCTCCCTTCTTTACCCTCTTTCCCATATTACCCCTATCTCCCTTACGTCTCCGCTTTACTCACCGCCTTCACTCCGGGACTTATTCAAATCTCGCATTTCGGTACTACTGAATCCCTGCTGTCCTTCTTTTTCCTTTTTATCCTTTTTCTTTCTTTAAAAATATCGGAAGAACCGAATATTAAATATTTTATCTTTTCCGGAATAGTTTTAGGTTTGGCACTGGGTACTAAAATCAGCGCCTTAACCTTCCTGACTCCTCTGGGAATGAGCTTGCTGACCATTCTCATACGGAAATTAAAAAAGAAAAATAAACCGTCTAAAAAAATAAAATTTCTTTCTGTTTTAGTAGGAAAATTTATTATTACTCTTGGAGTTTCTTCCTTGTTGGCAATTTTAACCTCTCCGTATTTACTGCTTGCCTTTAAAGAGAGCAGGGGAACACTGATGTATGAAATATCCGTTGCTAATGGAACCTCGCCGGTTTTTTACACCCGGCAATTTTTGGAAACTACGCCGATACTATTTCAACTGCAAAAAATATTCCCATACACCTTGGGCTGGCCAATTTTTATACTCGGAATTGGCGGTTTATTAATTACCCTTATTACCCTTATTTCCCTAATTTCCCATATTCCCCTAAAAAAGAATCTTCTTCCTGCATTATCTTATTTCGTAATTATTATTTTTTCTTTTCTTTTTTATTTTTTCTCCCAGGCTTTTCTTTTTTGTAAATGGACGCGTTTTATGGCTCCGATTTTCGCCTTTTTCCCTATCTTCGCCGTTATGGCTCTAAGTTACTTAAGAAACTTAAGATACTTAAGTAACTTACTCGTATTTCTAATGGTTATTCCCGGGATTATTTTTGCTTCGATCTATTTTCGTCCCGATATTCGTTTTACTGCTTCAAAGTGGATTTATCAAAATATTCCTTCCGGCTCAAAAATCCTTTATGATACCGGCAACGTTGTCGATATCCCAATTCTTCCCCCCAAAAATGTCTTTACCGGCCGTAGCTTTTTAGGAGGCTGGCCTAATTATTCAACCGTTTCTTTCGATTTTTATCACCTTGACGAAGATCCAAAACTGCAACCCTTGTTGAAAAAAGCAATCATCGGAGCCGATTATATCTTTATACCGTCAAGAAGAATTTTTAAAAACCATATGCGTTTCCCGGAAAAGTTTCCCAAAACAAACCAATATTATGAAAATCTTTTCTCCGGAAAACTTGGTTTTGAAGAAATAAAGATTTTCCACCCTTTTTCTTTCCTGGGACAACCGCTGTCGTCAATATTTAATGACGAAAATACAGAGGAAACTTTTTCAGTTTTCGATCACCCGGTTATAAGAATTTATAAAAAGACCAAGTCTTTTAATGAAAATTCCCTGGAAACACTTTTTTAATTTCAATAATTTTGCCTAACCGTATGTTTAAAAAAATAACCCGGATAATAATTAAAAATTCATATTTTATTTGTTCAATTTTACTTTCTGCCTCGGTCAATCTTTCCCTTTTTAAAAATCATTATTCAAATATTTTAATAATATTTTGGCTTCTGGCGATTATCTTTTTCATCTTCTCTTTTAAAAAAACATCTTCTGTTCCCAAAGAAAAAAATAAAATTATTTCCGGAAAATTCTTGGTTGCGTGTTTTTTTATTCTCCTTCCTTGTTTGGTAAGAATTATGAATTATGACTTAACGAGAATTCACGGCGATGATATGTTAACCGGATATTATTCAACACAATATAATTTTAGTAAAGATAACTTTTTTGCCCCGATGCCGCAAAAGGGAGTTTGGGTCTGCCAATTTCCCAGTCTTTTTTTCGCATCGCAAAAACTGTTTTTTCTGATTTTCGGCGAAAATTTACTGACCATAAAGCTTTCAATTCTGCCGTATGTTTGGCTTACTTCACTGCTTCTTTTTATTTTTGTGAATAAATTTTTTAATTACAAAACCGCGATAATTTCCCTGGTGTTTTACGCCTTTATGGCACCCAGTATTTACCTTGAAACATTGGGCCTGGAGTTTATCAGCAGTACGGCCATCTTTCTGGCTTATTTATATTTTGAAATTAATAATATCAAGGATCCGTCATACCGGTCTTCAATTTTTTCCGGACTGTTTTGCGGGCTATCCCTTCTTTTTTATACCGCCTCATATATCGCCGTTCCATTGTTTTTTGTTTTCTTTGTGGTCAGATTATTTAAAAGAAATTTCACTGTGTTAGTAAAACAAACCCTGGTATCAATTGTTATTTTCCTAATTACCACTTCTCCTTTCTTTATGTATATGTACGTTAATAAAAATTTTTATTTATCCCAAAGAGCCGAGCAGGTTAATATTATTAACGGTTCATGGTCCGGGACAAAAGAAAAAATTAATCAAGGAGAAAATTATTTAAATATTGTTAAAGAAAACAGTATCAATACGATAAAGTCATTTTATCAGGACGGCCTTTCGGGAGTCGGCGGTTATAATTTCGGGCATATGGCTTTCTTTGATAAGTTTACTTTTATATTCTTGTCTTTCGGATTAATTATTAGTTTAATTCTCCTGTTTAAAAAAATCGAAATTCTATATATTCTTATTTCTATTTTTTCCGCTTTAATGGTAAATGTAGTTTTTACAATACCGCCCATAGCGTTTCACCGTTTATCGGTAGTATTTCCTTTGATAATTATTATCCTGTGTCTTCCTTTTTATTTAATATTTACTTTTAACAATAAACTTCAACTTTTAAGTTTGCTTTTTATTGTCCCAATAATAATTATTTCATCAATTAACAACCAAAAATCATTTTTAATGCAAGTCGAATCCGAAAGAAATAATTCATCGCTTTTTTTGGCTAAATACTTGGCCCAAAACTATCCGAACCGGAATGTCTATGTGGCGGCTTTCCCCGGTTTTGCCTTGGATAAAATATTGTATTTTGCCCTGAAAACCTATTATCCGAATAATGTTTTAGGTGCTTTTTCAGAAAATAAAATACTAAGAAAAAAATATTCTCCCCTGATACGGACGGAATATCATGCCACTTTTTTAACGGAATTCAATCAAAACGAAAAGTATCTTTATGTTTATATATTCCCGGATTCTTTCGACGATCAATTTTTGGAAAAAGACAAAAAGGGTCAGATTGACAAATTTTCTGACGACATTCATATCTTTAGTAATTAGTAATATAATTACTTTATAAAATGACTTCAATTATCAAAAATAAATTTATTAAAGTCTATCGAATATTTGGATATATTATTTTTTTTCTGCTGATTTTTTTTGATTTATATTCATTTGGGAAACCAACAATCGCCAAATATGGAACTTACGTTTGGTTGTTATCAAATTTGTATTTAATAATCTTTACTATTAAAGCCGTCATTGACTTATTTATTTTAATACCCAAAGGAAAATCAATTTTTTCATTGATTATTATTTCAATATTTTTCCTAACGATTTTCCTAAACCTTACTGAGCTAAAAACTGTTAGCGGAGAATCAACAGATGAGATTAATTGCACCTTAAACAATTTATTAACCAGTCCGGATAAAGGCTACTTCCAAACATGTTTGTTTGGTTACCCGGACAGACAATTCTTTCTTCCGGCATTATTCTCCTTAAAAGAAAGAACTATTTTCAACTTAAATTTCGGAGAAAGTTTATATTTTCTTTTAGGGATTATTATATTTTCGCGTGGTGTTTTAAAATACTTTAAAGATACCTTCCGGGGCGATCTCTTAAACAGTATTTTTTTAAGTTTAATATTTCATATTTACTACTTCAATAATTTTATTTTTCTGGCAAGACAAGGAATAATTCCTTTTAGTTTAGGATTAATACTTGTGGGAATATTTTTATCTTATCTTTCAAACAGAGATAAATTCCCCCTGTATTTGTTCGGGTTTTTATTTCTTTATTTAATTTATTCCTATACCCCTAGTCTTTCAATTTATTTTCTGGCAATTATTGTTACCACAGGCCTAATGGTCGAAAAAAAAACAAATGAAAAGCAAAAAGTCCTTTTTCTCTTGATTATTGTTTTTACTTTATTGTCATACGTTATATCGCTTAATGTCAGATCAGATATTAAAATATTCGCTCCGGAGACAAGAGGAATTAGCCAGTTACAAGAAGATGTTTTGGTTGCCTTTAAACATTTAATTTTCCAGGACGCAGGACATCCTTATGTTTCTCCAGTTGTAAATTATTTATTTCTTTTCTCGATAATGGCTCCACTGTTTTTTTCTTTCGGTTTGAAGCCGGCTATTATTTCATGTTGGGTTATCGCCACTCTGGCAATATCCGTTATCTCCAGCGGATATTGCTATTACGGAATTGATTTCCGGTTACACAGATCGACAATAATATTTCCGGTTATTTTTGGACTTTATACAATATTGATTGCCAGGAACGTTGAAAAAATAAATTATAAATTATTACTTTCAATTATATTTTTAATTCTAACTACCGGTTACTTAATTCAAAGGAATTATTTAAATCAAACAAATCCCCATCAAAATGTCTCTTTAATTTTTAATCGCCTAATTCCTGAACTGCAAAAAAGAGGAAATATAAACCTGAAAGGAAGTATTTATTTTATTGGCGATACGGCAACTGATTTTGGAAGCATTAACGGTTTCCTTCAATATTTTGCCCCAAAATTGATTGTCAATTTCTTCCCCTCAGAATTTCCGGAAAATTGCCAATATTTAAATAGCGGATTTTATGTTATTAAAAAAGATCACCCGTGTTATGAAAAAATGATTGAAAATAATAATTCCGATAAAATTCCTCAAACCAAAGTACTGGGGGTAAAAAATTCAAATAGTTCCGATTTTCCAAACATCGACATTATCTATAAACAATATTAATTTGAATAATAGATGAAAAAAAGAATACAACCAAAATCTTGGGTAATTTCAAAATATATTATTTTATTAATACTAATATTCGCTTTTTTTTTCCGTTTATACGGTTTAAACTGGGATCAGGACCAACATCTTCATCCTGATGAAAGATTCCTGACCATGGTTATGTCGGCCATGAAAATTCCGCCGACATTTTCTGACTTCCTTAACCCCAACATTTCCACCATGAATCCGTACAATCTAAATTACAGTTTTTTTGTTTACGGAACTTTCCCGTTAAATCTGACCAAGGTAGTCAGTGATATTACCAATAATAACCAGTATTGGACAATACATTTTGTCGGTAGGATTCTTTCGGCTTTATTTGATGTCGGGGTTGTATTTTTACTCTATTTATCGGGAAAAAAGGTATTTGATGAAAAAACAGGATTACTGGCCGCTTTTTTGTATTCCATTATGGTGCTGCCGATTCAGCTGTCTCATTTTTTTGCTGTCGACACTTTCTTAAATTTTTTTCTTTTCCTCTCATTTTATTTTTTAATTCTTTTGGTTTCGTCTTGTCCTTCTTCGTCTCCTATTAAACTTTGCACTTTGAACTTTGAACTTTTCATTAGCTCCGCTATGGGCGGAGCTTTCGGTTTGGCGCTCGCCTGTAAAATTTCCGCGTTATATTTTTTGCCGATTATCGGACTGGGATATCTCTATCTCTTACTTAAGAATCTTAAGTCCCCAAAGTTGCTTAAATTACTTATCTCGGGAATAGTTTTTGCTTTCACTGCTCTTTTGGTTTTTCGTTTCAACCAACCTTCCGCTTTCTCGTCAGCAGACTTTTTTAATTGGCAAATTAATCCCAAATTCGTATCTAACTTGAAAGAATTAAGCTCCTTTAATAATCCGGATTCTTGGTTCCCTCCGGCAGTTCAATGGAAACAAGCATCCCCGATTGTTTTCCCGTTAAAGAATATTGTTATTTGGGGAATGGGACTGCCGCTCGGTATTATTGCCGTGCTATCCGTATTATTTTCTCTAATTTCCTTAATATCTCTAATCTCCCCCAAATACCGAAAATCTTTAATAACCAATTACCAATTATTAATTACTTTTCTTAGTGTTTTCTGGATCCTCGGGCTTTTTGTTTATCAGGGTATCCAATTTTGTAAAACAATGCGCTACTTCCTGCCAATTTATCCCTTCCTTGCATTACTATCAGGAAATCTTCTTATAAAAATAAGACATTTACTGGAAAAAAGAATACCTAAAACTCTATCCTTAATTATTAATTACTCATTACTAATTGCTTTTCTGGTTTATCCTGTTTCTTTCCTGTCAATTTATTCCCGTCCAATCAGCCGGGTAACTGCCTCGGAGTGGATATATAAAAACGTTCCCAGGGGATCAGTTTTAACATACGAGCATTGGGATGATGCATTACCATTAGGTTTGAAAGAAAATAATTCTTCATTTTACACTCTGCTTGAACTTCCGCTTTTCGGCCCCGACAACGAAGAAAAATGGAAAGACATTAACGACAAACTAAAAAAAGCTGACTATATCATTATGTCTTCAAACAGATTATTCGGCTCAATTCCAAAAAATCCTGATTACTATCCCATTTCAACCAAGTATTACCAATCTCTTTTTGATGGTACATCTAACTTTAAAAAAGTGGCCGAATTTACTTCCCGTCCATGCTTTCCGCCAATCGGAAAACCTATTTTTTGTTTTACCGATGACAATGCCGAAGAAGCTTTTACCGTCTATGATCATCCGAAAGTTTTGATTTTTAAGAAACAAAACAATGTTCCGTTTAAAGCCAATGACTAAAAAACTTTTTTTTATAAACCCAACTGATATTTCCAAAACACGAACATATATTGTGTTATTTATTATTACGCTTCTGGGAATAATGCTGCGAATTTATAAAATTAATAGTTTGCCAATGGAAATGTACGGAGACATTATCGAGGGATATAATTTCACTCAAGAAATTCTTCAAGGTCATTGGCCTTTTTATTTTGTTTTAGGGAATGGGCCGCTGTTTTTTTATTTTGTCGCTGTATTGGCAAAAATTTTCGGTCTTTTCTTTTTAACAATGAAAATATCTTCGATAATTGTCGGAATCGGAATAATAATTTCCACTTACTTTTTAGGAAAAGAATTATTTGACGAGGAGACGGGACTTTTGTGTTCATTTTTAGTATCTGTTTCAAAATGGCCGATTATTTTCAGCCGGTTAGGGAACATGCCGATATTAGTCCCGCTTTTTACTTCTCTGATCATTTTAATTGCGTTAAAGATAATAAAAAAACCAAAACAGGTTTTATATTGGATATTAATAGCAATCTTAACCGCACTTGGTTTATATATCTATCCGGGTTTTTTCATCACTCCTTTTACGGTTCTGTTGATTTTTGTTTTACAGGGGTTTTTGTTCATTAAAAAAAATCTAGTTAAAATAATTTTCTCTTTGCTTATTTTTATTGTTTTTTCTCTCCCTTTTTTAAGACTATTTTTTGGCAACCTGCAGGTATGGACCAGCAGTACATCATATATGGGAAGCAAAATATTTGTTTCCGAAGGAAAACTGGCTCCTGATTGGCCAATAAAAATAATTTACAACATAAAAAAAACAATCGTAATGTTTTATAGAGATGGATACGGTGATGTAAGTTTTAGAAACAACCCAACTGGCCAAAAAGCAATTGATTTTATAAGCGGTATTCTTTTGCTTATTGGAATTATCACTATAATTAACAAAGAGAAAAGAAAAAAAATAACATTACTCCTAATAATTGTTTTCTCTTTGATGATTCCATCGATTATGGTATTAAATGCAGAACTTGATGTTCCCAATATGAACAGAACCATCGGTTCGTTCCCGTTTATTTTTTTATTGATCGCTCTTGGTTTCAAACAGCTAAGATTATTTATTCAAAAAACCACTTCGCGCAATATTTCAATAATTACAATTTCCATCCCTCTTGTTATCGTCACAATATTAAATTATCAAATGTATTTTAATAATTATTCCTACAGTCTGCCAAACCATAACGAAGGATTTCCGCAGTTAATTGCCAAAGAGGTTGATAAGATTGAAAATAATGTTCTTATTGTGATGTACGGCGGCGGGTGGGGGGATTGGAGTCAACCTGATTGGAGGGCGGTAAACTATGAATTTCGGCAACCAAAAAGTTATCTGCATTTTGAATACAAGCAGCTTAATTGCCAATTTCTTGAGCAAAAAAAACAGTCAATATTTTTTATTTTAAATCCCAACTCACCAGAAAATCTAAATGAAGTAAAAGAATGTTTCCATAAAGGAGAAATAACTAACTACTTTAGCCCTATTTATCACTTCCCTTTATTTACTTCTTATTTCATTAAATAAATTTGGTTCCCAAAATTTAATTCTTTAACAACTTAACAGCAATATTCATTGAAGAACCGTTAAAATTATCTTCATTGAATCCATCAACCACCTTTATTGGAAATGTTAATACTTTATTTAACAAAGACTGGCTGTCATTGGAAAATCTATTCATTTCCGAAAACAGTCCTTTTTCCACCAGATTTTTACCGATTCCGTAAAACAAAAAATG
>Ga0265296_1002230_pt1 | contig 19996 bp, 21 predicted proteins | sample MunlanPumphouse1_FD_189073 | JGI IMG/M metagenome (GOLD analysis project Ga0265296, IMG submission 189073) | Groundwater microbial communities from a municipal landfill in Southern Ontario, Canada - Pumphouse #1 | ecosystem: Environmental > Aquatic > Deep subsurface > Groundwater | place...
TTACGCAGTTTTTTGCGCCGGCCGAGACCTCCAGTATTCCTCAACTTGTAGAAAAGCGCGACCTGATTGCCGCTAATTCGCTTTTCCTCATGACGCTGATGGGGGCCTCAATTATCGGGATTGGTTTGGCGGCACCGCTGACTGGATGGATGGGCGAAAAATCTCTGCTGCTTTTGGCGGCGGGGTTGCAGTTTGCGGCGGCGCTGGCTACGTTTTGCATAAACCTGAAGCATACGAAAATCAAAGTTGAATTTAGTGTAGTGGCGCTGATCAAAGATTTACTGGAAGGGTTTGGCGTTATCAAAAGTGAGCCGCTGGTGTCGTATTCGTTGTTTAAGCTGTTTTTTGCCACTTCAATTTTGGCTACCATCTGCCTGCTGGCGGTAAGTTTTTCGGAGCAAATTTTAAAGATTGGCGCGGCGAATTTTGGCTACCTGGTTTTTGCGGCGGGCATCGGGATGATTTTGGGCGGAATTTTTATCGGCAAATACAGCCATTATTTCAAGAAAGGGCAATTGGTAACGGTGGGGTTTTTGACGGCGGGGGTGGCATTGATAGCTTTGGCGGAAATGCAAAATTTGTGGTGGGTTTTGGGATTGGTTTTTGTTTTGGGGGCGGGTAACGCGTTTATTACCGCGCCGCTCCAGACCATTTTGCACGAAAATGTGCCGGCCAAACTGCAGGGCCGGGTGTTTGGCGTCCAAAACATGATTATCAATTCGGCTTTCACTTTTCCCGTGGTTATTTTTGGCCAATTGGCCGACATTTATGGGCTGCGGGCAATTATCTGGGTGTTGGGGGTTTTGGTTTTGCTGGGTGGTTTTTTTGACCGCTTCATTTCAAAATTTAAGGATGCCTGATGCCCGAACTTCCTGAAGTTGAAACAATCGTCCGCGGCCTGCGCCAAAAGCTTTCCAAAAGCAAAATTGCCAAGGTTTCCGTCCTTGATCCGCGTATTTTAACCAAGGTTTCAGCGCAAAAATTTATCCACGGGTTGGTTGGGAGAAAAATTGTCAGCATCGCGCGGCGCGCTAAATATATTATTCTTGAATTAAGCGACAAAAATATTCTGCTGGTTCATTTGGGAATGACCGGCGGGTTGATTTTTAAAAATGCGGGCCGGCGCGGGCAAGGTAATCCGCCGCGCGTTGCTTATCCCAAATTTACCAAGTGGTTTGCGCGCTTTCGTGACGGGAGCCATTTATATTATATTGATGCACGGCTTTTTGGCGAAATTCGCCTGACTGATGCAAAACATATTGCCGATTTGAATTTGCGCCTGGGTCCCGAGCCGCTGTCGAAAGATTTCAAGTTTGATGAGTTTTTTGCAAAGCTGCAAAAACGCAAAACCAATATCAAATCCCTGCTTTTAAACCAGCAGTTTTTATCCGGGGTTGGTAATATTTATGCTACGGAGGCATTGTTTTTAGCGGGCATTAGCCCGCTGCGCCGTGCCGACCGCCTGAAAAAAACTGAAGCCCGCAAACTTTTTGACAGCATTAAAAAAGTATTGTTGTTGGGCATTAAACACCGCGGGACCACAGTTGACAGCTACGTTGATGCCGAGGGCCGTGCGGGCGGGTTTCAAAGTAAACTGAAAGTTTATGGGCGGGGCGGGGAAAAGTGTTTTCGCTGCGGCGCCACCATCAAGCGGATTACGCTGGGGCAGCGGGGCACGTATTATTGCCCGGGATGTCAGCGATAGGCTTTGCGCGCGTGCGAGGATATTGCCTGAGAATATTAATCACTCTAATTCCAATATCTCCAGCTCTTTACCGGACATAATATTGATGTTAGTACTGCCGCATTTTTGACAGGTGGGGGAGAAGGTTTTTCCCGAAAACTCACTGCCGCATTTAGCGCAGGCGGCTTTTAGCGGGGAAATGGTCAATTCAATTTTTGCGCCCTTGGCGAGGGTGTTTGCCGCAACCATGCTAAACGCCTGCTCAAATTCGTCCGGATGGATCAAAAGCGTTTCCCCCGCCAATACCTTAAGCGCGCTGATTTTTTTTAGGCCCATTTTTTGCGCCAGGGGTAGGGCCTTTTTTAAAATGTCTTCCGCTAATCCGATTTCATGCATTTTACAATTTCCTTTGCTAAATTGGCGATGGCGGCCTCAATTTCGGAGCTTAACGCCTGCCCGAGGTTGGCTTGTTTGGGCTGGATGCCGATGATTATAACATTTGCCGGATGGTTTTTGCTCCCAACTTCAGATTGGATTAGTTCAAAAAACATGTTTAGGCCGGGGGAATGCGTGGTAAAGCCGTAATCTTTAATTTGGCCGGGCGCAAATTGTTTTATCTCTCCGGGCTGACCCCCAAAATCAATGGCGTCCGCCAGGAAAATGGTAGCCGGCCCCAGCTTTATAATTTTCCCGATATAATTTTCCGGGGTGATTCCGGCATCAATAAACTGCGCGGCCAGCGCGGGCGCCGCGGATGCCAGCAGTTCGATTAGTTTTGGCCCGGCGCCGTCATCGCCTTTGAGCGTGTTGCCGATGCCGACTACGACGATTGGTTTTGGCGGGGGCTTAAAATCAATAGGCATATTTGACATACTTAAAAACAGGCTCCCTGAAAAATATTAGTTAATAATATGAAATTTTAACTTATTTATGACGAAAGATAAATGTTGAATTTATTTCAAATGGGTTACTTGTAAAGATTATGAGGGAGCTTAAATGAGTGGATTTGCCGTAACTTATAATTCCTTGAATTTAGCATATATAGGACTGGGGACTAAACTGTTTGATCGGCAGAAAAGTAGTTTATTAGTTATTGGCAGCTATGAAGGGCCAAGGACAAATTTGGAGGTTAACCCAGAAAATTTGCCGGCAGTTTCAGAAACTTCTTCTGGCGAAGCTCAATTCAAGCTCGAGTTGCCGGCAAGCGTTCTCTATGTGCGGGAACAAGTCGATGTTGTTATTCCTCCTTTGTCCGGGGAGGCGGTTGCTGGCGGAGCGGTCAATTCGACAACTGAAGCGGTTTGGAAAAAGCCAGACGAAAAGATTGTCGTTCGAGGAGATTTGTTTATTAATAATATAGCTTCCCCTGACCAGGAAACGATGGTGGCAATTACCCCTTTTATAAAAACGCCGCCGTTTACATTTGGCCCGGTCAAGGAATTGCGTTTTCGGTTGGGGCCGGAATTTTCTCGTGACCTAACTGCGGGCAGCAACGCCCTGCTAATACGCACAAAAATCGAGGGATCGTTCGGCGATAATCCTTTTTGGTCAGGGTGGGGTATCCAGACGGATTTTCAAGCTAATATTGATGGTGATCCTGGTCATTCGGTTGCCGATTTGAGCGGTACTTATTTGTGGGTGGGAGGTATTTTATCGCAAGATCGTTTTATCGAATCTGGGATCTGGGTTGGTGGTGATGTTTGGAAGGGATTGAGAACAGCGCCGGCGGATGACCCGGCCATGTGTTTGTTAAGGGTAAAGGTAACGGGCGGAAAATCACAAGAAAATCGTTGGTGGCAATAAGCTTTTAAGAATGTGCCGATGGTATTTTATAGCTTAAAAATACAAATCCCTCTTCCCGGCCTCAATCTGTTTAATTTTTTCTTTTGTAATCCGCGCAATTGCGTGGTCTTTTATGGCGCTTAATTGTTTTTGTATTAATTGATCGCCCGGCGCACGCGTTTTTTTATCACCAAAATCTGTTAAGTATTCCTTATAAGTCAAAAGCGCATTGGGCAGGCAGTATTTTTGGATCAGCCCGGGCTTGGCGAGGTCCATGAAATCTTTTCCGGTCCGGCCGCGGCGATAGCAGGCCGTACAAAAGCTGGGGACGTATCCCATTTTGGCGATGTCCCGAATCACCTGCGCCAGATTACGGGTATCGCCCAGCGTAAACTGCGCGCCAGCGGATTGGGACGAGGCGCGGTCCTTTTTGGCGGTCGCGTAACCCCCCGGATTGGTCCGCGACCCCGCGCTGATTTGCGAAATTCCCAATCCCAAAAGCTGGTCGCGTAGTTTGGCGGTTTCGCGCGTGGACAAAATCAATCCGGTATAGGGGACGGCCAGCCGCAGGACGGCGATGATTTTCATAAAATCTTTGTCCGAAACCGCGTGCGGCGGCGAGGATGCCAGCGGCGCACCTTCGGCCGGCTCTAGCCGGGGGACAGATATTGTATGCGGCCCCACGCCAAATTTTTTCTCCAGATACTGCGCGTGCATCAGCAGCGCCAACACCTCAAATTTATAATCGTAAAGGCCAAACAAGGCCCCAATCCCTACGTCATCAATCCCGGCCTGCATGGCCAAATTGATAGCGCCAAGGCGGCGGTCATAGTATTTTTTGGGGCCGGAGGGGTGCATGGCGGCATAAGTTTGGCGGTGATAGGTTTCCTGAAAAAGCTGGTAAGTGCCGATGCCGGTTTTTTTCAGGCGCTTGAACTCATCCAGGGTCATGGGGGCGGCGTTTACGTTTAACCGGCGGATTTCACCGCAGGCAGCGTCGGCCGGGCCCGGCGCGCGGGTGGCATAAATGGTGGCAATGGTTTTTTTAAGGTAATCGATGCCTGAGGTTTTAGGGTCTTCCCCAGCGACCAAAAGGATGCGCTTGTGGCCTTCATTTTCCAGAGACAGGACCTCGCGCCGGATTTCTGCCTGCGAGAGGGCCTTGCGCAAAGCGTGCCGGTTGCTTCTCCTGAAGCCGCAATAGCAGCAGTCATTTATGCAGTAATTTGAAACGTACAATGGGGCAAAAATTACCAGACGCCGGCCGTAAATTTTTTCTTTGATTTGGCGCGCGGCAGAGAAGATTTTTTGCAATAGTTTTGGATCAGCACAGTTTAGGAGAGCGGCAGTTTCGGAAAGAGACAACCCCTTTAATTTAAGGGCTTTTTGGATAACTTGGTTAATTTTCCGGCGGGAAATCTTTTTGGCTTTTGCCAAAAATTTATTGATTTTGTCTTCATTGATGATTGTCTGCATAAAAACCTACAATTGATCGTGCAGAATAAAATGCGTAAAGTGAGCGTTCCCGGAATGTTGCCGATGTAATTATATCAAAAAGAAAGCAATTTGATAATTGTCGGAGCTTCCTCTGGCCCCACTTGTCCGGAGTGAAAATACTTGATAATGCCTTGCCGGTTGACTGCCACCACGTTGCTGTCCCGGGCCATGCCATAATCAATTGCCATTTGACCGTCCCAGTCGCCGTAGATTGTCAGTTTTTCTCTTTTGGTGGCGTCGATCAAATTATTTTTCCAGACCCAGGCAAACATGCCGGCGCCGGAGCAGTTCACCACCGGCAAGATAACGATTTGTGCTTTTTGCTTTGGGGACAGCGCGGCAAAAAGCGCATTTAGTTTGTTTTTTAGCGGGCGGTTGAGTTCAACCAAATCTTTGCTTTCATAAAGGATCAGCATACTTTTACCCTTGAACTGGTCCGAAGAGATGGTTTGGTTGTCGCCGGAAGTTATGGTGAAGGGTGGGGCAGGAGAATTAATGGGCAGGGGTGCGGCAAAAGCCAGACCAACCAGCAGTCCAAAAACGGCCAACAGCTCAATTAATAAAATTGTGGTTTTTTTCATGGTTAATTTCCCGGCCTTTCTTTTGGTTAGGGCTAAGGTTTTTCGACCAGCGCCCGGAGGGACTTTTTGTTTCATTATATCAGATCAAACAAGAAAACTAAGCTTGGGTGCGGGAATAAAAGTGGTGGGCCATGGCCAGCAGGGCGTTGGCGCTGCCAAAGCTTGAAGCAAAATAGGTTGGCCGGCTGCCAACCGGGAAAGGACTGCGCCATTGGGTAACAGGCAAAAAAACCGCTGGCCTGCTCGAGTGTTTTTCGAGGATATATTTTCCCCCGCCGGGCCCTTCCATTATCATAAAGAAGTGCGAAGCCCGGCTTAGGCCCAGGGAGGCTAATCCTGGCACATTGTCAGGCATTACCGGATCAGCTAAGCGTGCTTCGACTAAGGTTAAGTGTGGCAGGGCCGCAAATTCATCCCGGTTGATTGGGTGCGCGTAAGGAAATATTCCCAGGTGTTTCTGCAATTCAAGATCATCACTCAAAGACACATGTCCGAGCGCAACGAAATTTGCAAAAGCAGCAAAGCGGCGAAGATTTCTTGCAATGGTTAGGGTAGGTTGCATATGATAATGTTGCCAAAGCGCAAAGGCGGTAAGCCAGCACCCGTTGTCGGCGTTAAAGATTTCCCGGTCAGAGTTAATTGCCGCGACAATATTCTGCGGTGAGTAATGGGCACTTTCCCGCTCTAATCTTTCGATAATTGGAAAGGTTGGAGTTTCGACCGCCCGGACACTTTCAAGGTAAGCCGCGGCATTTGGCCTAAGGTCCTGCGGCTCTGCGAAAACGGAAGCGTTTCCCAGCCCAGCGTATCTGGTTTCGGTTAACAGGTGTGGCAGGTCTACCAGGCGCACATCAGCCACTCCACGGCCACAAACCAGCCGGACCCGGACCCAGCCGGCAAGATTTGGAGTGCGCGCGGCCTGGCGGTGCGCTAAACCAAAAGCATGTAAATTATAAATTTTTATTGGCATAACCTATAATGTTATGTCGACGAAATGATTAAATAATTGCAAAATATTTATGAGGAATAATTGGGCTAGAACATTTTTGCGATTTTCACCGCGGCCTCTGTGTCCACAAAATTGGCAGTGCCAATTTGAACGGCTTTGGCCCCGGCCAGGAAAAATTCTTTAGCGTCGTCCGCCGTCATAATTCCGCCCACGCCCACCACCGGGATTTTTACCGCCTGCGCAATTTGCCAAACACAGCGGACTGCAATGGGACGGATGGCTGGGCCGGATAGCCCTCCAACCCCCATGGATAATTTGGGTTTACCGGTGTTTACATCGAAGGCCATGCCTAGTACCGTATTGATAGCCGTGATAGCATCGGCGCCCGCCCCCTCGGCGGCTTTGGCAATGGCCGCAATGTCAGTTACGTTTGGCGTAAGTTTTACCAAAACCGGCGCGGAAGTGGCTTTTTTTACCGCGCGCGTAATTTGCGCCACCGCTTCCGGATCCACCCCAAACAGCATTCCACCGTGTTTTACATTGGGGCAGGAAACATTGATTTCAATGCCTTTGACAAAAGTTTCTTTGTCCAGCCGGCGAGCCAGTTCGGCGTATTCTTCAACTGATTCCCCGGCGATATTAATGATTACCGGAATTTCCAGCTGACGCAAAAACGTGCCGGCTTCTTCCAAAAACTTTTCCACGCCGGGATTTTGCAGGCCAATGGTATTGAGCATACCGGCGGGGGTTTCGCAGGTGCGGGGTGGGGGATTGCCTTCTTTGGATTTCAGCGTAATGGTTTTGGTGACCAGCGCGCCCAGTTTATTGATATCCGTAAAATTAGCGTATTCTTTGCCCCAGCCAAACGTGCCCGAAGCCACCATAACGGGATTTTGCATTTCGATGCCGGCGAGGGTTATTCCTGAAGATTTCATTATTGTTATTATACCCTTGGCGGCGCAAAAAATCATTTTTTGCCAAAAAATATTTAAAAAAGTGAAATCGGCCGGTCAATCTGTCGAATATAATATGGGGAGAAAATCAATGGCAAACGTGGAGAGAGTATTTAACTGGCCAGCCGGACTGGCCCTGCAACGCGCGAAAGCGCAGTTGCGGGCCAACGGGGCGATAATAGCCAGGTTTTATTATCCACCAGAATATTGCGCTGATGTTGTGCGTCATGGGCAAAGCCAAAGCATTGCTGCTGAATTGCGAGCAGGGAGAAGCGTTTTGATCCGTGGAGTTGGAGGAGCTGGGAAAACAACCGAGTTGCGTACTTTGGCCCGTATTTTTTCCCTCGAGGGAGCGCCCCCCTTTTTGGATTGCCAAACGGATAGCAGAATGATAGACGCGGTACCAGCCGCAAAAATTCACCCGGATTTTATATCGGCATTAAAGGAAGGCGTGGAAGAACGCGGCGGCCGAAGCGTATCCTCAGGTAGAGACGGTTTATTGTTTACGGCAGATTCTCCGGTGTATTTATTGATTGATGAAGCGACTCAAATGTCCGAGCGCTATTTTCGTTATCTTGTGCGGGCAACGCAAATGAACCCATTGCTTAGAATCGCTATGGTAATCCATTCTATCTATAATGTTGACCGCGAACATTCCATCGAAGAAATTTTTTCGGGCTGGCCGCAGCATGTTTTAGGCCCGGTTTCTTATGAGGAAATTGAGCAACACGTGATTGTGCCATTTGAAAACATGGAGCTGGCTGACCTCATGCGCCCTCTGGGAGCAACCATCATGAGATTTTCTGGCGGATTTCCCCTGGTAGTTAACTATATTTGCCTAAATGTTCTGCGCTGTATTGATAGGGCGGATACGCCAGAGCAGGCAGCAGTTGATATTAACCGGCTTTTTACTGGTGCGTTATGGTACGATCCGAGTGATGTTCGTTTTTTTACGAACCAAGTAAATTTACGGCTGAAGAAGCGGTTAACCGCAGGTGAGAATGAAGTAATGCAGGCCTTAGCAACGGGGGGGAGCGTGCCCGGCGGGAGGGAAGGTGAGCTGCAGCATCTTATTAAAATTGGTTTTGTTGCACGGGGAGAAGGTCGGGCGTGGGATGTGAACGGAGAAATATTGCGCTGGTCTTATACTATGGGACGTCGTGGATAATGTAAAAAAGAGGTAAGCCAAATGAGTCCAGTTGAATCCAACGGAAGTGTCCATCGGCGCAGCCGCTTTTGGGCATTTCCGGCAATTCCGGAAAGGGCACAGCTGGTGATGGAAGCTAGGAAGAGGGAGTTGGCGGGGAGGTTGTGGGGGGATGCCGCGGAATTTAAGGCTAGCGAATTTGACGATCGTGCTTGTACGGGATTATCTCGGGCATGGGGAACAGATAATCGTGACGCAGTAGCATATTTTTCTTTGGTAGCGCGGCTAGATTGGAATCTCCCATTAATTGGATGTCATCTATGTCCCGATTTTACCAGAGCGACGGTAGGGGAGTTGGGTAAATTACTTGGGGTTGTGGGCGAGGATTTTTTATCTTACCACATGGAAGACGTGCTTTATGATAAACCGCATGCAATGCTCATTTTTCTTGATCCATCATTGCCGGAAATTGAACGCAACCCGAGTTTAGCAGAAAATGCCTACCAGCTGCTTAATTTCGGTCAATGGATGAGGGGACTGTTTAATGCTTCTGATATTGGTTTATATGCCATGGTTTTTTCTCCTGTCATAATGAGCAGTATAGGCAATGAGCTGCCGCGCGAAAGGACCATCCTTGATAGCATAGGAATATTTAGAAATGGTGTTCCGCGTGGTTGCCAATGGGGCAGCAATCTTCAATGGTTACATTTTCAACGGAAAGAATAGTGGACAATACGACTTACCAAACAATCTTTTCCGCCTCAAAGCCAAAAAATTCTTTAAAAAAAATGAAATTTGCGGACAAACCTAACGATAGGAATATAGAAAAGGGGGAAAAAATGGGAGCAAATAGAGTTCGTGACAGAAATGCTTATGTGCCAATGAAAAGACCGGCGATGTATGATCCGGGAAGCGTGAGCAGGCAGGTGTATCGTTATCATGGTCAGGATTTTCCTGATGGCAAATTTGTTCCCTGCCAACCAAAATCACCGCTTCGAGCAATTAGAGATGAATTTGGGACTTTTTTGGCATCTGCGGGGAGCGTGATGGTTTCTCTGCGGCCGGGAGGATTATTGGATTTACGCGCGGTTTGTGTAATGAGAAAAACGCGGCGGGCCGAAGAAATTGTTTTTGCTTTTGACCAAGCAATGCGGGGAAAGTTAATGGATGAGCTTAATCACCAGCTGAGTATCCGTAGTGATATGCAAGCTCGCGGGGGCTTTCATGCTGAAATAAACAACGAGCAACGACCGGCTTTTCGTAGGCGAGGGTTGCCCCCAGGAAATTTGATGGCTCGAATAGGAGCAATCATTGTTGACACAAAAAGCTGGGGCTTAAATGTAGGATATGTGCCTGACTATATGGGGGGCCGAAATCCTGCGGGTGAGCGCGTATTAGGAAAGGGGGAAGGGGTACGGATTGATGTCCACACACGCACTGAAAGATTTCCTTCAAACATAGGCCCTTTTACAATGTTGTTAAACATCAAAGATGCAAATCAATTATTGATTCAGTTGGCTTTGATGGAAGAATCGGCTTAGGTTTGGATAAATCTTAGTTGCTTTATTGATGTCGGACGTGGGTTTGTTGTACTATTGCAAACAAATCAGGATGGCCAACCGCTACCAGACAATCTCTTCCGCTTTAAACACCGGACCATCATCACAAACTTTTTTGTAACCGGCGCGGGTTTTAACCACACAGCCCATGCATGCCCCAACCCCGCAGGCCATCTTTTCTTCCATCGAAATCTGACAAGGGACATTATATTGTTGCGCAATTTCGGCGCACATTTTTAGCATTGGCCGCGGGCCGCAGGCATAGATTACCGTTTCGCGCGCCATTTCTTTGGCTTCTTCTAGAATTGGGGGAATAAATTCCGGCGCGAGCCCCCTTTTTCCGGCCGAGCCATCGTCGGTGCAGGTTAAAACCTGGGCGCCGGTGTTGGTAAACTCGGCGGGATCGATTAGGTGGTTTTTTGAGCGCGCGCCGATAATGGCGTACACTGCTGGAATTTTGCCTTTTAGCGTTTTGGCTAAATACAGCAGTGGGGCAATCCCTATCCCGCCGCCAACTAAAATTGCTATTTTATGAGGCGGCGCCTTGTCAAGATTTTTTGCGGTTTGGCCGGGCGCCGTTTGCGGTATTTCAAACCCCTTCCCCAGCGGCCCCAAAATATCCAGTTGGTCGTTAACTTCTTTGTCGGCCAGCAGTTTGGTCCCTTCTCCAACCACATCGAACAAAATATCGATAATTTCCCTCTGTGGGGAGCAATTATATATAGAAAAGGGGCGGCGCAGCAGCGGCGTAGTTTCAGAATTAACGCGGACGGTTACAAACTGGCCGGGGAGCGCGTTGGCGGAAATATATTTTGTGGAGAGGGTGATTTGGCAATAATTTTCAGTAACTTTGCGGAAATCAATAATTCGGGCGTGTTCCTGAATTGGCATCAAGTTAATTATAGCTTAGAAATTGCTTTTTCTAAACTTGATAATTGGCGCACCGCGCACACGCCTTTTTGCTTGACCAAACCCGTTAACCAAAGGCATAATAATTACATATGGCAACCGATCCAAATTGTTGCGCGCACCATAACGAAAACCAAGCTTGTCATGCCAGCTCAACTCCTCCGCAAGTTGGCGCTTGGCACCAAAACCGCCTTTTTAAAATTGTCTTTGTGATTTTACTGCTCTGGATGATTTCCGGCTATTGGCCGCTTTTAACTGCCTGGCGAGAAGCATTTGGGATGTATTTTAAGGCGGTATGGGTGGCGGTTTTGGCGGGTTTGGTTTTAGGCGGTATTATCGATTACTATGTCCCGCGCGAATATATTTCGCAAATCCTGGCGCAGAGAAAAAAGCGCACGATTGTTTACGCCGTGGGATTAGGGTTTTTGGCCAGCGCCTGCAGTCACGGCATTTTGGCGCTGGCAATCCAGCTGCATAAAAAAGGCGCCTCGGGCCCGGCGGTAGTCAGCTTTTTATTAGCGGCACCCTGGGCCAATTTTCCGGTAACGTTAATGATGTTTGGCTTCTTTGGTTTTAAGGCGCTTGCGATTATTTTATCGGCAATTGTGATTGCCATTATCAGCGGCCTCATTTTCCAGCTTTTAGATTCCAAGGGGCTAATTGAGAAAAATGCTCATTCGGCGGCGGTAGACGAAAGTTTTTCGATTGCCAACGATATTAAAAAGCGTTTTGCTGATTACCGGTTTGGTTGGGGTACACTGAAAGCGGATTTTCGGGGCATTGTGGCTGGTGCCGTATCCCTGGCCGACATGATTTTGTGGTGGATTGTTTTTGGGTTGCTTTTGGCCAGTTTATCGGCGGCATTTATTCCGGCGCATGTTTTCCATGCCTATTTGGGGCCAACGTTGCTGGGCCTATTGGTAACATTGGCTTTTGCGACGGTGATTGAGGTTTGTTCGGAGGGGAGCGCGCCGTTGGCGTTTGAAATATTTAGGCAAACCGGGGCGCTGGGTAACAGTTTTGTGTTTTTGATGGCTGGAGTTGTGACCGACTATACCGAAATTGGCCTGCTTTGGACCAACGTGGGCTGGAAAACCGCGCTTTGGCTGCCCGTGGTAACGGTGCCGCAAGTGATGCTTTTGGGATTTTTGTTTAACTGGTTAAGCTAACCTCCTTGATTTTCCGCCGCAGATCAAAATAATTCATCCAAAAAGTGAAATTTTTTTATGCTTTGGCCGAAGAAAAGCCGGTAAGTAAATTATTAAGGAGGAATTCATATGGGAGCAAGGCCAATCGACGCATGCCCAAGAACAGCCGCCGCCCGGGTTAGAACCTATATGGGCGCGCGCGGTGCCACGCCACGCACAATTGCCGATAGACGCAAAATCTGGTGTCATAATTTAAGTTATGACGGTGGATCCCAGGAGTTCATGGTCCCTTTTAATCGTTTATTGGCTGCACAACGAGGGCATAGTTGGGATGAGTCAAGCGCTGATGCCAGGAGACGCGCGGTAACAATTATTGGAGAAGACCGAACATGTTTTGTGATGTCAGCTGGGGCAATGGGAGAAACCTGGCGGGCAGCTACTTTCTTTTTGGGAAATTTAGCAGAGGCCTCTGTTTTATTGGTGCATGATTTGGTTGGCCTGCTTGATTTTAAGGCAGAGTTGACGCCCGATTCGCTGGCAGAGCTTTGCGGCGACGCGCGCAGAGTGCTGGAGCCATTTAGCGCGGTGGGCGGAGGGAATGGAAATGTGCCGGACGCGGCGATAGAAGCGGTTGCGCAACGGATTATTTTGCACGCTGCTTTCCCGGCATCGAGAGAGGCGGTTGGGAGAATTATTCAATATGATCCTACCCAAGAAGAGCCCACAGAAGTAGGGACTTTGCAAGCCTATGATCGTTGTGGCCAAGTTTTTGGCTTACCAAAATTTGGCATAGCAGTTGAAGGTTATACAGACAACGAAGCAGTAATTGCCGCGCGTTTGAATGATCGATTTTTACCAGACAAGCAAGCCCAATGCAGCGCGGAGTCGCTTTATCAACATAACGCTGCCCATACTACCGCCGCTTTTGCGCAAGATCTTGGATTAGTCGAAATATTGGGGGGCAGATTTTCTTCGCACGATGCTCTGATTGAGTATCTGCAAAGTGCTATAGCGATTTTGCGGCCCGTTTATGCCCACGGCCAACTGGAGCAAGTTGTCGCGGAAAATCTATCTGATCTCCTGATCCGGGAAGCGGCGGGAACTATGGAAGCGGCTTGAGCGAATTTTTGGGCTAAAGCAAATTCACTAAAACCTGATTTGTTTTTTCCATAACTTCCTCCAGCTCTTTGCTGGAGATGCCAACCGGCAGCCACAGATAAATAATATTTCCCAGCGGCCGCAGTACTAAATGCTCTTTTAACCCTGCCCGATAAATTTCTTGTCCCAGATGATTGTTCTCTTTCGGCGCGAACATTTCTTTTGTGGCTTTATCTTTCACTAATTCAATCGCTCCGATAAATCCTAGAGCGCGCACGTCACCCACAAATGGCAAATCGCGGAAATTTTCCAATGCTTTATGGAAAGCGGCGATGGTTTTTTGCGCGCGCGCCAGTGTTTTTTCTTCTTCAAAAATCTTTAAACTGGCCAGTGCCACGGCGCTGGCAATTGGATTGGCGGTATAAGTATGCCCGTGATAGAAAGTTTTGCGGCCGCCCGGCTCCCCTAAAAAAGCGCGATAGATTTTTTCGGTGGTTAAGGTTGCGCCCATTGGCAGATAACCGGCGGTGAGGCCTTTGGAAAGGCACATAAAATCGGGTTGAACTTTTGCGTGCTCAATTGCAAACATTTTTCCCGTCCGGCCAAAACCCGTGGCAACTTCATCAACAATCAAATGCACATTATATTTTTTGGCCAACTGCGCGGCTTTGATGAGATATTCTTTCGGGTAAATTATCATTCCGCCGGCGGCCATGACCAGCGGCTCTAAAATCAGTGCGGCGATTTCCTGATTTTTGTGGGCCAGTAAGGTTTCTAGTTGTTTCAGACACTCTAATTTACAGCGGGGTTTTTCGGTGGCGCGGTTGAGGGGAGGGTTTAAGGCGGCGGTGGCGCGCTGCCCGGTTTGGTGATAATGGCCGGCGGGACAGCGGTAGCAATTTGGTGACGGCACCTTAAATGACTTAAAAAACAGCGGAGAAAAAACCTCATTAAACAAATCAACCCCGGAAATACTCATTGTTCCGACCGTGTCGCCGTGATAGCCGGCATCCAGTGCCACAAACTTGGTTTTTTCTTTTTGGCCGATATTTTGCCAATACTGGAAAGACATTTTGAGAGTGGTTTCCACCGCAGTTGATCCGTCATCGGAATAAAATACCCGGGATAAATTGTGCGGCGCAATTTTCAGAAGCTTTTCTGATAATGCAATGGCGGGTTTGTGCGTAAATCCGGCAAACATTACGTGCGCAAATTTTTTAAGCTGGGCATTTATTGCGGCGTTGATTTTGGGATGGTTGTGGCCATGTATATTGCACCACCAGCTGGAGATCGTGTCGTAATAAAAGTTGCCGTCGGCATCGTAGAGCTTTATTCCTTGAGCGCGCTCAATCAAAAGCGGCGGATATTTTTCGCTGGTTTGCATCTGGGTGTAAGGGTGCCAGTTATATTGGAGGTCTTTGGTTAGCCAGGGAGATTGGTTGGACATGTAAATAATTTTATCAGATATGGGAGGCGAGGGTGAAAGCTATTTATTAGCTAAGAATTTAAATAATTTGCTAAAAAATGCAATTTTTGTTCTTATTTTAACGATATATATGTAATGAGAACAAGCATTTGAAATTGCAGTGTTTTTCTTTTAGAGAAATAAATTGTGCGGAGGTCATGATGAGTAATTTTCTTGTGTGTGGGATGTCCGGTTTAAATCCTCTGAAAAGTGCAACCGGCAAAGCGTGGGCGCAAAATGCTTTGGCTGACCAAAAAGTTACGTTAGCCGAGGCTAGGCAGTTAGAAAGTGAGATATTCGCTGAAGGGATTAATTCTGATGAGGTTAATGACTTACGATCTCTATTAGATGAAGCTACTGGAAAATGTAAGGATGGGAAACAAAATGATTACGAAAAAGGCACAAGTGAGGTTTTGGCAAGTGCCTATTATCGATCCCAAGCACTTTTCGATGGGAAACTGTTACAGATGGGTCAGTATTTCGTTTGTGGCGTTGATGGGGTTAATCCGTTAAAGAGCCAGGCGGGAAGGACATGGGCACAAGGGGCACTAAATGACCAACAGGTTACTTTGTCGGAGGTAAAGCAGTTTAGGTTGGGTATTTTATCTAATGGCCTTATTAGCCCAGATGAAATTAGTGACGTGGAACGTTTGTATGATGAAGCAAATGGGTTTTGCCATGCCATCAGAAACAATAGTTATGATGAAGAGTCGAGAGCGTTTATTGTCGAACTACATTTTCGTTATAAAAACCTCTACGACAATAATTCAATGGGCACGCGTAAATATCCTGAATGGGACAACGCCTCTGGCGCATCTCGGGCAATTATGGAAAAATATTCGCGGGCGCGTGATTTGGTGTTTTCAATTATGTCGCATGTCCAAGAATTGAAAGGTTGGCGTGTTGATAATCGCGAGGTTATAAAAAGAGTTACTCAATTTGAATTAGAAGAGTTGCGAAAAATTGCTTCACAGGAAAATGAGCCAAGGATAAAAGCACTTTTGAATAAAATAATTGCCACTGAAAGCGCAGAATTAGATGGCCTAGATAATTAATTGTTTTTTTGATTCAGCTGCCGCATAAATGATGGAATCCCGCTCAATTGCTCAATAACCCTCGGATTATCTTTTTGGATCAATTTTTCAATCTGCGAAGTTTTTGCCCGCCGCGCAGCCTGCGTTAACTGCACCTTTTGCCCCTCCGGCGGCTGATTATAAACAACCCCTAATATTTTAATTTTACGCCGCTTTAGCGCCTCAATTGTTAAAAGTGTATGGTTGATTACTCCTAACTTATTTTGCGCGACAATTATCACCGGCAATTTCAGCTCTTTTACAATATCAATGACTAATTTGCGGTGGCTATAAGGGACCAGTGCCCCGCCGGTGCCTTCTACAATTACGTAATCATTTTTTTCGGCCGCCGCACGGAAGGCCCGTTTAATTTTGTCCGCGGAAATGGTTTTTCCTTCAATTTCGGCGGCTAAATGCGGCGATGCCGGCGTCTTAAACTTATACACCGAACATCCCGGATGATCTTCCGGCTTGCCGGACTGGATCCATTTTTGGATGGCTACCTTAAACCCCTGACCGCGCAAATAGGTTGCCAAAAGCTTGGCGAAATAGGTTTTGCCGACTCCCGTATCAGTGCCGGTGACGAAGATTGCGGAAGGGAGGTTTTGGGGTACCTTTGGCCGGCTGGTCATTTTTCAGCTTTGCAATAAAAAATTTGGTAAGTAGTAATAATCTTTTTGAATTTTTCCAAATAAAGGGCAGCAATGTCTTTCAGGGCTTGCGGGCCCAAAAATATATGCCGCGGAATGCCTTGCCCCCGTGTCCCGGTGTATTTTATTTTGCGCAAAAGCTCTGTTAGCGAGGGGTTAGTTTCTTTGTAAATCTTTTCTTTGAACGTTACTTTTTTGAACAGTTTTTTTAATTGGGATTGCAATTTTTGCTTTGTGATAAAGTGCTGGGCGGAGAGTTCGATTTTTTGGCCCTGCCACGCCTCCAGCGCTGCCCTAAGTTCCCGGAAAGTTTCCGGCCCAAAAATCGAAAACACCACGCCGCCGCCCGGATTGAGTATTTTTTTGTACATTTTGAGTGTTTCTTCAAATTCGGCCAGCCACTGAAAGCAAGCGTTGGAGCAGATCAAGTCAAATTTTTCCTCCAGTTTTAAATATTCGGCGTCGGCCAGGACAAATTTGGTGCGTTTTTGGGCGGCAGGTTTTTGGTTGAGTTTGTTTTGCGCTACGGACAGCATGGCCGGAGAAAAATCAATGGCGCAAAGTTTGGCGCGGGGGAACTTTTTCAGTAAAAGTTCGGTGAAAATGCCGGTGCCGCAGCCAATTTCCAGAATGTTGTTTATTCCGCTGGTCGGGAGGGCGCCAATTAAATCTTGGGCGGCCTGCCGCTGGATATTGGCGTAGTTATCATAATGCTCGGCGTATTTAGAAAAATTTTCCTGGATGATTTTTTTGTCAAGCATGACTTAAGTATACATTAGATTTGCGGCTATTTGAACCTGCCATTTTACTGAAATTTTCGGGAAAAGTATCGATAGATATATGAGACCTGAAAAGTTCGAAAGGAGAAACCAATGAGTCCGACCTATTTTTATGGTGTCAGAACACGTCAGGGGAGGGCTGTTACATCTAGCGGTGTCCGCGAAGGTATTTCAGCCGCAACCAGGTTCTCAAAACTTACCCCTGAACTACTTGCCCAAATACCAGCGTTAGCAATGGCCGCAGACGTAAGAGATCGGTTGGAAATCTTACCTATGCATCCTATTCACGAAAAAGACCGGCAGGTTCCGATTGAATGTCTAACTGAAGCCTTACAAATCATTCAGCCAGATACTCGTGGCATGGCATTTGTCAGCGAAGAATTTGTGCGCGAAACGGGCACAAGGCTGCGAACACTGGCTGAATTACTGCCGTATCTAAGAGAAAGTATTAGCACTTTTGGCGAAACACCCGTTCGAGATCCTTTTCGTTTTCCATCTATGGGGACTAAGTCGGTTAGAATTTACCTTGAGATATTGTTTCATTACGGAGGGGCCAAGCCCTTATCCTTAATTTTTGATTGCTTCATAAAGAGGCATAAAGAGATTGATAAAATAAGACTCTCATTTATCTTGGGTGATGTAATTGATGAGAGTTTCGGGGAAAGATTTGAGAAATATGGAGAATAAATCGTTTTTTCTTTATCCAATGCGCTCCGGGTCAAGCGTCCAGCGTCCAGCGCGACTTAAGCGCGGGCGGATTTAAGGCAAGCAATAAATTCCTTATGCAAAAACGGCAGATGCCCGCAATTTTCCATGATTATCAGCTTGGCCTGCGGGAAGCGGCTCACAAATTCTTTAATTTCTTCCACCGGAGCAATTTTATCGTTTTGGCCGTGGATAAAGGTAATTTTTGTCGCGGTTGACAAGTTGCTGATATTTAAAGATTGCTGGCCTAGCGTATCCAACTGGCGAGATAAATCATCGGCCGTGAACTTTCCCAGATATTTTTTCATCAGATTTTGCTTGAACCACAAAAATTCTTCCTTTTCACCTGTGGCAAAACAATCGCGGTAAAAGTTGATTAAGAATCCGCGCGCGTTTTGTTTCAGTCCGTTTTGCGCAATGGCAATGTCGGCGGCAGGATATTTGGGCCGCGCGCTGATTAAAACTAGATGGCCAGTGCAATCCTTCTGCTTGGCGACAAAATCGATGGCGGCAAAGACGCCCTGCGACCAGCCTATAACCAAAGGTTGATCCATGTCTGGCAAATCTAAGGTTTGAAAAATTTCCTCGTCAAATGCCCAGCCGGAGAAAAGTCGCGGTATTTTGTTTTGGCGGTGGTTGGCAAAATTATGCATCAGATAAAATTATATCAAGCTGCGGGAGCATTGCGGGTAATTTCTTTCGTCAGTTTTTCCAAGACGGCTTGGCTATGGTTGTAACTTAACGAAAACCGGATGCGTGACTCGTTTTGCGGCACGGTGGGCGGGCGGATGGGCAAGGTCCAGTATCCGGCGGCCTGAAGTTTTTTGCTTATTTTTACGGCAACCTCGGCCGAGCCAATGATGACCGGCACAATTTGTGATTGACCGCAGACTGGATGGCCGGCTGAAACCAGTTTTTGGCGAAAAACCCTGGCGTTTTTCAGCAGCAGTCGGCGGCGTTCCGGCTCGGTTCTCAACAAATCAATTGCGGCCAAATTGGCGGCCACGACCGCCGGCGGCAGGGCAGTGGAATAAATAAAACTGCGGCCAGTATTGATTAGATATTCAATGCAGGTCTTGTCTGCCGTAACATAGGCGCCAAAGCTTCCCAGCGCTTTGCCGAAAGTGCCCATAATAATATCAACTTGGCTTGCCAGGCCTTCTTCCTCCACTATCCCCGCTCCATTTTTCCCGAAAATTCCGGTAGCGTGGGCTTCGTCCACCATCAAAATGCAGTTATATTTTTCTTTCAATGTAACCAGGTTTTTTAAGGGGCAACGATCGCCGTCCATACTGAAGATGGTTTCGGTAATAATCAGCGCGCGGCGGTATTTATGGCGGTATTTTTTCAACAGCATTTCAAGGTGCATCGGGTCGTTATGGTGGAACCGGAACATTTGTGCGCCGGATAATAATATCCCGTCAATGATACTGGCGTGGTTTAACCGGTCCGAAAAGATGGCGTCGCCTTTTTCAAAAAGCGCCGGAATAATGCCGACGTTGGCTTGATAGCCGGAATTAAAAAGCAGTCCGGCGGGTTTACCTTTTAGTGCGGCAATTTTTTCTTCAAGTTCGTGGTGAATTTCAAGGTCGCCGGATAACAGGCGGGAAGCGCACGTTCCGGTTCCCCATTTTTCTGCGGCGGCGTGCGCGGCGGCGATGAGGGCGGGGTGGGAAGCTAACCCCAGGTAATCGTTGGACGAGAAATCAAAATATTCTTTGCCGCGGATGCTAATTTTTCCGTCTTTGCGCCAGTTGGCGGGATGCAGGGTGCGCCGCAATCCTTTTTCGGCCTGCGTTTTTAAAAACCCAACCTGCCATTTTTGTGGATTATTTGGCATTTTTATAGTTGCTCCTGCCACAGAGCAGTTATGTCTTTAATTAATTGCTGGTCTTCTTTTACGGATCGGCCGCGCACGGTCAAATACCCGCCAATCAGCATTCCGTTAGCGCCGGCCATAAATCCCATGGCCTGAAAGTCCTTTAACACAGTTTCGCGCCCCGCCGCAATTTTAATG
>Ga0265296_1002231_pt1 | contig 19983 bp, 16 predicted proteins | sample MunlanPumphouse1_FD_189073 | JGI IMG/M metagenome (GOLD analysis project Ga0265296, IMG submission 189073) | Groundwater microbial communities from a municipal landfill in Southern Ontario, Canada - Pumphouse #1 | ecosystem: Environmental > Aquatic > Deep subsurface > Groundwater | place...
TCGGCGTTTTTCTTCACCAAATCGACCAGTTTTTGTTTCAACGCCTGTTTTGCTTTTTCTTCGGCATGCGGGTCTTTGGGATCGGCAATGACTTCGATCTTGACCTTCCCATCTTTAAAATTCACACTACCACGTGAATTAAGGTCTTTACTGTATTCAACAACTTCTTCCTGGTTATTGAAACGATAGTCTTTCCACTTTTTCAAAATTTCCGTCTTCTGATCTTCCAATCGTTTTCGTTCCTGCCGAACGGCATCATCGTATTTCTGGGTGATCTGAGCCTGATATAACCGGAATTCGTCCGCAACTTGCTGTTGATCTTTTTTCGTTTGTTCCTGTATCTGCCGAAGTTTCGCCTGTTCTTCATTCATTTTCTGACGGACATCAGGCTGATCCTGCGCGTCAAGTCCTGACGCCATCAGCCAAATTCCGGCGATCCAGCCTAACCGAATCCATTTTCCACTCATTTCATTTTCCTCCGAATAACCATCGTTCAGCCAATTCTAAGCAAGTATTTCGAGAGTTTCAACGAGAATAATGTTCCGAGTTCCGTATTTTTGGATGTGGGCAAAGACATCTTTCCTGTCACTTCAACGCCGGAAAACCAAATTAAGCGGAAAATGATGAATGAATTTTTATAAGAATTATTAAAAAATATTTGACAACGCAGTTGGAATCATATAAATTGATACCAGTTTAGGATTTATTTCGACGTGAAAATTGAGTGAGTTAGTTGTTTAAAAAGTAGCAAAACCAAAAAAAGAGGAGGAAATCCATGGGACAACAACAACTGTTACTGATCGTCTTAGGGACAATCATCGTAGGTGTCGCCGTCGTCGTGGGCATCAACATGTTCAGCCAAGGAGCTGTGAATGCCGAACGTGATGCGCTGGTTCAAGACGTCAACATGATCGGAGCGAAGGCCGCGGAATACTGGAGAAAACCGTTAGAAATGGGTGGCGGAGCGAGGGATTTCACCGGTGTCACGTTTACGAAGCTAGGTTCCGATGCCAGTAATGCAAATGGCACCTTTACTCTGGCCGTCGTCGATGCGGACAGTATCACAATTACTGCAGTAGGAGCAAACGAAGGAGTTCGAGTCGTTGCGGGAGTTACTGATGATGGAGTATCGGGCGCCCCGACCATCACACTACCCTAACATCTTTGAACCTTAATCTGACTAAACCGGTCAAAGGAGTCAAATGTGCGACCTGACTTTCTTTGACCGGTTTGCCTTATGGGATTGATGTAAAATGGAAATCTTTCGATATACGGCTGTCGGTTTAAAAGGTAACCGAATTCAAGGTGTTATCGAGGCTGTCAATAAGAAAGAAGCCAGGAAAACGCTCGATCAACTTGCTGAAAAACGTAAAGTCAAAATCGAGTCGATTCAGCAAAAAGCTACATTTATCTATACCGTCAAAAAGACCGGTCAACAGACGCTTAACGGGGAACAAAAAGCCTTTTCAAAGGACGAACTCGTTCAGGCATTCAAACGGTTTGGATACGAAGAAATTCGCGTCCAGAAAAAGTGGTTCGATTTCAAAGGAAAAGTCCCGGCGAACGAGGTCACCAGTTGGATACGACTTTGCGCCGATCTGCTGAAAGAAAACCTTCCTTACGATGAAATTTTAACGCTTCTTTCCGAAGATACGACCAACAAATGTCTGAGGGAAACCATTAAAAGTATCAGTCAGGATTTGAAAGAAGGCAAGGAAGGAACCGAAGTGTTCGCCAAACATGAAGATGTATTTGGCAAATTTCCGGCGTTTATGCTTGCCGTGGCGTCCACCAGCGGTAATATGCAAACGATTTACGAAAGCACCGCCAAGTTCATGGAGCGCGACGAGGCATTCAAACGCAACCTTCGCAAAACACTAGTAACACCATTTATCACGCTCGGCGTGATCCTTCTCGTCGTCGTTTATTATGTTATGGTCATTTTTCCACAGACCGCAGGTGTCTTCAAAAAATTCGGCAAGACACTGCCGCCAATGACGGCGGCAACGATGAAGTTCAGCGATTATCTCGCGGCACACTGGATCGTGATTTTGTTATGTATCATCATTCCGGTCGGTTCACTAATATATTTCTTAAAGACTCCAAAGGGAAAATATCTCAAAGATAAATACATCATCAAAATGCCGGTCATCGGCGAATTGATTCACAAGACCAGCATCGAAATCTTCGCGCGAGTTTTCTATTCGTTATACAGCGGTTCCGGCGAGAACGTAAAAGTCATTCAGGTGGCGGCGGAAGCCTGTCGAAATTCCTATATGGAACGTCAAATCAAAGACGTGGCAATTCCTTTGATGCTGGGCGAAGGAAAAGGCATCGTCGAAGCGATGGAGGCCTCCAACGTCTTCACACGCACAGCTATTTCGCGATTTCGGTCGGGCGCTGAATCCGGCGCCTTACGGAACAATGCGTTGCAGTTAGCCAATTATTACGAAACCGACACTTCCTACCGTATGGAAAAAGTCATTAATCTCGTCAACTTTATCGTAACGATGTTCATTATGGGCGTGATGATCGGAATTACCGTCGTTTCATCGGAAACATCCGTTATGTAAAACCCAGCAGGAAACGTACTTTGTCAAAACTCATTGGTGAAATATTACTGGAAAAAGGGATCATCAGTCCTGACCAGTTGAAAAAAGCGCTTGAAATTCAGACGGGCGAATCGGCGACAACGCGGCGACAGGTTGGCAAAATCCTTTTCGAGGATCTGGGAATCGACAGGCATGCGGTCTTACGTGAACTCACGGCGATTTTTGCAATACGCGAAATGCCGGTGACCGCCGATATGATCACCGAGGAACAAATCACGTTTATTACTGGGATTCTGGATAATCACAGTGACGATTTTCGCGCGGCGTTGATTCGAAATAAGGTTATCCCTTATCAGGTCACCACGCAAAAAGGCGAAAACGTGCTGACGATTCTTTGCGCCGATCCTACCAACATAGAAATAAAATCTCTCGCAGAACAACTTCCCTATCCAAAATACGAGATCGTATATGACCGTCTGGAAAACCTCGATGGAATCATCAATAAATGTCTCTCCAGCCGGAATGAATTTTTCAGCCTGCTGGATGAAATCGAGTATGAAGATGAAGAAGGTCCCAAAGAAGAAGTCATCGATGAAGCCGCGTTGGACGCTGAAATCAACCAAAGCGCTTTGACCACTCTCGTCGAAGGAATTCTCGTTGAAGCCGTCCGTCAGGGAGTTAGCGATATTCATATCGTCCCACAGCCCGGAAATGTGACGGATTTTAACTTGCGGCGGGATGGAAAACTTTCGACTTACTATTCCCAAAAAGGCGTCAAACCGGAAGCCATCGCCGCGGTTTTTAAAGATAAGACGCGAAATGTCGATCGCTTTGAACGCGACATCGCACAGGATGGATTTATTCAGAAAAAAGTCGATGGCTATCTGATTCGCTACCGCGTTTCCATTGTACCGATCGTCGGTTCGGAGTTCGACCGAAAACTGGAAAGTATCGTCATCCGCATTCTTGATGACCGAAAAGTCATCACCGATTTAAGAAAACTGGGATTGCAGAAACAGGCGTTGGACGATTTCAAACGCGCCATCAACAAGCCATCCGGAATTGTCATTGTAACGGGTCCGACCGGAAGCGGCAAGAGCACAACTCTGGTTGCGGCTTTGTATTCTGTCATTTCCCCTGAAAAATGTGTTCTGACCGTAGAGGAACCGGTCGAGTACCTGATCAACGGCGCGCGTCAGCTCAAGATCAGCGACAAGATGACGTTTGACCTGGCGATCCGCGCTATCCTGCGGCATGACCCGGATATCGTTCTGGTCGGTGAAATCCGTGATCTGAAAACCGCCGAAATCGCAATTAAATTAGCCAACACAGGACACCTGACATTTTCGACGCTTCATACGAACGATGCCCCGAGCGCCATTTCCCGCTTATATAAAATGGGCATCGAACCTTTCCTCATCGCCTATTCGGTCAATATCATCATGGCTCAGCGTCTCGTTCGAAAACTCTGCGAAGCGTGTAAAAAACCGTCCAAGCCCAAAGACGTCGATGCGGCGCGGCATCTGGGATTTACCGACGAGGAAATCGAGGCGACGACTTTTTATGAAGCCGTTGGCTGCGAAAAATGCCGGCACGGTTACAAAGGCAGAATAGCGATTATGGAAGCGCTATTTTTCACGAAGGAAATTCGTCGGCTTATCGTCACCGCAGGCGAGCAGGTGGATGAGGAAGCACTTCGTACGCAGGCCATTAAAGAAGGCATGCTGTCGCTCCGTGTTTCCGGCCGGGAACGTATCAAAGAAGGCGTCTCCACGATCGAAGAAGTATCTGCCGTAACGGTCGAGGAATAGACATGGGAATAGGTCGCGCGGAACTGCTGATTTTGCTGGGCGCTATCGCAATATTCGGAAGATACACATTGACGATTAACTCCGCGCGTTACAATAACGATTTTCAGATTATCGCCTGCGAAAGCCAAACGATGGCGTCGTCACTTGCAGATGCTGTGATCGAATCTGCCACCACCAAGGAATTCGACGAAGCAACCGTTAGCGCCATCTTATCCGGTGGATTGAGTTCTCTGTCCGAACCCACGGCGCTCGGTGCCGAGTCTGGAGAAGTTTATCCGAATTTTGATGATATCGACGATTTTAATGGATTCAGTATGAGTGACACGACGGTCAACGGAATTCAGTTTGAGATTTCCGCCAATGTCGGCTACGTCAACGAAAACGACCTGGTAAATTTTCAATCCGACCAAACTTACATGAAGCGGCTGAACGTCACGGTTTCGAGCGAACATATCCCGGAACCTGTGACTATCAGCCGGATTTTTTCTTACTACAATTACTGAGGTGCTTTGATTGGTTGATATCGAACTTGCCGGTACTTTTCTAATCGCTGGGATTTTTATCCTCTCGCTTTTAACTTTGAACGGACAAATTATGGAATCGAACACCGTCAATTCATTAAATGTCATCGCTCAGAGAAACGCCACGAACATCGCGACGATTCTTCAGACCGACTTTCGGAAAATCGGTCAGGGCATTGAGACGGCGACCGAATCTATTCAATCCATTTCTGATTCGAGTCTTTCGTTCGTTTCCGATATTGATCAGGATGGGTTCGCCGATACCGTCGCTTATCGCCTCGGCGCGTCTGGAGAAGCAACCGGAACGGAAAACGCCAAAGATCGCTACCTGTATCGGACGCTCAACGGTTCTGAATCCGACGTCGCCCTCGGATTGACTCGCCTGGAACTGACCTATTTTGACGAGCAGGGTAACTCAACGATCGTTCCATCCGAAATTAGAATGATCGGGATTTCTTTAACCGTCGAAACACCTTTTTACTACCAGGAACGATTAGGAACGGCGGAATGGCAGGGACAAATTACACCGAATAACTTAAAAGCGATTTGATATGGAAAATGAATCAGATTTCACAGAAGAATTGAATAGATACCCGGACGCCTCGTCAATTAAGATCAAGTCGAAGAAACGCGACAGCTTCATCTCGTTTAAAAAACTGCCGCTTATTCTTTCCAATTTTCCTCAGGATGTCGCCGAAAAATTCCTCGAACTCGGCGAAGAATTCAATGTTCAACCTGATGAAGAAGTGATTCACAAAGGCGAGATCGGAAAGGATTTTTATATCATCTGCGAAGGATCGGTCACCGTCTGGCGGGAGGGCATCAAACTGGCGACATTGGCAAAAGGCGACGTCTTCGGAGAACTTGTCGTTTTCCGCGATCACTACCGCATTGCCTCAGTCCGAACGGAGTCTCCGACGACGCTTCTCAAGTTCAACCGGCATGTGATGATGGATTTCTTTTCCCGGCAGGAACAGCGCATTTTTTCCATTTATACCGTCAACGTCCTCGAAGTGCTGAGGCGAAAACTGGTATTGACTAACCAGCGGGTCTGCGAACTGGAACAAAAATTGCGTAACCGATAAGGAATGATGATGGACTCAAACTTAATCGAAACTGCGCATCAAATACTCCGTAACTTCAACGAGTCAATCCCCCAGTTTTTATATGGAATCGAACGCCAGCAATTTCTGATAAATCAGATAAAAAATCTCGAGCCGGACAAACGACTGGTTCTCCGAAATCTGATCGATGCCTTCCTAATCGAAATGCGTACAAAAAACGCTTCGGATATCGATTTAGGATCTTACGGTTGCCGCAATAGCATCTGGTTCCGGATTCACGGCGAAAAAGTGACAGATCCAGGATTAGGTCAATATTCGGAGGCCGAGACCGACACACTCATCATAAACATTCTTATGGAGCAACAGGCGCAGAACCTGATCAAATACCGAAATGTCGATTTTTCTTACGGCATCATGGAAAACGGAACGCTCCAGCGCTTTCGCGCAGACGTTTATTTCGATCTGGAACACCTCGCGATGAATATGCGATTGATCAGTTCGGAAGTTCGTCCGATTTCCGCATTTAATTTTCATCCCGAAGTTCTCAAGGCGCTTAGTTTAAAATTCGTCAAACGCGGTTTGATTCTGATTACAGGAATAACCGGTTCGGGAAAAAGCACGACATTGGATTCGATCATCGACGCCAATAATCGCACGGTAGATTCCTCGATAGTTATCATCGGCGGACCCATCGAGCATGTTCATGAACCGAAGCGGTGCGTCGTCCGGCATCGGAGCGTCGGAACCGACGTTCTCACATTCAAAGACGGAGCGATGCAGGCGCTAAGGCAAGACCCGGATATTGTAGTTATAACCGAAATGCGTTATGCGGATACGATCATGACGACATTGGAGATTACAGACAGCGGTCACAAAGTATTTTCGACCCTTCACACTTCGTCAGCCGTTGAAAGTATCAACCGCATCATTGCCGAAGTACCTTCGAATGAACAAGACCGCGTTCGCGAACGACTTGCCGATGTTTTGACGGTAGTCATTTCCCAGAAACTTCCGCGAACCCTTGACAATAAACGGGTTCTTGCCAAAGAAGTCCTTCTCATGATTCCATCGATCCGCGCCGCAATCAAGAACGATAATTTGGACGAAATCTATCAAATGATCCAGCAATCATCCCAACTTGGAATGATTACAATGGAGCAGGATTTAAAGCGTCTGTACGACGAGAAAATCATTTCGTATGAAGAAGCGTGGGCGAACGCAAACAACAAGAAGAGGTTCGAAGAAATTGTCAAGTACAAAGTCTAAAAAGTCGATCCGGGTGTTACCCAAAAAGAGACTCCTTGCGCTGAACGTTGACGGCGTTGAATTGACTTCTCTGTTTTGCACGTCGGGACAAGGGGTCATAGAGATCGAGTCCGCTGAGAAACATAAACTGGTCGAACCGCTGAAGGCGACGACCGACGAACCGCGGGCTGTCGAAACGAACGGTCGCCCCGCTCTTTCGGCCGAAGATATTTTTGGTTCGGGTGAAAAAGATTTGACCGCTTCGCTGGATACGACACTGGCTACTTCCCCGGAATCTGAAATTCCCGAGGAACAATCCAACGAAAGCATTCTGCTATCCATTCTAGAATCAGCGCCGGCTAAAAACTTTAATTACGCCGTTAATCTTCCTTCTTCCCTCACCCACATCATTCAATTGCGAAACGGGTATGAAACGTTAAAAAAATCTGCCCGCCGCAAGAAAGTTTATGCGGAAGTCAACGAACGACTCAACAATCAGATAGCCAACGATCAATTCGATTATTTTTTAACCGAAGAGAATAACGTCTTCGCTTTCGCTAATAAGACTGGTATTCCGCTCATCAATTTGTACGAATCCATTCAAAAAGGAATGAAGAAGCGGTTCCGGTTGGTTTCCGTTCTTCCGGATGAAGTCGCGTTATCGAATCTCATCCGTTTCAACTACGATCCTCCAGACGACGATGTTCTGATTATCGTTCACATCGCACTCGAGGAAAGTAAAATCATCATTACCAAAGGCGGCCAGATCACTCAACTCGCTCCTCCGATCCGTGACGATGTGAGTTCGACGCAACTTCTGAAAACGATCTCCGGGAAAATCCTTTATGAGCAAAGTCTCGGTAACATTCCGGATCGATACAGCGTGATTTTGACCGGTAAAGCCATCACGCTCGACGCCTGTCCATTTTTTCAGCAAGCCTTAGGAATAACGGAAGTCTCCTATTTCACCGCCCGGCCGGAATTATTCCGATTTCCTGAAGAAACCGAAAAGTCATTATCCGAGTTTGCTGTTCCGCTCGGAAATACCGTCACCGTCTTTTTCTCCGATGAGAAAAAGATAACGCCGCTTTCATTGATTCCCGACTATATCAACCATCGTCAACAGGTTTTTAAACTCGCCTGGCACGGATATTTATTACTTGCGTTGATTTTTCTGATGCCGATATGGATCAATCATCAATATGCCAAAAAATCGAAAACGAAGACGAATTTCACTCAGAAAAACGCCTATCTCGAACAATCAATCGACGGATTGAAATGGGTCGAACCACTGTTGGATAGTCTGACGATCCAGACAAATCTCGGTAGACAAAAACTCGAGTTATTGGAATCGCTTTCGTCGGGAACGCATAAATGGAGTTACACGCTTGACAAAGTTATCCGGGCTATTCACGATGCCGGTGACGATCTCTGGTTGACTGAAATTTCGACTCAAAGCAACGGTTTTCAAATGACCGGATTCAGTCTCTATAGAAATCGAGCGCCTCGGCTTGCTGCTCAATTTCCATCGGCAAGCGTTGAAAACGTCACGCCCATCGAAATTCGGGGAAGAACGGTTTATCAGTTTAAAATCATCGTCGAAAAAGTGGCTGAAGACGAAAAAAGTTTCAATCCTGTCGTTAGAATTCCCGTTCAAGCAACTCAAAAGAAATCGGATAAAAGCATTTCAGGCGGGAAAATAAAAAAATCCTCCGCTCTGTTTCAAGCGGCAGTAAAATTATTCGATCAAAAGAAATTTGATGAAGCATTGACGACATTCGAAGAAATTGCCGCGAGAACAGCCGATCCAAAATACGCCGTCAAGTCCAAATGCTGGATCGGAAAATGCTATTTTTCGATAGGCGACTATCCGGAAGCGATCGAAGTCCTCTCCACATTCATTGAGGAAAATCCGCAAAGCGAGGAGAAGTTAGGTGCGATGCTCTTTTTAGGAAAAGCGTATGCGGCAACGAATCGAAATAATGACGCACGGACTTTGTTTCTCTCGATAGTAAAACAAAGTCCAACCAGCGAAGTCGGTCTGGAAGCCGTCCAACTTATCGCTACACTTCAATAGGAAGCAGAATATGTCGTACGAAATCCGCAACAGCCTCATTCTCGCGGTCTTTTTAGTTCTCATCGGTTTAGGTGGACATCTTCTGCTGAACATGAAGTTCGGGAAGGATTTCACGAAAATCGAACAGGAATTGAAGACAAAACAAGACCGCCTGACCCAACTTCAGAACGCGCTTTCCGATCTGGACGGATATGAAAAACAACTGAAGCAACTTTCCGCTCAACTCAAATATTACCCGAAAGTGATTCTGCCGGAACAAACCATTCATCAAACCTATCGGTATCTGGAAGAAATCGACCGTTACGGCACTTTTTTCAACTTTCGGTTCAATTTACTCGGTGTTAAACGCAAAGATAACGTCTCGACTGCGACATACGAGTTGGCTGGAGAGGGAAATTTTCCCAAAGCGATGCGTTTCATCCGGCGGATGGAATACGGCTCCCCGCTTTACAAGATCGAATCGCTAAGTCTGAAAAGGAAATCGGCAAAATTATCGACCGAAAAAACAGCTGAGGCGGATTTGGAAATCGTGATTCGTTTGATCGGCATTTTCTTTACCCAGACAAAAAATCCGGATCTGCTGGCGCTAGGCCCTTATGCCTCTATCCAAACTCAATCATATTCCGTTTTCGATCCGTTTAAACCGTTGATCCTTGACTATCTTCCGCCGAATATCGGCAACTTGGTCAATATTGAAAACAGTCGTTTGATCGCACTTACGGCCAATACCGCTTTCATTCAGGATCAGCAAGGAGCCGTAAAGCAGATCAAGATCGGCGATGAAATTTATCTGGGGTATTTATCGAAAATCGATCTCAATAATGGCGAAGCGCAATTTCTGATGGACCGCGGCGGCATTACCGATACGTTCATTTTACAACTCAAATCTTCAGGAAAAGGTGGAAAATGAGAATTCAGACCGAATCCCGACATTTCAATTACATCGCTGACATCGTCCTGCTCTTGATGTTTGTACAGTTGGCGCCAACTGTTTCGTTCGCGCAGAGACTTCCCGTCTCCGAAAACATCACTCAGGAACAAATGGTTTCCTTCCCACCAACCGCCAATTTTGAGCAGGTTGTGAAAATCCTCAGCATTATGGCAACCAAATTCGAGAACAAAGTCATCATCGATCCGACGGGACAAAAGGGTCCGATCAATATCGAAATTCCGCCCTGTCACTGGTTAAAGGCGCTGGAAATTCTATTGAGCGCTTCCAATCTGGAGTACGCCGATAAGGGTTCCTATTTGGAAATTATTAAGCCGGCCGATTCCAAAAGCGAATCTGCGCCCACACCTACTCCATCTTCAGAATCATCAGGAAAAATAGTGATAACAAAAAACAGTCGCGAGGTCGAGATCTCCGCCATCTTTTTTCAGGGCGATAAACGAACGCTCGCCGAGGCCGGGATCGATTGGTCGGTCATGGCCGATAAATCCAATATCGATATTAAATCTCTCGCCGGAACCGCCGTTTCTCAGGAATTTTTTTCCCTCTCTTCAAGATATCGCGACCGCAAAGGTTTGTTGAATATTGAAGGATTATTTAGAACCTTTGAGGCAATGAATATTGGTGAGATCATTGCCCGACCGACCATAATGGTCCTCGACGGAACGAAAGGATTGATTCAAGTAGGTAGTTCTTTCTCGATCAAGCAAAAAGATTTTGCCGGGAATACAACCGATAAGTTTTTTGATGTCGGAACAATTCTCGAAGTTATTCCTCAGGTCGTAATCGATCAAGGCGTAACATTCATTCACCTGAATATTCGCGCCGAGCGTAGTTCAGCGACGCCTGGCGCGGTCAGCACGACCATCGATAAGCAGGTGGCTTATACCGATGTGTTGCTGGTCAACGGCGAACAGACTGCCATCGCTGGTTTATACGCCGAGGAAAAATCGACTGTTCGAAAAGGAATTCCCGGGCTAAAAGACCTCCCGTGGTGGGTTTTAGGATTGCGATATTTGACAGGTTACAATTCGACTGATCAAACGAAAAAAGAGTTGGTCATCGTATTAAAAGCCGAATTAGTGCCGACTTTGGAAGACCGCGTCCGCGCAAAAAAAGAGAATTTGGAAGAAACAATCGAACGTCAACGGGAAAAATATCCGACGGATAACATTCCACGTTAGTCCCACCACGTCAGACTATTGACCCATTTCGGACTATCTTCCGTCGAAGAAATATGCGATTCGATCATTTGAACCGCTTCACTAGAAAAATACAAGGCATCGTTTCCCTTGATTGAAATGGTCGATGTCGGGGCGCCAAGCAATATCGCCCCATAAATACTGGAATTTCCGTTACTCGATAAGTCGGCATCAGCGTCACCTGTGATGATAACGATTCCGTACCATTTGACACGTCCTCTAAATGTAATGCCTTCTGCAATCAATACACCGTAGCCGGTCAAATTTCCAGAAATCGTGCATCCGCCGGAGACATAAACGACGACGGGAGATGTAGGACTTCCCAACGTCACGCTTCCTAAGCCATCGCATGATGTCAGATTGTAATCGGCAATGGATTCGTAAGCATCCGCCACTGCCTGAATATCCTCTTGCGTGGATTCGTCATAAATTGCAATGCTCGGTGAACTCCCTTCGCCCTGAATTTTGGTTGAGCCCTCATATTGGTCCACCAAACTCACGCTATCTTCTTCTTCGGAAACAGCAACACCGGGAAGATCACCCGACAGATCGGGCGGTTCGTGCATATGGTGATGCCAATCGTGATGTCTTCGTCCTCTATGTCCGCCATGATGCGCTCCGTGTCCTCCATGCCCTCTATGCCAACCTCGCCTGGAAGTCGTTCCATCCATATCGGTATCCGAACCATAAATGTGAGAATGTCCGACGATGGACAAACTGGTAGAATTGGTACAAATCCCGACGGCAGCGGGAATATCCGGAAGTAACAGACTCCGGCTCCATAAAGTAACCGAGCTCGTACAAGTCTGTTCACCCGCCTCGGCTGTCACGGAAATCAACACGCTGTCTTCGCCTGCTGTCGTATCGTAAGCAATCGTTGTAATTGTCCCTGTAAACGAACCACCCAGCCAGGAATCCCTTGATAGGGTCGTGTCGGAGTATCCGGAAGTTGAATGGAGCGAAATCAAATATTCGAGAGCGCTATTGGCTACCTGTCGCGCCATCACTTTTTCCGTAAAATCGATTGAATTTTCTTCCGCGATCTGTGCGGTCCGATTCATGCGGATCGATATGTATCCAAAAATAATGATAAATCCGAGAACGATGATGAGTGTCGAACGGCCCATTTATTTCTGCAAACCGGTAAAAACTCCCGATTAATCGTTTTTCCCGACGATTCGAATATTATCGATGGCGAATGCTCCCGGAGTTATTTCGTCCGAACGAACCGCTACTTTCATCCGGATTTTCAGATGATGTACGCTTCCGGCAATCGCAGATAGGTCTTCAAATACTTCCGTCCATTGCGGTTGATTTTCATGCTTAACATAAACGTTCACGGTTCCAACAATCCACGATCCGTCGTTTGGCAAAAAATCGTAGGTCGAGTAACGAAAGAAAGCCGAGTCGCATCCGGAAAGATCGATTTCTGGAACGATTTCCAGAGTCGTCGTGTCCGGTCGAGATTTTGGCGGATTATCTGCGTCGAAACCGAAGACGAATCGAAGCGTTGTATCGGAAGGTTGATAAGTGATCCGACCGTCAACCGTCCACTGGCTGACATCCGTGCTGGAAAAAAGAACCGTTTCGGTCGATGTCTGACCATATCCGGTTTCAAAATTAAGGAAAAAAGCCAAAATGACAAGGAAGCAGGAACAAAATAAACGAAGAAACACCAAAGTCTTTTTCATTTTTTCACCTCTTTCCAAAGGATTTTCTTTCTTTTGATCGCCTTTTTAAAAAGCACTACAATTCAAAATAGCGATTCTTTCAAAATAGCGCAAATTGTTTTTCCCGCATCCACTTGCCACAATGCACAGAGAGGCTATTTCATAAACAGCCACTTTCCTTGAAGTATGGAAAAGTTCACTTCAGGTAGGCGCATTTTTTGATCTCCGAATGACCATCTGTCGTGAACCGGATGAGATAGAGTCCTGTGCTCAGATTTCGCGGACTCCAAACGATCGAATGATTTCCCTCGGGCATTTTTCCGTCGTAGAGAACATCCACCGATTTCCCGTTGATATCGTACATATCGATAACGACATTTTTCGCATTCTGCAAAGAAAAGGCAATAGTCAGAGAAGCGTTGAACGGATTTGGATAGGCGGAAACCAGATTCATCTGTTCCGGAATTGCTTTTTCCTTTGCCACTTCGGAAGGTCGGTTGAACCATATTCTTCTTGCCAGTGTGGAATCCAGAACGAACGGATTCGGTTTATTATCCTGATAATGTGCAATCTTCCATGTCCTCGCGTATTCAATGGAATCAACCGGATCGTAGTAATTCCAGACAATTAGAGTGCTCTTTTGAAGGTTCCAGAAATTACTGTCCGCCGCGCTTTTGTACATGGCGTAAAAATAGAACATCGCGCGTGCGACGTTTCCCTTATGGTCTTCACGCGGTTCAAAACACTGTGGAGCATCATTTTCCTTTTCCGAATATTCATCGATCAACGTGGTCGGAATCGTATTCTGTGAGTAATTTAATCGCCACCACTTGTCTGTATTCTGATCGGGAATTTCCGCAAACGGATCGTTTCCGCGGGAAGAATTTACATTTGTATAAGTGGGAAATAGATGATGAATGTCAGAAGCTTGTGGTTCGGACTCTGCGCCCATTGATTGTGGCCATGTATGTTCACAATTTATATTTTTTAAATTTGTTTGGTTTCGAATATTTTGGGTTGGATCAATCGTGATAGTATATCCTGTATAGACACAGGATAGTTGATTTCCAGGTTTCAGGTCGATCCTGCCGTACATGGAATCCCTAGCGGTATTGTATCCGAGCGTGCGAGATGTTTTGTAATTGGTAACGATATATTGCCTGAGACTCTCGCCAGAGAGTTCGGGCGCGATGATAGTTTGCGTCTGAGCCGCGGGCTTTGCGACGTTCAGTGCTAAAATGAGACCAGCGACGGTCACCAAAAGCGATGATTTTTTCACGACCTAATCTTTACCTCTGGAAATGTGTTTCTTGATCAACTTCGTTTTCAGATTCAGTCCGTTCTCCCCAATGATTTTTTCGACGATCTTATAATTGTCTTTTGTCCTGACGATGACCGTCGATTCCATGCGTTTTGCGCTGGAGAACGCGAGATCGGACATAGAGGTCAACCGGTCTAAAAGCGGCTCTTCGAGAAGCGATTGCGTCGTCTCGAAGTTAAAACATCGAATTTTGTCTTTTTTTTCAATGATCAGATCGGGAATATATCCAGTCCATGACTGCGGTGTGGCAGGATACTGTTCGATTAGTTTGGTAAAGCACGAGTAGCCGCGTTTGGAATAATTCCGAATGAGATAATGAAGTAAATTGAACTGATCGTGTTTGAAACGTGTACTGAGAAGCGAATGCCGCAAAGCGCCGATCACTCTTGCATACAGAACATTCAGATCGAACGGCTTGGTAACGTAATCGTCCGCTCCGGAAACCAACCCGGTTACTTGAAAATCGGTCGAGGCTTTTCCCGTCAGCATGATGACCGGAATGAAAGCGGTGATGGGGCGTTCTTTTAGTTTTTTCAGGACTTGAAATCCGTCGATGTCCGGCAGGTCAATATCCAGAATGATCAGATCGGGTTCTTCCTTGATGGCAAGGGCGACTACTTTAAGTCCCTCGCTGACAGTCAGCACTTTCAGTTTGTGCTGTCCTAAAAATTCCGTCACGAGATCAAGAATCCCCGGATCATCGTCAACAACGATTACTTTTCTCATCAAAGTCCCAGTTTAGTTTCAATTCATCAGCACGCTAAATATATCAATCAATTCCAACATCGGAAAAGTATTTCTCAGTTAATAGGATTCGAAATAGCCGAAGAGACTTCGGGTAGTATTTTATTCCCTTGATCCTATTTTACAAGATGATTTTCAAATTCCAGACGCTTTTACCGACGAGAAAAATAATTTTTAAAATTTTCGGAACTATCCGAACGCCGATTCGTAGAAAAGTTGTTTTTGAAATTGAAAAAAGATTTTGATACTTGGCATAAGTTTTGTACATTAGCAACGTGATTTTTGAAAGAAACGAGTAAAAAAAAGAGAGAATCTGATACATTTCCCCTCCCCCTCCCCGGATGTGCCGTAATATCCCTCACAATCCCCTCTTATTTACGTTCGGGGAGGGTAACCTCACTTGTTCAGAGTAAAATAGATGAGCCGCTTTACTTCAGCGGCTTTTTTATTTTACGAGCCAAACCAATCTGTCACGCCCAATTGCTCTGATTTGTCACAATTCATAGAATGGATGTCACAATCTGGTGACAGAGATTGCCATCACCTTTTCCCCGTGTAAATCCGGTGAACCAATAAACCAGAAATCCCCTGTCATCTTCCAATGACAAGGGATTTCGTTACAGGTTAGAAATTCTTAGTTTATTTCAGGATAAATCGGTCTGATATCCACTGGAAGATGTTTGAGCTTTTCGATAGTTTGGGACATCAATGGCGTCATCACCCGATATTGATCGATCAGACTCTTAGCCGCGGTATAATCGCCTTTTGCTTCGATCATCAGCAATTGTTCGGCGAGTGAGGAAATAGCCGCTTCAAGTTTTTTCTCGTCCAGATCCAATTTTCCCTGTCCGTCGGCATAAAATGCGCCTTTTTCGATGAAATAGTTGAATTGAATGGCAACGCCTCCGCCATGAGCTTCATCGATCCCAAAGCGAATCGAGCGGAACATTCCGCCCAGAAAACTTGCATACGCCGAGTATTTCTGATCTTTCGGGAAAACGTTTTTACTCATCAGAAAAACATATTCATAGATTCCCAAAACATCCGCTTTGCACTCTTCAATCATCGGATACAATTCCTTCAGTTCCTTACTAACCGTTGTCTGTGTTCCATCGGAAAGAGTGATTATCCCGGGTCCGAGGCCATGGCTGATTTCATGCATTAGCACGTGATTGAAATACGCTTCGAACGTTACGTTCTGAAGCGGTTTTTCAGCCAGAATCAGATTCACGATCGGAACCCAGCATTTTTCATATTTCGCCTCAGCGATGTTCTTTAGCATGACTTTTTTGGAGCCTTTTGCTTCACGCACTTTTTCATCGTTCGGCAGGTTGAATGCCGTTGTCTGAATTCCGGATTTGGTATCGCCAGCCGAGAATGCTTCCTGAACGACTTTGATCGGCGAAGACATTCCCCGGCTTGACTTCTTGTATTCCGCGGGCATCGGAAGATTCGACTGCATATCGCTCAAATAGGTCGCAACGGTCTCCAACTTCTGGCTCTCGACATGATCGACGACGCATACGAATGCTTCATAAGCGGTTTTATAACTGAACAAAGCGTCTTCATAAACTTCATACGGCCCGATGACGACTTCGAGGTTTCCGTTTAAGTCGAGCCATGCCATATCGCTATTGAAATAGTTTTCCGTTAATAAATCCTCTGCACGAAGTTGCAGATATTTTTTCAGCGATGCGTCCGACGTGAGATCGGCGGCGCTTTTTAATAATTCCACGACCTGATCGACCATTTCCTTATATTCTTCATGGTAAGGAACTGCGACAAGTTGATCTTTTTCCCGTTTGACGACCGTAAAACCGCTTTCAAGGGTTTCCTTCTGGTCGGGATTCCGGCTGATGAAATCCTGAAATTCATCTTTGGTCATGTCTTCCGGATAAAATCCCGCGCCAAGTGGTTTCGGCTTATTGTTCAGGAACGGCTTGTTGGCATCCAATTCGTTCCAGGGTCCGAACATGACGTTGAACATATCCAGATAAATCTGATCGTTCGGGTCCGTCGATTTCTGGAGTTCGGCAAGAATTTTCGGATTATCCCGGCTGACCTGTAACAGGAACAAGCGATCAATAATTTTCGACGCCTCGATAAGTCGGATGAGGACTTTCTTGTCCGTGACAGAAAGGTTGGACAGATCGCACTTCAATTCGACAGGCGCCAATTTCGCGTATTCCGCCTTCACTTCTTCGATAGGCGCTTTTGTCGTGATCGCCTTAGTCTCGCAATTCTGCATTATCACCGCCAAACATAAACAGAGAATGACTACCAAGCCGAGACTCATAGTCAGGAAATTTCCTTGAGTCAGACGGCTCTTTTTCGTTTTCATTGTTTCCTCCAAATTTTCGTTTTCGATTTATTTGACGAATAGACATTTTCCGCCAATCGATTCGCCATTCAATTGCATTTTGTAAAGATAAAGACCGGTGGAAAGATTCTCCGGTTTCCAGGAAATCTGCCGGTATCCGCTCGTTTCGATGAACCGATCGACTCGATCCACTTCTTTTCCGGAAAGATCGTAAAACGTGACCTTCAGATCGCCCGACTGATTTGCGCAGATGCGGAAGTTCGTCTGACTGTTAAATGGGTTCGGGTAATTGGCTTCCAAACGAAATTTTCCGGCAACACCGCTTTTCGGTTCCGCGACGGTTTCCGTCTCGATGAAATGCACTAAGAAATCGTCGAAGTAAAGCGTTCCGACATCCTTTTTGGCATCGTCGGTTTCGGCAAGATAGATTCGCTTCCACGTAACCGGATAATCCAAAACAGCCGTCGGATTCGCCCAACTGGGAATCGCGGCGGAGAACGGAATTTCCAACTTCTTCCAACTATCCGTCCAATCGATTCCCGGAGTAGCTGGCGTCAGATCCATCAGAAATTTTTCACCCTGTTTATCGATAAATTCGCCTCGCAACCAGTGACATTTCCCGTCACCGTATACCTGAATGCTGATCGCGTCAGGCGTGCCGGAAATCGGGATTGTACAATTCAAATTCAGATTTGTCGTTCCTCCGGTCGCCAGACTGTAATCCAATCGCCCGGAAGAAGGTTCGGAGATTTTTATCGAATCGCTGACGGTAATTTTGCATTGAGCGAGATTGACTTTCGTTCCCGTGATCGACCAATTGGCGACCGTCGTAAAGTCGTCAACCATCACATTCGCCGCGGCGCCGACGGAAACCGGCGTTGTTCCGGTCACTTCCTCAAACGTCGCAGAGATCACGCCTTCGCCCATCGTGGTTGCCGTAAAAACGCCGGAAGTACTGATGGTTCCGACATTTCCTGTGACTTCCCATGTATAGTTCGAAGCGGAAACCTGAACGATATTTCCGTAATTGTCTTTCGCTTCGGCTGTGACGGTCTGCAGTTCACCGATTTTCAGAATGATCGGATTCGGCTGGAGTTTTATTTCGGCCAGACCCGTCAAATAAACTTGCGCCGTATCCCGGACTTCGCCGCAATTTACATAAACGTATCCCGTTGTTTCGACAGTATCGGACTGGAATTTTCCCGCCGCGTCAATGTCTCCGAGCGTCGAATCGCATGTCCATGTCAGGGAATCGGAATTGACCGAAACGCTGTTGTAATATTGATCGAAACCTGCGACCGTAAATTGGCAGGAATTGCCTGCCGGAAGATAAATCGTTTTCGGGCTGATCCGCAGATGATTTAACGGACCGGTCGGAGCGGTGCTGATCAGCAACAGCGAATTCGCGACGGAGCGCTCGCCGCCCGCGTCCGAAGGACTGTTCATGACTTTATTCCGAACGACCATTGTCGTCGAACCGCCACCGTCGAGGTTCGCGGCTTGATAAATATTCCATTCCAGCATGTAATCCGCTAACTCGAAAAGCGACATTCCGATGCTGAATCCCACCTGTCTGCCATCGACGGCAACGAGATATAGTTTCGTCGAATCCTGAGAAAAACCGACCGCGGTTCGCGGATGCCGATCACTGCAAAAACTCCCGTCCGGCACCGATTTCACGCCGTTTTTTATAATCATCGGATAACCGCCGATCAATTCTTTGATGCGCGTCGCGATCGCGGGTAATTGAAAAATCACTTTCACCGTATCGCCTACGAAGAAATTAGCGTTTAAATAGTCTTTCGCGATTCCATTTCCGGACAACACAAATCCGTTGGCGGGAATGACGGCGTTTCCGTGACCGGCTTCCGCCAAACTGTCCTTTTTCGTCACGACGACGATCATCGTGTCATTGACGATCGGTTCGTTGACATAAGTGACGGTAATTTCCGCGCCGTCGTAATTTGTCAGCGTACGGGCGGCGTAATATTTATTGTAAGCGATTAATTGATTTGCACTGCGCTCCACATTGACGTTATTGATGGACAGGGCATTATCATTCTTTGCGAACGCTTTTCCGTTGTATGTCGTGACGGCGATGAACGGTTCCTTGGTATCGGAGCAACCGAAAACTTCCCGGCTGATCGGCAATTTCATCAAAACGCCTTCGATCACCTGCGCATTCGTTGGAATGCCGCCCGACTCGTAAAAGTCGCCGTTAACGGCGCCTACGACGCGATGACCTTCGCGATCATTTCGCGATGCCATCGACGACGTCCTTTCATATCCAGCCAACAGATTGTTTGCTTTTGCTGTCTGAAGATGAAGCCAATCGTTTTTCAGATCGATTTCCAGAACATACAAATGCCACGGCCCCGCCTGACGATATTCATGATAATACATGACGCCGGGACCGACAGGTGTTTTTTCAATCGAATCAGCGAATGATACTTGAAAGAAGACGAAGGCCAGTATGAAACTGTAACAAATCTTTCTCATGGTTTGCC
>Ga0265296_1002232_pt1 | contig 19973 bp, 16 predicted proteins | sample MunlanPumphouse1_FD_189073 | JGI IMG/M metagenome (GOLD analysis project Ga0265296, IMG submission 189073) | Groundwater microbial communities from a municipal landfill in Southern Ontario, Canada - Pumphouse #1 | ecosystem: Environmental > Aquatic > Deep subsurface > Groundwater | place...
ACGTGCTGGCGGCACGAGCCGCGCCGGCTGCCGTCTGCGAGATCGAGCAGGGCCTGCCCTGCGTGACCGGCGATGAGCGCACCGACCGCGCCGCCGTTCGCCCTGGCTTCCTCGCGGTGCTGCGCTCACGGGACATCCTGCTGATGGGCCTGGCGGCGATGTTCCTCTGCGTCGTGGAATTCTCGGCGCTCGCCCACCTCGTGCTGTTCCTGAACGTCGAGTGGGCCTACTCGGTGGCCGCCGCCGCCGGTCTGCTGGCCGTCTGCCAAGGGGCCGGCGCCCTCGGCAAGCCGCTGAGCGGCCTCGTCAGCGACCGCCTCTTGAACCGCCGACGCCGCGGACCGCTCATCGCTCTGGCCGGCCTCGCCGCGGTCTCGTGCTCCGTGCTCGCCTTGGCGGGCCCGGGCGCGGCCTGGTTGCTCTGGCCGGCGCTCCTGGTGCTCGGCATCGGCGCCGTGGGTTGGGGCGGCCTGTTCGGCACGCTGGCCGGCGAGACGTCCGGCCCAGCGGCGGCCGGAGCGGCGGCCGGTGTCACGGGGGCGATCGACAACGTCGGGATCTTCGCCGGCCCGCCGCTCTTCGGCCTCATCGTCGACCGCACCGGCTCGTACGCGCCCGCGTGGTGGGCGATGGTGGCGGCCGCCGCGGCCGCCGCGGTCCTGCTGGCGTTCGTGCGCGAGCCGCACCGGGAGTCGTAGCCGCGCCTCCTCATCGGCGCTGCGCGGCCGCTGGTCCGCAGGCCGGTGTTCCGACTGAAGTGCCGAGGACGCGGCCTCCGCCGCACCCCGCGTGGGCACCGCTACGCCGCCGGGAGCCAGGCGACCAGCTCCCGCGCCTCGTTCTCGTTGTATTTTGCAGCGAGACGGAGGCGAGAGTACAGGCGTTGGCGGGCCCGGGCGCCAGTGTCACCCCCCGTTGCGGGTTCACGATGATCGCTCGCGCACACGTCGTGGGCTCGCTTGCGTGGGTCCGCTGGCTGCCCGGCACGGCCGGCGGGGCGCCGTCCGGCCGCGGGGCGCCGTCCGGCTGCGGGGCGCCGGATGCTCAGCCGCCTGCGGTGGGGTCGCGGGCCCGGCGCCGCGTCAATCAGGTGCGAAACGGTCCCGAAACGTGCTACCATGAAGGCAGCTTCGCATCCACCGCCGAGGTGCTCCGCGCTGCTTCAAAGCCGGCACCTACCCCGACGAAAGGCAGGTTGAGGCGCCCGATGACGACCGAGACGAAGATCATCGCCTGCAGCACCATCCGCGACGAGGTGGAGGCGCTGCGCGGCGATGTCCCCGTCGAGTACCTTGACGGCTTTCTGCACGACACGCCGAGCGTGCTCCGCGACAAGCTCAACGAGCGCATCGCGGCCACGCCCGGGGCCCGCACCATCCTGCTCGCCTACGGACGCTGTTCCAACGGCACGGCCGGCCTCGTGGCCGGCCCTCACCGTCTGGTGCTCCCCGCCTGCGACGACTGCATCGCCATTCTGCTGGGCTCGCGGCGGGCGTACACGCGCGAGTTCGCCGAACACCCCGGGACCTACTACTACACGCGCGGCTGGATCGAGGAGCTCGAGGACCCCTACCGCGAGTACCTCAAAGCGGCCGAACGCATGGGCGAGGAGAAGGCGCGCATGGTGGCCCACCTGATCCTGGAGAGCTACACGCGGGTGGCGATCATCGATACCGGCACCTACGACATGGAGAAGGCCGAGGCCTACGTCGATGTCGTCTCCGAGTTCTACGGCCTCCCGGTGCACAAGCTCGAGGGTTCGCTGCGCCTGCTCGAGAAGCTCATCAGGGGGCCCCACGACGGCGAGTTCCTGGTCGTCGAGCCCGGCGAGGTGCTCGAGGAGCCACTCTTCTGGGATCTGGATGGTCGGGAGCCGGCGCCCGAGACGCCGGCCTACGCCCCGGGCGTCGCCTGCGCCGGCTGCGGCGACTGCGGTTGCACATGAGGCGCCCGCGCTCGTCGGTGTGACGCGACGGCCGCCGGGGCACGCGGGTGCGGTGGACGGAGACATCGGCAGGGAGGTGGCCGGCATGAGCCGGGAGCACGAGGGCGCGAGGAAGTTCGTCGCCGTGCACGTGGACGACATCCCGAACGTCCCCTACGAGTGGGCCCCGGAGACGGAGTGGAAGCCTCTGCGCCGGTACTTCGGCATCGGCTCATTCGGGACGAACCTGTTTCGCGCCACGAAGGCGGGGGACGTGCTGACCGAGGACCACACCGAGGATCCCGGGTCCGGGACGCGTCATGAAGAGCTGTACCTGGTCGTGACGGGCCACGCCATCTTCAAGGTGGACGGCATCGAGTGCGAGGCCCCGGCCGGCACGCTTGTCTACGTGCCCGACCCGAAGTGCGTCCGGGGGGCCGTGGCGCGCGAGGCGGGCACCGCGCTGCTGGCCGTCGGCGGCGAGCCGGGATGCGCGTTCACACCGTCGGAGTGGGACACCGAACCGCTGTCCGGATGAGTACGCGCGGGCGCGTCCGCCGATGCGCCCGGCAGGCGACTGCAAGGGAGTGAACGAGATGGCAGGAGATCCGTACGAGGCCGCTCCCACGGGCGCTGACGAGGAGCCGCGGCGCGCCGCCGCGGCTCAGCCGGCGCCCGGCGCCGTAGAGCGGCCGATCCTTCACAGTGACGGCGTCGTCTGCGCGTGAGCCGTCCGGTGGCGTCAGAAGGCCCTCGCCCTGGGACTCGAGCGCCTGTTGGCGGCTGAGGACGGGCGCGGACGAGCGGGCTGACGCCGGACGCGCCGCGTGACGGCGCGCACAGGCGAGCGGACGAAGAAGGGGCGGCGGGCCATTCGGCCCGCCGCCCCTTCGCGGTTCGGCGCGTCTGCGTGCCCGGCGGTGCGATCGGCTACGCCATCACCGCGGTCACGTCGACGAGGTGCTTCTTGAGGCCGAGCGCCTTGTCGTCGACGCCGATGGCGCGCCCGACGAGCTGGCTGAGGAAGATCACCGGCACGGACTTCCAGTCGCTCTGCTTGCGCAGGATCTCCGTCTGACGGCCGTCAAGGTTGACCTGGCAGAGCGGGCAGGCGACGGCGATGGCCTCGGCGCCGCAGGCCCGGGCGTCGGTGATGATGCGGCCCACGAGGTCGTCGACGATGCCCTGCTCGGTGAGCGCCAGCGAGGCGCCGCAGCAGTCGGTCTTGTAGTTCCAGTCCAGCGGCTGGCAGCCGATGGTCTTGACCACGGCGTCCATGTGCGTGGGGTACTCCGGGTCCTCGGCCAGCGTGACCTTGGGCGGCCGGGTGAGCAGGCAGCCGTAGTAGCAGGCCACCTTGAGGCCCTCGAACGGCCGCGTGACCTTGGCGGCGAGCTCCTCGAGGCCGACGGTGTCGTGATACACGTCGACCAGGTTCTGCACGGCGACGCCGCCGTTGTACGCGCGGCCGACCACGGCGCTGACGTCGGCCGCCACACCCTCGTCCTCGATCTCGTGGGCTCCCGTCTTGAAGCGGCTGAAACACGCCGCGCAGGGTACGGCCAGGGCGTCGAGCTTCATGTCCTGCTCGACCTTGGCGAGCTCGTTGACCGGCAACGCCACGGAGAGCAGGCGGTTGATGGAGTGCGCCGCCGTGTTGCCGCAGCACTCCCAGTCGGGGATCTCCTGCAGGGTGAGGTCGAGCGCTCGGGCGCTGGCCTTGAAGCTCGAGTCGAACTCGCCCGAGGTGCCGTGCAGCGAGCAGCCCGGGTAGTAGGCGAGGGTCTTGGCACTCATGCCGGGCCCCCTTTCTGCTGCCTGGCGTTGGTGATGCTCTCGGCGTTCTGCACCATGCGCTTCATGGCCGCGGCGTCACCCTTCTTGAGCGTCGGGTTGACCTTGCCCTTGAGGAGCATCTTGGGGCCGAGCGAGAGCCAGGCCTTGGCGCTCGCCGGGCGCTTGAGGACGTCGCGCGTGATGAGCTCGACCTCCCACATGCGGCCCCAACGGACGAAGGAGTCGTAGTTGAGCTTGAGCATCGCAGCCGACGGCGCGTCGGGGTGCACCTTCCCGTCGCGGCGCGCGATGATCTTGAGCTCGTCGATGATCGCCGCGATGTCGATGCCCTGCGGGCAGCGCGTGGTGCAGGTCTCGCAGCCCGTGCACAGCCAGATGAACTTGTCTTCGAAGATCATGTCGTACTGGCCGAGCTGCACGGCGCGCATGATCTGCGCCGGGTGCATGCCCGCGTAACGGGCCACGGGGCACCCGGTGCTGCACTTCTTGCACTGGTAGCACTTGTAGGGGTTCTCGGCGCAGCCGGCCCCCACCTTGGTGGCGAGGACGCCACTCGGTGTACAGGTGGTCATCCCGGCCTCCTAGGCCACGGCCGGCCGCGGCATCAGGCCGGCCGTCTCAACGATCTCGGGCACGGCCACTTCCCACTCGATGGCCATGATGTGCACGCCGGCGACGCCCTCGATCTCGGCGAACTCCTTGATCATCTCGACGGCGATCTTCTTGCCCTCGGCCTGCGACGGGGCGCCCTTTTCGCAAGCGGCCATGCGATCGACGATGTCCTGGGGCACGTCGATGCCGGGGACGAAGTTCTGCATGTAGCGCGCCCCGCCGACGCCCTTGAGCGGGGTGATGCCGGCGAGGATCTTGATCTCTTTGTGCAGGCCCAGCGAGCGCACTTCCTCCATCCACTTCTTGAACTTGGGGACGTTGAAGATGCACTGGGTCTGGACGAAGTCGGCGCCCGCCTCGATCTTCTTCTGCAGGCGCAGGGCCCGGAACTCGAAGGGGTCGGCGAACGGGTTCTCGGCGCAGCCGATGAAGAGCCTGGGCTCGACGGGCATCTCCTCGCCGCACTGGAACTTCTTCTCGTCGCGCATGTCCTTGTACATCTTGATGAGGTTGAGCGAGTCCATGTCGTGGACGCCCTTGGCCTCGGTGTGGTTGCCGAAGCTCATGTGGTCGCCGGTGAGGCAGAGGATGTTCCTGATGCCCAGGGTGTAAGCGCCGAGGATGTCGGCCTGCATGGCCAGGCGGTTCCGGTCGCGGCAGGTCATCTGCATGATCGCCTCGAGGCCGTTCTGCTGCGCCGTGACGCCCGACGCCATGGAACAGACGCGCACCACGGCGGTCTGGTTGTCGGTGATGTTGACGGCGTCGACGTAGCCCTTGAGGATCTTGGCCTTCTCCTCGATGACGCTGACGTCGGCGCTCTTGGGCGGACCGCACTCGCCGGTGACCGCGAACTTGCCCGCGCTCAAGACCTTCTCGAGATTGGATCCCGCTTTGTACCCGTTGGTGGCGGTCATACCGGCTTCGCCTCCTCACGCACCATCTTCCGCGGGCCGCCGGAGCTGCTCTTGCTCCAGTTCTTCGGCGGCCGGTTGACGTACATCAGCTCTTCGCGACCCTGGGCCTTGAGGCGCTCCCAGATGAGGTGCCAGGCGCAGTCGATGTCTTCCTTCTCAGGTGTGGTGACCTCGCACTTGCCGTCGTGCGACCCGCCGCAGGGGCCGTTCATGAGGCTCTTGCTGCAGCGCACGACGGGGCAGATGCCGGCCGTCTCGCCGATCACGCACTCACCGCAGGCGCCGCAACGCTCGAGCCACACGGCGTGCTCCTGCGGCATGCCGAGCATGTTGGTGTTCGCACCCGGCACGATGACCTTCGGCTCGAACTTCTCGGCCATGCTCTGGATACCGATGCCGCAGGCCATGCTGACCACCACGTCGGCGGCCGCGACCTTCTCGGCGATCATGTCGAGGTACTCCCACTCGCACTGGCGGATGGCCGCCGTGTGCTCGACCTCGACCTCGCGGCCGTCCTTCTCGGCCAGGATGCGCAGCTCGCTGGCGAGGATCTCGGCCTCCTTCTCGCCGCCCGTGAGGCAGATGGCGACGCAGGTGTCGCAGCCGGCTACCAGGACCTTCTTCTTGTCGCCGACGAGACCGACGATCTCATCGAGGGGTTTGCGTTCGGCGGTGATCATTCTGCGTGTCCTTCCTCAACGGTGGCTGCGACAGACGCATCTGCTTCTTCGGGCATGGCGACGCCGCCGAGCGCTGCGCGCGCCGCGGCGAGCGGACTCACGCCGTCACGTTTGACCGGGTTGGGGCCGAGCTGCTTGATGCGCTCGATGAACTCCGTCGCGTACTCGGCGAACTTGGCGCCCTCCGCCGACGACATGTTGTACATCTCGACGCGCTCCGGTTCCATGCCGAGCTCCTCGAGCAGGCGCTTGACGTGGTTGACGCGTTTGCGCGCCCAGAGGTTGCCTTTGAGGTAGTGGCACTCGCCTTCAAGGCAGCCGGCGGCGTACACGCCGTCGGCTCCGCTCTCGATCGCCTTGAGGAGATGGATGACCTCGAGCTTGCCGGTGCACGGCAGCTTGATCATGCGCGTGTTCGTCGGGTACTGGAGCCGCATGCTGCCGGCGAGGTCGGCGGCGGCGTAGGCGCAGTAGTGGCATGCGAACACGATGATCTCGGGCTCGAAGTTGGGATCCACCGGCTTCTTCGGGGCCTCGGCCTCGCCCTCGGTCGCCTCGAGCGCCACGGCTTCAGGCTGGGCCATCTCAGCTCACCTCCATGAAGAGCGCCTCTTCCTTGGCGAAGATCTGCGCGTCGGTGTAGTGGTGCAGGGTGATGGCCTTGACTGGGCACTCACTGACGCACACGCCACAGCCCTGGCAGGCGGCCGCCTCGATTTTGGCCTTCTTGGCCTCCAGGTCGATGACCGGGACCTCGTAGGGGCAGACGCGCACGCAGGTGAGGCACGCCGCGCACTTGTCCTGGTCGACCTCGGCGACGACGCCGCCGGCCTTGATGACCGGCTTGGCCAGGATGGCGGCGGCCCGCCCGGCGGCGGCGTAGGCCTGGCTGATGGCCTCGTCGATGCCCTTGGGGTAGTGGGCCGAGCCGCAGAGGAACAGACCCTCGGAGCCGAAGTCGACGGGGCGCAGCTTGACGTGGGCCTCGAGGTAGAAGCCCTCGGCCGTGAGCGGCACCTTGAGCATCTTGCTGAGCTCGCTGCTGCCCTCGGACGACACCGACGGGGTGGCGAGCACGAGCAGGTCGAGCGGCAGGTCGATGTCGCGCCGCAGGAACGGGTCGCGGTAGGCGACCGAGACGCTGCGATTGGCGCTCACCTGCGGCAGGCTCTCGTTGTCGTAGCGCGTGAAGATGACGCCGAGCTCACGCGCCCGCGTGTAGTGCTCCTCGAGGAAGCCGAAGGTGCGGACCTCCTTGTACCACACGTACACCGGGCGGTCGGGGTCGCGCTCCTTGAGGGCGATCGCGTTCTTGATGCTCTGCTGGCAGCAGGTGCGCGAGCAGTACGGGTGGCTCTCGTCGAGCGAGCCGGCGCAGAGCATGAAGCCGACCGACTTGACGTCGGCGAGCGCCGGGTCGCCCTCCTTGAGCATGCGCTCGAGGTCCATCCCGGTGACGACCTTCTGGCTGTCGCCCAGGCCGTAGAGCTCGGGGCGGTCCTCACGCGAGCCGGTGGCGACGATGACGACGCCGTGGTCGACCGGGGTGCGCTTGCCGTCCTTCTCGGCGATGACGCTCGAGAAGTTGCCGATGAAGCCGTGGAAGTCGGCGAGCTCGGCCTCGAGGTGGATCCTGACGTTGGGATTGTCGACGAGCCGGCGCTCGAGGGCGGCGACGTAGTCCGACGGGTCGCCGCCCCTGATCGTCTTGCCGAGCGCGAGGACGTGGCCGCCCATCTTGGCGCCGCGCTCCACGAGGTGGACCTCGTGGCCCATCTCGCCGAGGGCGTTGGCGGCCGTCATGCCGGCGACGCCGGCGCCGACGACGACGGCCGCGTGCGTGAGCGGCACGTCGATCTTGAACAGCGCCTCGAGCATGCGCGCCCGGGCCACGCTCATGCGCACCAGATCCTTGGCCTTCTGCGTGGCCTTCTCCGGCTCGTTGGTGTGCACCCAGCTCGCCTGATCGCGGATGTTGGCCATCTCGAAGAGGAACGGGTTGAGCCCGGCCTCGCGCAGGGTGTCCTGGAAGATGGGCTCGTGGGTACGCGGCGTGCAGCTCGCGACGACGACGCGGTTGAGATGGTGCTCCTCGATCTTCTCGCGGATGAGCGAGAGGCTGTCCGACGAGCACGTGTACATCGTGTCGGTGGCGAACTCGACGCCGGGCAGCGACTGCGCGTACTCGGCGACGCTCTCGACGCCGATGACGCCGGCGATGTTGTTGCCGCAGTGGCAGACGAAGACGCCGACGCGAGGCTCCTCGCCGCTCACGTCGCGCTCGGCGGGGTACTCCTTGTCGACCGTGAGCGTACCGCGCGAGTCGGCGAGGCCGGCCATCACCTGGGCCGCGGCGGCCGAGGCCTGGGCGACCGAGTCGGGGATGTCCTTGGGCTCGCCGAACGGGCCGACGACGAAGACGCCCTCGCGGCTCGTCTCCATCGGCGCGAACTCCTTGAGGGCGCAGAAGCCGTGCCGGTTGAGGGCGAGGCCCAGGTGACCGGCGGCCTCCTGCGCCTTGCGCGACGGCTCGAGGCCGGCGGAGAGCACGACCATGTCGAAGCGGCTCTCGTGCAGGGTGCCGGCCTCGTCCTCCCAGCTGATCAGGAGGTCCTGGGTGAGCGGGTCCTCCTTGATGAACGACGGGCGCGAGCGCACGAACTTGACGCCCTTGCCGAGGGCACGCTGGTAGAAGGCGTCGAAGCCCTTGCCCTGGGCGCGCATGTCCATGAGGAAGACGGTCGGCTCGCTGTCCGGCTCGTGGTCGATGGTGAGCATCGCCTGCTTGTTGGCGAACGTGCAGCAGACGCTTGAGCAGTACTCGTGATCCTGGTCGCGCGAGCCGACGCACTGGATGAAGGCGACCTTCTTGGGGTGCTTGCCGTCGCTGCGGCGCTTGACCTCGCCGCTGGTGGGGCCGCTGGCGCTCAGGGTGCGCTCGTATTCGAGCGCCGAGAACACGTTGGGATAGCGCTTGTAGCCGTACTCGCCCTTGGCGCCCGGGTCGTGGAGGTCGAAGCCCGTGGCCATGACCACGGCGCCGACGTCGAACTCCAGCTCCTTGTCGCGCTCGCCGTGCAGCAGGGCGCCGGGCCCGCAGGCGCGCACGCACTCCATGCACTCGCTGCAGATGGCACAGTTGAGGCAGCGCTTGGCCTCGGCCACGGCTTGTTCTTCGGTGTAGCCCTTGCGCACCTCGGTGAAGTTCCGCCGGCGTTCGGAGCCCGGCCACTCAGGCATCTCGAGGCGGGCCTGCTTGGCCGTTGCCTCGAGCACGGCGTCGTCAGGGCGTGCCTCGGGTAACGGATCGGGCAGCCAGTCGGCCAGATGCTCGCCGCGCAGGTAGTTGTGGATACTCACCGCCGCCTTGCGGCCTGAGGCGATGGCCTCGATGGCCGTGAGCGGTCCGCTGGGTGCCACGTCGCCACCGGCGAACACACCGGGATGACCGGTGGCCAGTGTCTCGGTATCGGTCTTGACGGCGTTCCACTCTATTTCGACCCCGTTCAGGTCTTTGGCGAAATCGTCGACGACAGCCTGGCCGATGGCGACGATGACCGTGTCGCAGGGAAGCTCAACGAACGAGCCCTCGATGGGCTCGGGACGGCGCCGTCCCTTCTCGTCGGGCTCGCCCAGCCTGCAGTTCTGCAGCTTGATGGCCGCGATCTTGCCGTCGGCGCCGATGATCTCAACGGGGGCGACGAGGTAGCGAACCTCGATCTCTTCGTCGAGCCCCTCGGCGATCTCTTCCGACGAGGCGGGCATCTCGTCGCGCGAGCGCCGGTAGACGATGGTTACCTCGGGTGCTCTTGCGGAGGGCGACGTGAGGCGAGACGCGGCTCTTGCCGCGTCCCAGGCCACGTCGCCGCCGCCGATGACGACGACATGGTCGCCCACGGTCGGCGGCCGGTCGAGGTTGGTGTCGCGCAGAAACTCGACCGCCGGCAGACAGCCCGGCAGCTCGTCGCCCTTGACCGGCGACGGCGCGCTGGCGTGCAGGCCCGGGGCGAGGAAGACGGCCTTGAAGCCGTCGCCCAGGAGGCCATCGACGGTGAAGTCGGATCCGCAGCGCTGATTGAGCCGCAGGTCGACGCCCAGCGCGCAGATCTGGTCGATCTCTCGCTGCAGCACGTCACGCGGCATGCGGTGGTCGGGAATCCCGACACGGAGCATGCCGCCGGCCACGGGCAGGGCCTCAAAGACGGTGGTCGCGTAGCCGAGCTGCGCCAGATCGCGGGCGCACGACAGGCCGGCAGGGCCGCCACCGATGATGGCCACCTTCTCGTCGAAGGTAACCGGCAGCTTCTCAGGGAGCTCGGTGGGTCCGGCGGCATCGCAGGCGAATCGCTTGAGGCCGGCGATGGCGATGGGCTCGTCGACGGAGCCGCGCGTGCAGGCCGTCTCGCAGGGGTGCGCACAGACGCGACCGCAGACCGAGGGAAACGGATTGGGCTCGCTGGCGACGCGATAGGCGTCGGCGAAGCGGCCCTCGGCGATGAGGGCAATGTAGCCCTGGGCCGAGGTCTCGACGGGGCAAGCGCTCTTGCACGGCGCGTAGCCCTTCTTGTCGACCGCGTATGTGCTGGGAATGGCCTGGGGGTAGAGCTTGTAGATGGCCTTGCGCTCGCCTAGTCCCTCGTTGTAGGGGTCGGCGACGGTGACTGGGCACTTGGGCGAGCACTCGCCGCAACTCGTACAGATATCGGGGTCGACGAAGCGGGCGTGGTGGTAGACCGACGCCGTGAAGTTGCCGGGCTCGCCCTCGAGGCCGGTGAGCTCGGAGTTGGTGATGACGTCGATGTTCAGGTGCCGCCCGGCCTCGACGAGCTTGGGGGACATCGTGCACATCGAACAGTCGTTGGTGGGGAAGGTCTTGTCGAGCTGAGCCATGTGGCCGCCCAGGGCGGGCGCCCTCTCGACCATGTAGACCTTGTACCCCCCCTCGGCAAGATCGAGTGAGCACTGGATGCCGGCGATGCCTCCGCCCAACACGAGGGCAGCGCCGGTGGACTTAGGGGGTGTGCCCGACATACGCACTCCTTCGACAGAATCGCGGCAGGCCCAAGACGCAGCGGGCATGACAGACTCAACGGCCCACTTGGGTTTGACTCGATTATAGCGGCCCGTTTGTGACGGCGTCCACACGGGCACGCGCGCGAATGCCACGTGACTCGGATACGCCGCTGGGTAGGGAGCTGGAGCGGCGGCGCCGAGGCGCCGCCGCACCTTCTTCCTGTCCGCCCGGGCACGCGGGGACGGCCGGTTTGGCCGCCGTGGCGCGCCGGCAAGCCTCGCGCGCCGGGGCGCGTCTGGTAGCCTTTGAGGCACACCCCTATTCCAGTGTCTCTGCCAGCGTGAGTCGAAGGGTGGTCGATAAAATGGGTGTAAAGGAACAGTACCGCGACTACGTGATGACCGGGTTCGTGAAGCGCGTCGAGCCGGTGGTCGCCGACCACGGTGAGGGGGCATACCTCTACGACGCCGACGGCACCGAGTACATCGACTGCTTCGCCGGCATCAGCGTGACCAACGCCGGCCACCACAACGCCGCCGTCCTCGAGGCCGCCAAGGCGCAGGCCGACAAGCTCGTCCACGCCTGCTCCTACGTCTACCACGTGGAGAGCGTCGGCGCCCTGGCCGAGAAGCTCGCCGAGATCACCCCCGGCAGGCTGCAAAAGACCTTCTTCGGCAACGGCGGCGCCGAAGCCATCGAGGGCGCCTTCCGCCTCGCGAAGCGCTACAGCGGTAGAAATGAGCTGCTCGCCCTCGAGAGCAGCTTCCACGGCCGCTCGTACGCGACCCTCTCGGTGACCGGCAACTCGGGCCGCAAGAAGGGCGGCGGCCCCTACATGCCCGGCGTCGCCTTCGCCCCGACCCCGTACTGCTACCGCTGCTTCGCCGAGACGACGCCGGAGAAGTGCGACCTGCTCTGCGCGCGCCGCGTGGGGGAGGTCATGCGCCTCCACCTCTCGGGCAACGTGGCCGCCTTTATCGCCGAGCCGGTCATGGGCGAGGGCGGCATCATCACGCCGCCCGAGGGCTACTTCAAGCGCGTCAAGCAGATCCTCGATGAGGAGGGTGTGCTGTTCATCGCCGACGAGGTGCAGAGCGGCTTCGGGCGCACCGGCACGATGTTCGCCATCGAGCACTACGGCGTCGAGCCCGACATCATCACCATGGCCAAGGGCATCGCCGACGGCTGGCCGCTCAGCGCCTTCACGGCCCGGGCCGAGATCGCCGATGCCTTCCAGGTCGGCGACCACCTCTCCACCTTCGGCGGCAACCCGGTCTCCTGCGCCGCCTCGCTGGCCAACATCGCCTTCCTCCAGGACGGCGTCATCGCGGCCTCGGCGCGCAAGGGCGCCGACCTCAAGGCGCGCTTCGAGGCGCACGTGGCCGAGCAGCCCCTGATCGGCGACGTGCGCGGCAAGGGCCTGATGATCGGCGTCGAGCTGGTCGCCGACCGCGCCACCAAGGCCTACGGGACCGCCGCGGCGGCGTTCACGCGCCAGTACTGCCTCGAGCACGGCGTGCTCGTCGGCGTCGGCGGCAACTTCGGCAGCGTGCTGCGCATCCAGCCGCCGCTGGTCATCGACGAGGCGCAGCTCGAGACCGTGTTCGCGACCGTGGCGGACGGTCTGGCGGCGTACGCCAAGAGCTGAGCCGCCGGGAGCCGCGAGGCTCGCAGAAGGATCAAGCCGCGAGGGGCGGCGGGCCGTAAGGCTGCCACCCCTCGCGCCTGTGGGCGGCGGTGCGTGAGCCGCGCCGCCGGCAAGGGTAGGCTGTCTCCGTGGCGAACCAACTGCCAACATCATCAGGGGGTCTCGGTATGAGCGCGACGCAGCAGCCACAGGTGCAACTCCAGAGGGAATCGCGAGGCGGGGGATGGGGGAAGCTCATCGTCCTCGTCGTGCTCTTCGTCGTCCTGCTGATCTACATCGTCCAGAACGGCCAGGACGTGCCCGTCGACTTCCTCGTCTGGTCGTTCACGTGGCCCGCCTGGCTGCTCTTCATCCTCATGCTGGGGATCGGGTTCCTCGCGGGGCTGGCGACCGGCGCCGTCCTGCGGCGCCGCCGGAAGCGGGACCTCAGGCGGCGCGCCAACAGCCTCTGACCCGAGCGACCCTGCGGCCGCCGTCAGGCGGCCGGCGTCACGCGGCCCGCGTCACGGGGTCCTCCTCGTACACGATGCCCGCCCCGAGCTCGCGCCCGGGACGTGGCGGCGGTGATACGCTGGCCTCATGAACGCGCTCTCCCGCAAGAGGCAGCTCCGCCGCGCGGTGGCTGTACTCGATGACTTCTACGGGCGCCCGGTGCTCTCGCCGCGCTACCCGCCCGTGGACGAGCTGGTGTTCACCGTGCTCTCGCAGAACACCGCCGACGTGAACACCGAGCGCACGTTCGCTGCGCTCAAGGCCCGCTTCCCCGAGTGGGCGGCGGCCCGCGACGCCGCTCCGGAGGACATCGAAGCCGCCATAGCGCTCGGCGGGCTGGCACACACCAAGGCGCCGCGCCTCAAGGCGATCCTCACGGCGCTCAGCGCCGACGGCGGCGCCCCCGACCTCGCGTCGCTGGACGGCATGAGCGACGCCGAGGCGCTGACGTACCTCACCGGCCTGCCGGGCGTGGGCCCCAAGACGGCCGCCTGCGTGCTGCTCTTCGCCCTCGGGCGGCCGGTGATGCCGGTCGACACCCACGTGCACCGGGTGGCCCGCCGCCTGGGGCTCATCGACGCGAAGGTGAGCGCCGAGCAGGCGCACCCGCTGCTCACCGAGATGGCGGGGCCGCGTGACGCGGCCCAGGTGTACGCCGTGCACGTGGGCTTCGTGCGGCACGGCCGGCGCATCTGCCACGCCCGCCGGCCGCTGTGCGGCGAGTGCCCTCTGGCAGGGCTGTGCCCGTCGGCCGGGGCCGCCTGACTCCGTCCGGCCCCGGCCTCAGGCCGCGTCAGGCCCCGGCGGCCGCGTCCACCGGCTGCGCCGGCGCCGCCTCCGCCGCCTCTCGCGCCGCCTCCCTGGCGCGCACGTTGCCCGGGTCCTCGACGGTCCCCAGCCAACGGTCGAGCACGTGGCTGCGCCACACGACGTGGCAGAGGAGCCCCCACAGCAGCGACAGGGCGAAGATCGCGAGGTACTGCCACGCGGGCAACTCCTTGAGCTCGAACAGGGTGCGCCCCAGGGGCACGGCCAGCACGCCGGCCACGAACCCGAGCAGCACGATGACGACGCCGACCAGGCGCCAGTCGCCGCGCAGCCTCGAGCCGCCGGCGAACCACGCCGTGGGCGGAACCGTGAAGAGCAGCAGCAGGATGCCGCAGAAGGCGGCGAACAGCGTGAGCGCGGTCTGCGCCGCAGGGTAGGCGTAGAGGATCAGCTCCTCGTCGCCGGCGCCCGGATGCGCCGCCAGATAATTCGCCTTGGCCGGCAGCGAATAGGTGAGGTAGAGGGCGACCGACAGGGCCAACTGGAGCAGCGCCGTGGGCACCACGAAGCGCGCCAGCAGCTTGAAGAGGCCGACTCTCGGCGTGGGGCCTGGCCGCGCCCACATGGCGAGGGCCACCGCCGGCACGCCGGCGCTCACGAACGATACCAACGACGCCTGCCGGGGCGCGAAGGGGAAGCCGCCCAGCGCCATGACGGCGGCGATGATCGTCGCCTTGTAGAAGATGCGCACCATGAAGATGTGCAGGATGTCGTTCATGCCGTTGATGATCCGCTGGCCCTCCTGAAAGGCGAAGGGCAGTGGCGCGAAGGTGTCGTTGAGGAGGATGAGGTCCGAGACGCCGCGCGCCGCCTGGCTGCCGCCCTGCATGCCCACCGCCACGTTGGCCTGCTTGAGGGCGATCACGTCATTGACGCCGTCGCCGATCATGGCCACGTAGCGGCCGCGGGCGCGCAACGCCTGCACGAGGTCTTCCTTCTGCTCCGGGGTGATGCGCCCGAACACCGTGGCGCGCTCGGCCGTATCCGCGAGCTCGTCGGGGGAGAGACCTTCGAGCTCGGGGCCGGCGACGGCGACCACCGTGGCGGCCGTGCCGTCGCCGCGCGCCGCGCCGACGCCGGCCTGGGTGGCCAGGGCGCTGACCGTCTTCGGGTTGTCGCCGGAGATGATCTTGACCTCGATGCCCGCCTCGGTGAAGCCGTCCAGTGTGGTCCGCACGCCGGGGCGCAGCTCGTCGCTGAAGCAGATGAGGCCGAGGGCCTCGAGGCCCGCCGGCAAGGCCGGCGGGGCGTCGCCCTCGGCGAACGGCACGGGCTCGGTCAGGCCGGCGAGGAGAAGCACGCGCAGCCCCTTGGCGGCCCACTCGTCGGCCTGCTGCTGCCAGGCGCCGGACCCGGCGGCGAGCGCCGGCGTCACCATCTCCGGGGCGCCGAAGACGAAGGTGCCGCGGACGGCGCCCGCCGCCTCGTCGGCGCCAGCGCAGGCGTCGGGTCCGGCGCCGTCGGTGCCGGGGCCGCTCGCGGTGCCGGCGAGCGCCAGCCCGCTCCACTTGCGGGCCGAGCTGAAGAGCGCCTCGTGGGCCGGCGCGAGGCGCGCCGCGGGGTACGCGGCGCGCAGCGCCTCGATGGTCTTGTTGGCGTCGCCGGTACTGGCCGCGAAGGCGCCCAGCACGAGCTGGAGGCGAGCCTGCTCGACGCCCAGCGGCAGCACATCCTCGAGCGTGATCACGCCTGAGGTGAGCGTGCCCGTCTTGTCGGTGCAGAGCACATCCACGTTGCTCAGCGACTCGACGGCGTTGAACTGCTGCACCAGCACGTTCTTGCCCAGCAGGCGGACGGCGCCGAGAGCATAGGTGAGGGCGATGGAGAGCACGAGGCCGTTGGGGATCAGAGCCAGGATCACGGTGCTCATGCGCACGCTCTCCACGAAGGGGACGCCGCCGAGCACGTTGCGCACCCACACGAGGATCTCGAAGATCACGACCACGAAGAGCAGCACGCGCACGATCTGGTTGACCTGGCGCTGGAGCGGGGTGAGCTCGCGCTTGAACCGGGTCGCCTTCGCGGTGAGCTTGTTGGCGAAGCTGTCGAGGCCCACCTTCTGGGCCTCGTAGTAGCCCCCGCCGGTGACGCAGAAGCTGCCCGAGAGCAGCGGGTCGCCGGCGTGCTTGATCACGAGGTCCGACTCGCCGGTGAGCAGCGACTCGTCCACCTCCATGCGGCCGCTGCCGAGCATGGCGCCGTCGACGACCACCTGGTCACCGGGGTGCACAAAGAGGACGTCCCCGAGCACGATCCGCGACGGGTCGACGGTCATCAGGGACCCGTCGCGCACCACGCTCGCATGGGGCCGCATGAGGATGGCGATGCGGTCCATCACGCGCTTGGCGCGGATCTCCTGCACGAGGCTGATGACCGTGTTGGCGAGGATCACGCCGACCACCACGAAAGCGTCGAGCGGCTTGCCGAGAGCGAGCAGGACGGCACCGAGCACGTAGAACAGGTTGTTGATGAAGTTGAAGACGTTGTCGCGCACGATGCGGCCGTAGCTGCGGCCGGTGCGGATCTGGGCGTCGTTGCCCTGGCCGGCGGCGCGGCGGCGCGCGGCCTCGGCCTCGCTGAGGCCGGGGAGTGGGGGCGTGCGCTGGTCGCGGATGGCGCTCACTCCGGGGACGGTATCAGGGCGCCTGCGCGTGGTCCAACCAGCCCTCCGGGCGGAGGGCGGCGCATCCCGGCGGGCGTCAGCCTGCCGGGGAGCGCCGCGCGCCACGCCGGCTCGTGCCGCGCCTTCACAGACTCTTCATGGGCGGCGCCTATCCTCGCGCCGGTCGGTCGGTCCGAGCGAGGAGTCACCGTGTATCCGATCCTGTTGCGCAGCGGAGGTTTCACGCTGTATTCCTACGGCGTCATGGCCGCCGTGGCGATGCTCGCCGCCGGATTGGCCGTACGGCGCCTGGCGCCTCGCCACGGCCTCTCTGCGGATGCCGCCCTCGAGCTCACGGTCGCCGCCATCGCCGGCGGGCTGGCCGGGGCACGTCTGTACTGGGCCGCGGAGCATTGGCAGCAGGTGCGGGCGGACCTGCTCCACGAGCTCGTGGGCGGCGCCGGCCTCACCTGGTACGGCGGCCTGCTCGGCGGCGCCGCAGCGGTGCTGCTCGTCGCACGCCACCGGCGTTTGCCCTTGGGCGGCGTCGCCAACGTGCTGGCGCCGGGCGTCGCCCTGGGGTACGCCGTGGCGCGCATCGGCTGCCAGCTCGCCGGCGACGGCACCTACGGCCGGGCCAGCGATCTGCCCTGGGCCATGGCCTTCCCCCGCGGCGCGGTGCCGACGACGGTGCCGGTGCAGCCGACGGCGGTGTACGAGACGCTGATCATGCTCGCGGCGTTCGCCGTCCTCTACGGGATGGCGCGACGCGCTCAGCCCGGCTGGCATGTGTTCGCCTGGTTCCTGGTGCTGTCGGGCGCCGAGAGGCTGGCCGTCGAGTTCGCGCGCATCAACCCGCCGTGGCTGCTGGGGCTGACCGCACCACAGTGGTTCGCGCTCGCGGGTGTGTTCGTCGGTATGGCACTCATCTGGGCCCCGCGGGTCCGTCGCGAGCCCGGCCGGGCGGCGAGGGCCCGGTCTTCATGAGGGCTTCACAGGGCCCGGGTAGCCTGAGGTCGGCGGTCATCCGACAGTGGCGTGGCGCCCGTCGGAGGCATCGTGTGGGTGACTGTGTGATGCGGCGCGTCGCCGCCGCGGAGATCGTCAACGAAGTCGAGGAGGTCCTGCCGTGAGAGAGATCCTGCCCGTGCTCCTCATCCTCGTGTGCCCGCTCCTGATGCTGTTCATGATGCGCGGGATGCACGGGGGCTCGCGGGGGCACGACCACACCGCGCCACTTCCGCGGCCCGACCCGCTCGAGGAGCGCATTCGCGAACTGGAGCTGCGTCTGGCGGAGCTTGAGGAGGCGGAGCCCTCGGCGACCGGCGGTGTGTTGACTCGCCGGTGACGGCGAGGGCCCCTGCCAGGGTGAAGTCAAGTTGCTCCACCGAGATCACACAGCCCCGACATGGCATCTTCACGCTGGAGGTCCATCCTCCGGCGGCGCTCCAACGAGCTGAACGGAAAGCGAGGCGAGGCACATGAGCGTCAGTACCATCCTCCTCATCGCGGTGGCTGCCGCAGCCGTCCTTGTCATGGTCGTGATGCAGCGCGCAACGCATGGCCGGCGCGGCGCCGCGCCGGCGGCGGAGACGGTCCGTCGCGCGGACGACTGGAACGAGCCGGGTGCGGCCGGGCCTCAGGCGGTCGAGGGCGGCGCGCAGCAGGACCACGGCGCCGATCACGCCCGGCACGGCTGCTGCTGAGGGCGCGCTGAGGGCGCGGCTGCCCGCGCAGAGCCCGCGTCTACATCCAATCTTCACATCGGTCCGGTACTCTGCAGGCTGCAGAGGGCGCGCCCATTCGCGAGCAGCGCGCGCCGGGACAGGGCAGCCAGCGGGGCCTCGGGCGATGCAGGGCCGGACAACGCTCTTGAGTTTGACCCACGGCACGCAACGGGCCTATTCTGGTCAAATCCTATCCTCATTAGTTACTTCGTCGAGTTCAGGAGGCTGAGGCGTGTCGAGCAAGTCACGGAATCGAAGCAGGAAGCCGGCCGGCCCCGCTCCTTCACGCGCCGTGCGTGAGCAGAAGCGCGCGCAGTTCGAGGGCAAGCAATCGCACACCAAGCTCCACATCGTCGGCGCGGTCGTGGCCCTCGCCATCGTGGCGGCCGTCGCCGTGTACGCGACGGCCGGCAGAGGCGGCACCGGTGCCGAGGCCGCGTCCGCGACCACGGCGGCCGGCGGCGACGTGAAGATCGCTCTCGCTGAGGTGAGCGACGGCAAGGCGCACTTCTACAGCTACGATGCCGGCGGCGTAGAGGTCAAGTACTTCGTCCTCAAGAGCTCCGACGGCGTCGTGCGCGCCGCCTTCGACGCCTGCGACGTGTGCTTCGCGCAGAAGAAGGGCTATCACCAGGAGGGCGACGAGATGGTCTGCAACAACTGCGGCCGCCGCTTCCCCTCGACGAAGATCAACGTGCTCGAAGGCGGCTGCAACCCGTCGCCGCTCGACCGCATCGAGGATGGCAGCCAGCTCGTCATCGCCACCAGCGCCCTGCAGGCCGGCGTCCAGTACTTCCAGTGAGCGCCGGCCTGACCCGCACGGGCTTCTGACCGTCGGCCACGCGGAGGACCATCGGCCGTGAGGCTCCACACCGTCGCGCTGCGGAACCTGCGCCGCCACAAGAGTCGCGCCGCCTTCCTGGTGGCCGGGCTGCTGGTGGGCATCGCCACCGTGGTGACGCTGCTGACGCTCAGCTCGGCGTTGACGGTGCAGGCGCAGAACAACCTCGAGAGCTACGGCGCCAACATCGTCGTGCAGCCCAAGGTCGACAAACTGTCCCTGGGCTACGGCGGCCTGAACCTGGGCGGCGTTGCCGTGGGGGCGCGCGAGATCCGCGAAGCTGACCTCGCGCGCATCAAGACCATCCCCAATCGCAGGAACATCGCCGCCATCGCGCCCGAGCTGCTCGGGGCGGTGCAGGTGCGCGGCGCCCAGGCCCTGCTCATGGGCGTGCGCCTCGACGATCAGTTCGCACTCAAGCGCTGGTGGAGCCTCGACGGGCGGCGGCCGACTGCCGGCGATGAGCTCATCGCCGGCTCCTCCGCCGCCGAGGCCCTGCGCCTGAGCACGGGTGAGAGCGTCGCGATCGGCGGGCGTCGCTTCACCGTCACCGGCATCCTCCGGCTCACCGGCTCCGAGGACGACAACCTGCTCATCACGCAGCTCGCCACCGCGCAGGAGCTGCTCGGCAAGCCCGGCAAGGTCACCATGGTCGAGGTGGCGGCGCTCTGTAGCAACTGCCCCGTCGAGAAGATCGTCGCTCAGATCTCCTCCGTCTTGCCCGGCACTCGGGTCACCGCGCTGCAACAGGTCATGAAGAATCGCATGCACGCTCTGGACCAGTTCCGCAAGTTCAGTTACCTGGTGGCGGGCGTCATCATCGCCATCGAGGCGCTCGTCGTCTTCGTCACGATGATGGGTTCCGTGAACGCCCGCACGCGTGAGATCGGC
>Ga0265296_1002233_pt1 | contig 19968 bp, 17 predicted proteins | sample MunlanPumphouse1_FD_189073 | JGI IMG/M metagenome (GOLD analysis project Ga0265296, IMG submission 189073) | Groundwater microbial communities from a municipal landfill in Southern Ontario, Canada - Pumphouse #1 | ecosystem: Environmental > Aquatic > Deep subsurface > Groundwater | place...
CAGAGCTCTTGCCAGATCTTCGACAGCGTCGCGGATGGCAAAAACTTTTGCCAAAATCTCCTCATGGGTCGGCTTTTCTTCGCCACAATAACCCAAAAGATTTAACACTTCTTGTCTTATGCCGGCTAAGGCTCCTGTAGATGCAAGATGAAGCCACTGATTTGCTTCTATTTTTGTCATAGCAAGCAAAATATGCTCTGTGCCGACATAATTGTGGCCAAGCATATCTGCCTCCCTTGCCGCCATTGTGCTAACATATTGAGCAACATCTGTCCACGGCAAATCTGGCTCGTATCCAACTCCCTCTTCAAAATCATGCGCCGATATTGCCGTTTTAACTCTTTCTTCGGAAAGTCCGCGGTTTCTCAAAACGCTAGCAGTTAATCCGCTCCTCTCTTGGAGCAAGCCAAGCAAGATGTGCACTGGATAAACTTCTGCATGCTTAAATTCTTTTGCTGCATTTTTAGCAAGCTGAAAAACCATTTCCGCTCTTTGTGTGTAGGTGGCCATGAGAACTCTCTCCGTAGAATGGGAAAGAACAGTACTGCGACGAAGTGTCACGGTTATCTATATCAATACCATAATGACAACAATCCTTCAACTATTGACACGACTGCACAAAAAGAGTATAATTAATATAAGCTAATAAGTCGGCAATAAAACGACTTTGAGGCAAAGGTCGTTTTATTCGTTAAATAGAACAAAAACAAAACTAAGATGTTCGACAGAAACAACAACAATAGGGGTTTTGCTCCAAGAGAAATGATAAAAGGAAACTGGAAATGCGGAGAATGCGGAGTAGAAATCACAGAACTCCCTTTTGAGCCAGCTCCAGACAGACCAATTTATTGCAGAGAATGCTGGGCAAAAAAGAGACCCCCAAGATTCAGCAGATAATTAATTATTACTGAAAACAAAAAACCCCGACTTCGGTCGCGGGTTTTTTGTTTTGCGTTTAATGTTTTTTTGTGGCATACTAATATAATATAAAAAATATGAAACAAAGATCTACCGCCCTTAAGCATTATTTTTTAAAGGACATAAATCCTGTTATACGTTTTCTTATAATTTCAGATACTGTTTTTATGGGCGCTGCCGGCTTGCTCGGCCCGATATTTGCTCTTTTTATAGAAGGCTTTATCAAAGGAGGGAATGCTTCTGTGGCCGGAATCGCGGCAGGAGTTTATCTTTTAACAAAAAGTGTTCTCCAAATTCCTGTAGCGAACTTTATAGATAAGGTCAGGGGAGAAAAAGACGACTTCTGGCTAATGTTTATTTTTACCCTTTTAACTGCGCTAACCCCCCTTCTTTACCTTTTAATCAACTTGCCGATACAACTTTATGCTGTCCAATTTATTCTTGGCTTTTTTACCGCTTTTACATTCCCGACGTATATGGCAATATTCACCCGCCACGTTGATAAAGAAAAAGAAGGGACAGAGTGGGGCGTATATTTTACTCTCGTAGATTTGACAAGCGCGACCCTGGCGATTGTCGGAGGATATGTGGCAACTGCCCAAGGGTTCCCCATTCTTATTATTATTGTTGTTGCAGCATCATTATTGGGCGCTTCGCTCCTTCTGCCCATAAAGCCTTATATCAAAATCCCCCCACCTAAAAATTAGAAAATTACCGATTACGACTCATACAGCGACGAATAAGTCTGTTCAAAACCGTTTTGCAAAACGGTTTTTTTGTTTTAAGATATTTTACTGAGAAGAAATGGAGAAAGAAACGATTTAAGGCTTAATCTTTGTTCGCGCGATAAATACTTAAATCCCTTGATATTTTTCAAACAATTTTTCGATCCGCATAGACATTCAAAACCCTCGCCCATATCCCACTCAGTTGTAAGATAATTAAAAGTTATCTCATCATTTTTATGAATATCTTTTATTGCGACAAACCATCTGCTAACAATATCAAGCTTTGTATTCGGAGAACAACTATGATTAATAAAATCTTCTGGAACAAGATATTTTGTATCAATAAATTTAGTAGCGTTAAATTGCACCGCTTCATCGGTGGCCATGGATGCATCTACTAATTTTCCTATCACGGGCCTGATTCTGTTTCCCTTTTTAAAATTTTGATTTGCAAAAAGGGAGAGCCCTTTGCCATAAAAATAAACCACCTTAAAGGATTTTGGAATTTTTAAATTAAATAAATGACCGCGCTGTTTAACTAACATAGAATTTACCACAATATTTTTAATAATAAAACAAATTTCCAACCTTTGCAATTTTTTAATATTATTTTTTATACAAAAAATTTGTATTTTATTTTTAAAGTGTTAAAATTAAAAAATATTTTAATATTATTTTAAAAATGCACGACGGACAAAATGGAAAAAATAATTTACCGGATTTTGCCGATGACGTTCCCGAAGATATAATCCACCCCGATGAAAACGGAAGCGCGATCGAAGGCGCTGAACAGAAACCGGAGCAAACAAGTGTAACCTGTGGTAAAAAATTTTTATTTATCAGCTGGGAAAGCCTTGGCGGAGATTTGGCGTGGAAGATAAAAAAAGAGGGCCACGAAGTTAAATTTTGGCACAAAGACAAAGAAGATAGTGAAATCTATGAAGGGATATTAGACAAAGTTGAGAAGTGGGAGGATTACAAAGATTGGGCCGATGTAATTGTTTTTGATGATTCTGGTTTTGGAAAAATTGCCGACACCCTAAGAAAAGAAGGAAAACTCGTAATAGGACCATCTGAATATTCAGACCGGCTTGAAGAAGACAGAGAGTTTGGGCAACTGGAAATGAAAAGAGTGGGCATGCTTACGCTTCCCCACTGGAATTTTTTTGACTATGAACAGGCAATAAATTTTTTAAAAGAAAATCCCGGCCGATATGTTTTTAAGCCTTCGGGCACCGTGCTTTCCGACCAGAAAGGAATACTTTTTATAGGAAACGATGATTTTGGGCATGATTTGATAGAAGTACTCACTCAGAACAAAAAAACATGGTCAAAAAAATATAAAGAATTTCAGCTCCAAAAATTTGTTCAAGGAGTTGAGGTGGCTGTTGGCGCGTTTTTCAACGGAAATGACTTTATCTATCCAATAAATATTAACTTTGAACATAAAAAATTATTCCCTGGAGATATTGGGCCGCACACCTCAGAAATGGGCACATTAATGTATTGGTGCGGACCAAATCTAATTTTTAGAACCACTCTTGAAAAAATAAAAGGGCCCTTGAGAGAATCAAAATATGTAGGATATGTTGACATCAACTGTATCGCAAATGCAAGGGGAATTTATCCGCTTGAATTTACCTGCAGATGGGGATATCCCCATACTTCAATTGCCATGGAGGGCGTTCTCAACAACTGGGGAGAATTTTTGCATGCAATATCAAAAGGAGAGCAGTTCCCATTAAAAACAAGAAGGGGGTTTCAAATGGGCGTGGTAATAGCGGTGCCACCATTCCCCTACAATGATAAAAAATCATTTGAAATTTACCGCGATCTTTCTATAATATTTCGAAAACCAAATTTTGAGGGCGTCCACTTGGGAGATATAAAAATTGTTGATAATGTGTGGCATCTTGCCGGCGATTCCGGATATGCCCTTGTTGTCACCGGTTCCGGTTTTACCGTGGCAGAAGCAAGAAGAATGACTTATAACAGAATAGACAACATAATTCTCCAAAATAAATTTTACAGGACCGACATAGGACTCAGGTGGAACGGCGACAGCGACAGATTACAATCATGGGGTTATTTAACATAATTAATAATAAAAACAATGAAATATGATTTTGTAGTTTTAGGTGCAGATGGGATGCAGGGGCTTATAGTTACAAAAGACTTGTTACAAAAAGGATACTCTGTGCTCGCCGCAGATTTATACAGAACAAAAATAAGCAAATTATTAAAAAACTCCAAAAACAAGAGGGCTATTTTTAAATTTATAGATCTCAGAGACATGGAAAAAACAACAAAATTATTGAAAGATTCCAAATGCGATATTGTGATAAATTGCGCAGATATGTACTGGAATATGAATGTTTATAAAGCATGTGTGGCTGTAAAAATGCATTGTGTTGATTTGGGATCGTGGATTGAATTAACGCAACAACAACTTAGAATGGATAAAAAGTTTAAGGAAATAAACCGCACTGCGATTACAGGGTGTGGATCTGTGCCAGGCATAGGAAACGTAATGTTGAAACATGCTTCAGAAAAGTTTGATAAATTAAACAGCATAGAAGTCGGCTTTTCATGGGACTCAAATATGAAAAAATTTGTCGTTCCATTTTCCATGAAAAGTATTTTAGAAGAGCTTACATACGATCCGCGCATTGTGGAAAATGGGAAATGGATCAGGCGAAAACCGCTGGAAATAGTCCGCGAAAAAAATTATAGAGGTATCGGCAGACAAAAATGCTTTTTAGTACAGCATCCAGAACTTTTTACTTTTTACCATTATTTTAAAAATAAAGGGCTGAAAAATGTAAAATTTTTTGCAGGATTCCCCGAACATTCTCTGCTAAAAATATCTGCTTTAATAGAACTGGGCTTTCATAGCGATAAACCACTAAGGATCGAGGGCGTAAGAATAGCTCCATTTGATCTTTTAGCTCCCGTATTAAAAAGATTAAATTCCCCTGACGGATATAAAGAGCAGGAAAATCTATGGGTAGAAATTTCCGGTATTAAAAATGGAAAACAAAAAAATATTCTGATGGAATGCATAGTGCCTCCAGTAAAAGGCTGGGAAGATTCGGGATGCAATATTGATACCGGATTTCCGGCGGTAATTATGGCGGAAATGATTAAAGACGGTCGCATTAAGCATGCTGGCAGTTTTGCCCCTGAAGCAATCGTCCCACCACAAGCGTTTTTTCATGAACTTTGGAAAAGGAATTTTGTGATGTTCGAAAACGGAAAACCGATAAACGGCGGAGGCAAAAAAGTTGCAATAAATCGTCTTAAGAAAATTTAAAATAAATTTATGCTTCTAGTGAAAACCAAAGTCGGTCCTAGTAAAATCCATGATATCGGTCTTTTTGCAGATCAATTTATCAAAAAAGGCTCTCCTATATGGTGCTTTACTTCCGGTTTAGACTTGAAACTCAATGAAAAAGAATTAACGGACTTGCCGAAATTAGCACGAAAACAGATTTTGCATTATTGCTATCATAGCGTTGTCGATAATACATATGTGCTTCCATTTGATGATGCTCGTTTTTTTAACCACTCAAAAAATCCAAACACTACTTCTATAGATATCCCCGAGGACTCAGAAGGGCTTGAAATAGCATCCCGGGACATTCAATCTGGAGAGGAACTCCTTTGCGACTGTAGAGAGTTTGATATTGACTGTAGGGACGGAAAAGAGGATTACGCAAGGCATTAAAAATTATTGCAACAAAAAATTCCGCAAGAAGCGGAATTTTTTGTTTTCAAAACGGATTTTATTTTCTTTCCAGCTGCTTTGCGATCACAGCCAAATAAATAGCGGATAATCCCACTAACAAGTAAACCAATGTTACGAGCCATGGAAGCGAACTGAAAATGGCGTCCACAAAATTAAAATTGAATGCCACTAATCCCCAATTCAATCCGCCAACAATTACTAAAACGAGGGCTATTAAATCTACGGTGTTTAATTTTTGCATTTTAAAATAATGACTTAAATTTTAATAAAAATCGGCCTTTATCTCATTATATCACAAAATAGGCTGTCAAGGGGTCAGTCCTGTCAAGATAGCTTCATCTCCTATTTTTATTCCTATTTTTTCAGAAATACCGGCGTTTATTTCCAAAACATATTTTGCGCTCTGATTGGGCGTGATTGAGAGGCAATTATTTTCTTTACCTGCCCGCGCAGGCAGGCACGGCAAATTATTTTCGCTTATAAAAACAACTTTGCCGTTTTTGTCTATCCATATAATATCTAAAGGAATTAAAGTATTTTTCATCCAAAAGGGATAATTGCCTTCTTTCTCAAAAATAAACAGCATGCCTTTGTTTTGCTCTAAACTTTTCCTAAGCGTTAATCCTTTAGACAATTCCAACGAAGTTTTTGCAATTTCAACTTTAAAACATCCGCCAGCTGGCGGATTGAAACAAACACTCGCCTGCTTTGGCGCAGAATAAAAAAACGAAAACAAAAAAATTACTGCAATAAAAAAAACCGCTAAAGCTATTGTGATTAAAATTTTGTTATTCAACTTTTTTATTTATTGGTGTTTTTTTGCGTTTATATTCTAACCATATAATAAATACGATGAAGGCGTCAAAAATCATTAAAAATAAAAGTTCTAAAGAATAAGTGTGAAAATATCTGTAAATTTGATAAATTATAAAACCGCTGAAAAGCGCCATAGCCCAAGGATATGCCCAGAGTTTATTTTTCAGCAAAGATACTGCCAAAAATATATTAACAACGCCATGAAAAATTAAATAAACAACCGCAAAAACTTGGCTCCCATTGGCAAGGCTGTCTGCCGATTTTATTAAAAAATTAGCTATAAGATCGTTGGAATCTTCTGTGATTTCCTGCTGGGCAATACGGATTATAAAGTTGTTTGTAATGAAACGGTCTGAAATTGCAAAAAGAATCCCTCCAAGTATTTCAAAAAAACCGAAAAACGCTTTCAGTAAAACGCTAATTTCAAATGTCCTGTCAATTATTTTTCTTAATTTCGCGTCCTTAAAAATATTCATTTGTATTTTAAATTCATGTATTGCCTTGAATTACTCTACTTTAATAATACGCCAAAATAAAAAAGGGGCAAACAGCCCCTTAATATTTTCCTCTATTCATCTTTAAATTTTTCTTGTATTTTTTCACTTATTAACTCCCTAATTGCATCGCTAGCAATCCATTTTGCGCTTTTTGAGTTTATTTTTTGGATTTCTTTGGCAAGATTTATTGCCTCTTTGTTTAATTTTTTATTTCTCTTTCCGATTTGCCTTAATGCCCAATTTACTGCCTTTTTTACAAAATTTCTTTCGTCTGTTGACGCTTTTTTAATTAAAGGAAAAAATTTTATAAAATCTTTATCTTGCGCCTTTTTATCATGCACTGATAAACAGGCTATTAAAGTAAAAGCTGTTCTTTTTACAAACTCTCCGCCAGCTGGCAGATTTATTTTACTAAGTTCAAAAACTTTTTTGTAGGCGAACGGCGTCTTGTCAAAAAGATTTGAACAAACCTGGTCGCAAACATCCCACGAATCAAAATCAGCTACCCATTTATCTATTTGTTTTTCAGAAACTTCGGCAGGATTATCAATAAAACCGGCCAAAAGTCTTGCTTCATGTATTTTTGAATCCCAAAGTTTTAATGCCAAAATGTGGGATGTCCGACATCCCACATTTTGGCGGATTTGTTTTGCAATCTTTCTTAATTCCGGGATAGGCACTCCCAAAACTTTTGTTTTTGGCCTGATGCCAAACCTTGCCATGCCCTCAACATTCCTCGGATTCGCCAGAGATTTTAATTTTTTAATAATTTCATCGTAATTCATAAAGTAACTATTATTTTTTTTCAATTATATCAATGTCCGCCTGCAATTTATCTGCAATTTCCATAACGTCGTCTGCATAAAAATTGTATCCGGAATCCGGCGAACCGGAAAAATATATCATGGCTGAATCCCATTCTTTATCTTTAACCTTTAATGATGCCCCTGAGTCTGACAAATATAAACCCATAGCTAGAAAAGCATCTTTAATATCAAAAGGGCTTGCGGCTTTACCGGTAATCTTTTCTACTTTATTTTTATATCTCATCCAAGTAGAAGAAATAAAATCAGCGGGGCCCATTGCTCCTCCCCAGCCAAAACTCATAGGGCAGGTTACCAGCATTTTTTTTGGATCCAGCCCTAATTCCCGGGCAATATCTAAAAAATCTTTGATATCTCTGTCCGGCTTCATAACTTTTGCCTTTTCTACGCCGTCTGAAGCTCTTACGCCCTCGCCCGTGTCAAAATTTGTTAAATAGCACAAATCTGTTTTTTCCAAAGCTAATTCTTCTTGTGAAATAGCCAGTAAAAATGCGGCTCTAACTCCTGTTGTTTTTTCAACGTATTTTGCAATGTCATAAATTTGGCCGAAAGTAAAATTTTCAGATACCTGCAATAATTCAAATTCTTTATTTTTTATTTCATCGGCAGTGGGCTGGATTATTCTGAACTTCTTCTTTAGATTAATAATGCGGTTGTATGATTCTGTAATTCTTTTTTCTTCAATTTTATTTTCTTTTACAGCATTAAAAATTATGTCTCTGACTTTATATGCCATATCTTTGTCATATCCGTTGGGGCTGTTGTTTAAAACGCTGACTATGTCTGTGCCGGCATTAATTGCTGTTATAATCGCCTCGTCAAATTTGTAATTGCTGTTGATTGCGGCCATCTGCATATCGTCTGAGATAATAACTCCTTTAAATCCTATTTGATTTCTTAAAATATCTTGCAAAAAAGCGGCCGATAGAGAGGCAGGATATTTATCATCAATTTTTTTATTTATTACGTGCGAGGCCATAATCGCATTTAATAATCCTTTATCATTAAGTTCTTTATAAGGAATTAATTCTTCTTGTTTGTACGTATTTGTAACATCAGCTATGCCTAAATGGCTGTCTTTGTTTGCGCTGCCCTGCCCCGGAAAATGCTTTTCTACTGTAACAATATTATTTTTTAAATGATTTTTTATAAATGCTTCTGCCTGGCTGACCACCTCGTCAGGATTTGCAGAAAATGACCTGCCTAATGCTCCTATAATAGGATTCTTTGGATTGATATTTAAATCGACGACCGGCGCAAGATTCATATTAAAACCTAGATTCTTTAATTCTTCGGCTATTTTTACAGATTCTTTTTCTGTAGTTTTAAGAGTTTTGTCTTGGCCCATTTTTTCTGCGGAAACAATTGATAAAAACCCATATTTCGGCTTCAAACGGTTTATGTTTCCGCCCTCAACGTCCACTGCCACAAATAACGGCGTGGCAGAATATTTTTGCAAATCATAAATCAATTTTTTTGTCTGTTCGGGGCTCTTAATATTCCTTGGAAAACTTTTTGAAGGAACATCATAGTTAAAAAGCACGACGCTTCCTATTTTAACATCTTTAATTATTTTGTTGATTTCAGAATTTTCAGGCGCTTCTGTGCCCCTAAATCCCATCATTATCATCTGTCCAATTTTCTCTTTTAACTGTTCGTCGGTCAAATCTGTCTTTTCGTTTTTTACTTCTGGCGGCGAAAATTTGTTTTGATTTTGATACAAAAAAAATCCGCCTGCGATAATAGCGGTTATAACCACGGCAACAATTGAAACAAAAATTATTATTTTCACAATAAAATTATTACTGCCAAACTGTTTTTATTCTCACGGTCTCTGAAGACTTTGTCACCCATTTTTTTCCGCTTAATGTCAAAACCTTTTTCTGGGCAGTCCAGATTGGTCCGCTTATCAAATCTCCTATCAAAACTGTCCGTTCTCCATTTACAATCTTACTGCCGTAAAGAGCAACTTCACCATCCATAATGGGCCTTGTGCCGACATACGGGCTAAGCTCGGTTCCGTCTTCTAATACTAAAAACCATGCCCAGTTGCTGTTTATATTTTTGGGAACAGCGGGTGCCGGCAGGGGTCTTGCAAGATTTATAAGAAAATCATTTCCGACCTCTAATGGATTCATTTTGCAATATACAACATCGCTTAGCGCAGTAGAAAAACAAGGGTCATAAACAATTTTGCCGACCGCGCATTTCCATGCATCCGGCCTATACGGCTGAGCAACAGAATTTATCTGGCAATCCCCTTTTTTTATTTCGGCCGGCAAGGTTTCAGGCGGAACAAAATTTATAACTTCAGTGGAAAATGATTCTACTCTTGGAGGTGGTTCGGGTATTATCGGCGGATTATTTACTGGCGGAATTTTCACTACCGCGGGAGATGGATTTTCAACCGGATATGACTTAGTTGTAAAATAATAATAAAAAAATGCGAGGGCAATAATAATTGCTATAGCAAAAATAGTAATAATAATTGTTGAAAGAGAGGGCATATTATTTATTATATCACAAAAACAAAAAAGAGGTGAAGGCCTCTTTTTTGTTTTTAAATAATTATATCGCTACGCTAAAAAATTATATCGCTACGCTAAAAAATTATATCGCTACGCTAAAAAATTATAAAACTATTTACTTATTTTCCTTCAGTCTTTTTTTATAAAACAAATATGCTCTGTATAACAAATATGCTATAACTATCAAAATCAGCAACCAGTACCATAAGTGGTTTTTAATATAGTCCCATATTCTCGTCAAAAGTGGCGCTGATAAAAGCGCTCCCGCGCCTATTTGTTGCTCTCCTGGGGTTACAATTTCTAATACTTGCTCTGCGCTTCCGCCGCCCTCATCAGTCACGGTTTCTGCCCCCTCGCCAAACACACTGCCACCTGTGCCAGTTGTTTGTCCTACCCCCCCTGCTGACGGAGGAGACGTCGGTCCTCCTGTTCCTGTATACAATTCTTCTGTGGTAAAAGACAATTCTTTACCCAAAACCTCTCCTGAACCATGCGAAACAGCCCGCCAATAATAAGTTGCGCCGGGTTCAAGCCCCGAAAGTAATACAATATGATAAGTAACTTTTTCTGAATTTTCTGTTGTTGAAAAGCTATAGCCGTAATTGGGCGCGCTTCCCGCTTCTAAATTAGACACGGTGCCATAAACTACTCGGCTGGTAGCTGGCAAATTAGTTCGCCAAGTTACTATAACCGTAGTTCCTAAAATATTGCCTGTCTGTTCATCAAATAATATATATAAAACCGCTGAGAAACTGGCTGAAATTGTATGGTTGGCAGTAATGTTGCTAAAGGTATAAGACGTTAAAGGCCCGACAGAACTGCCATCAACTAATACATCAGCTATCTGATAACCGCCATTTGGGGCAATGGCAAACGTTCGGTCGCTGCCGGAATATACATATACTGAACCTGATGGACTTATGGAGCCGTTAGCGACGCTAGAAGCGCTAATTAAATAGGTGGACAATCCTCCGCCGCCAGTTCCTCCGCCGCCAGTTCCTCCGCCTCCGGTGCTCACCGCTGAAAAACTGGCTGAAATTGTATGATTGCTTGTAACGTTGCTAAAAGTGTAAGTTGTCACTGCGCCTACTGAAGTGCTATCAACCAACACACCAGCCACTTGATAACCAGAATTTGGAGTAATAGTAAATGTCTGGCTGTTACCTGAAGTTACAGATACAGAGCCAGACGGGCTAATAGAGCCATTTGCGCCAGCTGAAGCAGTAATTGTAAAAGAAGTTGTCCCACCTCCGCCAACCGCTGAAAAACTGGCTGAAATTGTATGATTGCTGGTAACGTTGCTAAAAGTGTAAGTTGTCACTGCACCAACGGAAACAGCGTCAACTAGGACATCTAAAACTTGATAGCCAGTATTTGGAGCAATAGTAAATGCCTGATTGCTTCCAGAAACCACGTTTACAGAGCCAGACGGGCTAATAGAGCCATTTGCGCCAGCTGAAGCAGTAATTGTAAAAGAAGTTGTCCCACCTCCGCCACAGCTGTCATTTAAAGCTCCTGGGGTGCCTTTATCCCCCGATCCAAAAGGAGTGGTAGATGCGCACCAGTTAGAGCCGATATTATTATTCGAAGAGGGGTTATTTAAAATCATTGAAGCGCCATTTGCGCTTGAAACTGGGAATGTACTATCATAAGTAACTTTATCTATTTCTATGCTATTGCATTCAAGAGTAATTTGGTCTGATGAGTTGCCTAAAAATATGCCAGAATAAACATAATTTGTGTTTACTCCGCCGTTTTGGCTGGTATTGCCGTTTATACCTAAAACAGCATATCCTCCACTAGGTATAGTAAGAGAATTTATCGTGTTAGAACCAGAAGGAATGTCTTTAATAACACAACCCGATAAGTCAATGCTATTATTCGTTGTGTTGTAAAACTCAAACCATTCGCCAAATGTGTCGGAAACTAAGTTAGGTTCAACGCCCTTTGGATTTTGCATTATCTCGTTGATAACAACATCTCCGGCATGAATTCCTCCTGGTTCTGGAGGTTGCTCTATCTGACAAACGCTAGAACAGCCGTCTCCGTTTGTTGTGTTTCCGTCATCGCACTGCTCGCCTGTTTCAACTGCGTTATTCCCGCAGACAGGCTCTGCTGGTTGTTCAGTCTGGCAGGCGCTAGAACAGCCGTCTCCGTTTGTTGTGTTTCCGTCGTCGCACTGCTCGCCTGTTTCAACTGCGCTGTTCCCGCAAACCGGCGCTATTTGTTCAAGCTGGCAGGTAGATGAGCATCTGTCGCCATTGGCAGTATTCCCATCATCGCACTGCTCGCTCTGCGCTGTATCTGTTATGCTGTTTCCGCAAAAAGGCAAATAATTTGCAAAATTATAATCTATTAAATTCGTTCCATAAGGCAATGTTATATTATATAGGCTTTCAAATGGAAAAGTTCGGGTAAAGGGCAATTTCACAGTATTTTCTGTTTCTGAAACCGCATAATCCCCCCCTAACAATCCGGCAAATGTATAACAGCCGTTTTCATCTGTCGCTTGGGCTAATGACGCGCTCCCGGAAAGCGTAATGTCCCAGCCAGCTAATTTTGGCTCTGTCCCATCTATTGTCCCATTGTTATTTGAATCGCTGTATTTGCATCCTGAAATTGACCCGTATTGGCACATTTCTTGCGAAATCTGATTATAAATATCAGCCAATCCATCGCCATTCGGCACATGATGATAAGTAGCTCCTGTAATATCAGCTATCTTTTGCAACATTACAGCGTTAATATCTCCATCGCTCCCTAATCCAATTGTAAATATTTTATAACCTAAATTACCAGCTTCCTGGGCTTTTTGTTCGGCGTACGCCACATCAGCCGGGTCTTCCCCAGAGCCAGAGCCATTGGGTTTATTGGCTTTTCCATCAGTTAAAAGAACAATGGTTTTTGTTGCTTGAGGATTCCCATTTGCAGAGCCAAGTTCTAAAACCGCTTCGGCTATTGCGTCTCCTATATTAGTGGCTCCGCCTGTTACGGCTGAATCAATGGCTGATTTTGTGGCATTATGGTCTGTAGAAAGCGCTTTTGCCAACTGGGCTGTATCTGAAAAAATAACAAGGGCTGATTGGTCTTGCGATTTTAAATTATCTAAAAAGGATTTTCCTGCATTTTTTGCTGACTCAATTTTTGCAGGAACTGCTGGAGTAAAAACCGGAGAGTCGCATTGGGCAGGATCTGGTCTTGCTAAACATTCTCCCTGTGTCAAATTTTGCTGAATGTAACTGACGCATTGTTTGCTTGGCCCCACCCATTCAAGCTCTTCCCAATCGCACCGGCTTGGACTTCCCCCTTCTTCCATACTTCCTGAAACATCAAGAAGCAAAACCACATCTGCGTCAACTTCGCAAAGATTGCCATCTTCTGCTAAAACAAAACCTGCGTTAAATAAAAAGCCGACTACCAATAAAATAATCAGCCCCGACATTATCGTACTAAAAAACGCTTTCATGTTTATTTTCTATGGCCGTTATCCCCCAATAGGCCCTTGCTTAAATTAATTACAAATTAAAATAATTTTCTAAAATTACCGAAAATTACACGCGCTTTTTCAAAATCTACGCCTCTTTTCTGCAAAACATTAATTAAAACTGCGAACGCCAATAGTATTCCTCCTATAACAAACCATCCAAAAGTCAAATTCCCTCCTCCAAGAAAAGAAATTGCAGAAACCCATATATCATTCTGGAAATACCCTATTGAAAACTTAAAACTGTTTTCTGCCACAACTTTATCATTGTGCAAAATTTTAACTTCTGCTATATATTTTCCATTTTCCTGGCCAGATGTTGACCATTCAACATACGAGAGAGTTTTTCTTTCTTTAGGTTTTATTGCTCCTTCTGACTCAGGATAAGGAAAAATTGCGTTAAAAACAGTATTTCCTTCTTTTTTAATCGTTAACTGGACATCAGGCGACAGTGAAACATTGCCTTTGTTGTAATAATTTATTTTAATTTTCAACGGTTCTCCGCTTCTTATGCCGTATTTTAAGGGAATAACAGTTGCTTCTAGGTCAACAATCTCTTTGTCTGTCACAGTAATTGAAACTTCCCGGCCAATCCTGCTAAAAACATCTGTGCTCACGCCGTCTTCTTTTTTTTCTGTTGGACTGCCCTCTATTATTGCCACTTCGCCTGTATATTTGCCGTTAGAAGCATCCAAAGGAACTTTAAATTTGACAATGGACCTAACCCGGCTATTAGCTGAAAGATTAATCTCTGTAATCGGATTTTCAAGATTTGTGTCTTCTATTTTATAAAAAGTCGCCCAACCAGCAATCTGACCCTCGGCTTTTAATTGGTAAATAACTTCTTTATTTTCAGAGTTAACCATCTGAAGCTCGGCAGAAACTTCTTGACCCCTCAAAACATCTTTAATGACAATCGGTTTTGTGGTTTGGCCAATAGCCAAAATAGATTGAAATGAAATAAAACTAAACAACAGAACGATTACTGATAAAAAAATTATTTTTTTCATATTTTTATTATTTATTATTTTTAATGAATACTTGTTATTAGCATAAGCAAGAAATGAGGTCAAGCTTTTTTGGCTCTCTGAAAAGTTTTAAAAAATTTTAGAACTTTTCAGGGAGCCAAAGACTCCCTGATCTGGACACTTTTATATCGGCTCTATTTAACGAGTACCACAAATTCTAAACGGAGCGCTCGTGGCGCCCAACCACATTGTTCCGCCATAAGAAGTTTGGGTATCAGGCCATTTCGTGACAAGAATAGAGAAGTCCATTTCCTCTACCTCTGAAAGGTCAAGAATATCCTCTTGCCTAGTGTATTCAGACGACCATACAGGAGCGCCGGTATTTTCGTAGTCAAAAGGATCAAAGACTGTCCAATCATTTTCATTGTTTCCTACCCTGGCGTCATACTCTACGTTCCAGTTGCCGCTTGACTGTCCTAAACTCATATCATCTTGAGCAACCCACATCCACAAACGGGTATTGCCTGTGTTCCTAATGCTTGGAACGCCGTTGCCCCAAGTTAAGTCGCCGGAAATTTTCTTGTGGGTGTTAAGCATAACCTGGCCGTAGCTAACAGAACTGAAATCTTTTTCAAAGCCAGTGAACGGCAGATATTCAAACAAGTTAGTCCTCTTAGTGCTGTTATTGCCAGCTTTGTCTTGAGCCACAACCTCTACCTTGTAATCGCCAGCTGGATCTTCCCATGTAATGCTTTTATCATCGCAATAAACATACGCCTCTTCTTTCAAAAGTTCGCCGTCTGGAGCGCATATTTCATCGTAGTTATAACCGGGATAAAATATAGGAAGGTTATTGTTGTTGTCTCTTATCTCTTCGCAGAAAAGTTGATAACCCTGAGCTTTGGTTAATTGACGAAGAGTATTCTGTTCAATAAAAGCTCCGCAGCCGTCCCTGCCCTCATCTTGGGTTCCACCAGCTTGATCACGGTGAAGATCGGTTGATGGACTCTTGTCGTGTATGGCTTTGCCTGTTGGGTAATAGATATCAGCGTAAACGCCGGCAATATCACCCACGCCATTAGGATCAGTAGCAATCGCGCAAACAGTGTAATTCATATCAGCGCCCCATTGTCCTGGAGCGTCAAATTGAGCATCGTTGTCTGGGTCATCATCTTTTCCTTCTCCGGGCACGGTGGGACAGGCATTATAAGTAGCGCCATTAAAGCAGGGTCCCTTCATTTCCCATTTTGCTTTGACAATAGGATCAGATCCGCCGCCTGCTCCACGGTTTAAGCCAGTGCTGACAGTACTATTGGCTACAGCCAAACTTGGCCCAGCTAATATAGCAATTAGTGCCAATATCGCAATTATTTTTTTCATATTGTTTTTATTTTAATTATTTTTGTGTCCTATTTAGTTTCCTTAGGTCGACCTATGTCCTGTTGTACAGGGTAGTGAAGCTAAGCTCTACTACCCTGCCTCGTGGCAGAACCCAATCTCAAATTTTTTAGAATAAAAAAGAGCGTCAATGCTCTATTGGTTAAAATTTTTTTGATTTTGATGTATAAAATATAGACTACCAAAAAAATTTATCTAGTTTCCTCCCCTAGAAAATAGTTTTTGTTGATTAATTATATTTATCTAAAAAAGAATGTCAATGTTTATTTTCTCCACAAGCTGTGGATAACTAAAAAAGTATATAATTAAAAACAGGAGCTTGAGCCTGGACACCAAGATTAGGGAGGAAAAACCATCCAATCAGGTGTCCAGATTAAAGCCCCTGTTTTTTTAAAAGAAAATAGCATAGTTAAACTATGCTATTGATAAAACAATAAAATCTTACCTATGGGAAATACTATCAACTATTAAAATCCCTGTCAAGCTTTTTGAGAAATAGCATTTTTATTCTTCCACGATGCATCGGGCTTCGTTGTTTTCTTTTACTTCTAAAAATCCTGACTTTATTGGAAAAAAATATTCTTCTTGCCCTGAGCTTGCCGAAGGGTTACTTACCACTATTTTTATAGCGCCTGCGGACAAAACCGTAATCAATGTTTCGTGATTGTCTAAAACAGTAATTTCTCCCATCACTGTTTTACAATTCAAAAGCCGGGCCTCGCCCTGAAACAATATTTTTTTAAGTGAATAAACAGACAACTTCATGGAATAAAGCGAGAAAATAAGTTTTAAAAGCACCTTCGAAGCCGCGCCAGCATGGTGTCGCGAAGCGACTGGCGCGGCGAGAATGAGGCGCGCCGAGCCGCAGGGCGAGGCGACGCCGGTGCTGACTAAAACTTATTTTCGAGCATTATGTATTAATTTCGTCGATGCTTCCTTTCAAATAAAAATTTTCTTCGGGGACGTCGTCGTGCTTGCCTTCTAAAATTTCTTCAAAACCGCGAATTGTATCTTCAAGCTTTACAAATTTTCCCGGCCGGCCGGTAAAGTTTTCTGCCACAAAAAAAGGCTGGCTCAAAAATCTTTGTATTTTTCTTGCCCTGCTTACAACTTTTTTATCTTCTTCAGATAATTCTTCAATTCCCAAAATTGCAATAATATCTTGCAAATCTTTATATTTTTGCAAACAAAGCTGGACATCGCGGGCTGTTTTATAATGTTTTTCTCCAACAATTTTTGGGTCCAAAGCCGTTGAAGTTGACGCCAAAGGATCAACAGCGGGATAAATTCCAATTTCTGTTAAAGCGCGCGACAAAACAATTGTGGAATCTAAGTGGGCAAATGTTGTGGCCGGAGCGGGATCTGTGATGTCGTCGGCTGGAACATAAATTGCCTGCACCGATGTAATTGACCCGTTTTTTGTTGAAGTAATTCTTTCCTGAAGCTCTGCCATTTCCTGCGCCAATGTCGGCTGATAACCCACAGCTGACGGCATTCTGCCTAACAAAGTGGAAACCTCAGAACCGGCCTGTGAAAATCTGAAAATATTATCAATAAACAGCAAAACGTTTTTCTTTTCTTCGTCGCGAAAATATTCTGCCATTGTTAGGGCGCTTAACGCCACTCTTGCCCTGGCTCCAGGAACCTCGTTCATTTGGCCAAACACCAAAGCTGTTTTGCTTATAACTCCGGACTCGTTCATTTCTCTGTACAAATCGTTGCCTTCTCTTGTTCTTTCTCCAACTCCGGCAAAAACCGAAACTCCGCCAGACTCCTCTGCTGTATTTCTTATCAATTCCTGCAAAAAAACTGTTTTTCCAACTCCAGCTCCCCCAAACAAACCAATTTTTCCTCCTTTAATAAACGGAGCAATTAAGTCAACAACTTTAATTCCAGTTTCAAAAATTTCAGTTTTTGTTGATTGTTCGGTAAAAGCCGGAGAAGCCCTATGGATTGGCCATCTTTTTTTAAACCTCTTAGTTTGCAGACGTCCGACGTCTGTAAGCGGCTGCCCTAAAACATTAAAAAGATTTCCTAAAACTTCAGGCCCAACAGGAACAGAAATTTGATCTCCCGTATCTTCAACTTCTAAACCTCTTTTCAAGCCGTCTGTTGAAGCCAAAGAAATTGCTTTGACTTTTGTTAAATCCAAGTGTTTCACAACCTCTAAAATAACTTCCCCGCTTGGTCCCAAAACCTTTAGCGCATTAAAAAGCGCAGGAAGCTGAATTCCTTCTTCAAATTCCACATCAACCACCGGACCTATTATCTGCAAAATTTTACCTTTGTTCATAAATTTTAAATTTTAAATTATAAATTTCAAATTTAGTTTTGGGCTTCGGCGCCAGCAGAAATTTCCGCAATTTCTGTTGTTATTTTGGACTGGCGCGACTTGTTATATTGTAAATTTAATTTTTCTCCCAAATCTGATGCATTGTCTGAAGCTGTTTTCATTGCCATTCTTCTCGCGCTGTGCTCTGAAGCATTTGCCTCTAAAATTAAGTGGTAAATCTGCATAAAAAATAAATGCTCTGCCAAATTTTCTAAAACTTTTTCTGCTTTCGGCTCAATTGTATATTCCTTTAATTTTAATTTGTCCGGCACAAAATTTATATTATGCTCTTTTATTAAGTCGGCAAACTTTCCGCGCTCTGGAATAATTTGTTTTATGGTGTCGGCAATGTGGTCGTAATCAATGGGTAAAACACGCCTCACATGCGGCTCTTGTTTTAATGCAGACCTAAAATGCGTTGAAATAATTATTACTCTGTCAAAATCTTTATTTAAATAACCTTTTATTAAAAAATCTGATAATGGTTTTACTTGGTCAGTGGTTATGTAATCGCCCACGTTTGTAAACTTTTTCAAAACTTTAAAATTTTTCTTTAATAAATAAGCATAGGCTTTTTCTCCAACTGCCGCATAAAAATGTTGCTCCGCGCCCAAACTCGCCTTCGGCGAGATTGTGGCGGGCCCGTCAAAATGCCCTTCGGGGCTTTTGTCGGGTTTCTTCGCCACACGCTTCTCTGCATATTCTTTCTTATGCAATTCAAATTTTTTAAATATAGAGCTATTAAACGCGCCGGCCAAACCCTTGTCTGAAGTTACCAGCACAAATAAAACTTTTTTAATTTGTTTTCTCACCTCAAACAACACTGGTAATTTTTGATTTTCTAAACATGAAACTGTTGCCAAAAAATCTAAAGCTGCAAAACTGTATGGCCGAGAGTCCAGCGCAATCTGCTGGGATTTTCGCATTTTTGTAGCCGAAACCAGCTCCATTGCTTTGGTAATCTGGTTTATATTATTAACGGATTTTAACCGTTTTTTAATGTTTTGCGGTGACTCCATAATTATTGGATAGACATCGGAAGTCTATCTGATACTTGACAAGAATTCATAATGGGCGTATAATTAAATATTAGGGCAAAAACAACGTTCTTTGACTCGTAGGCAGCTATGCCTTAAAATAGCAAGGAGGAATGTATGCCGAATGAGCTAATTCGGGAAGATGCGAATGTCCGCATCGAGAAACAGGACGATGGTCGCCACCTCTTTATTCCCAAATCGGGAAAAGGAAGATGGCTACTTGTGTTCCTGTTCGGCATTGACGCTGCTCAGCCAAATGGCAGCTACGTAGTTCGTATCGACGAATCGTCTTCAGCGGATGAAAAATCGAACTCGTAGTGGGTAACAGAATAATTACAAACCATCCCTCCGGCGACTCATTCCAAAACTATACCACAAGTGTAGTTTTTTCTTGCAAATTTTCAAAATTCTTCAGGTTATCATATGATAACCAACGCGAAGTGTCATTGCGAGCGAGCCACAGCGAGCGTGGCAATCCAGAGTATGTGCACGCACTCTGGATTGCTTCGTCGGTTATGACCTCCTCGCAATGACAGTTGGATAGACATCGGAAGTCTATACTCTTATTTCTGGCTTTCTATAAATGAACTGATAACTTCTTTTATTTCTGCTTCGGTGTCGTCGGTGATTTGGCGGTCGGTTTTTATTTTTTCAATTAAATCCTTGTGTAAATTTGTAAAATATTCCAAA
>Ga0265296_1002234_pt1 | contig 19964 bp, 27 predicted proteins | sample MunlanPumphouse1_FD_189073 | JGI IMG/M metagenome (GOLD analysis project Ga0265296, IMG submission 189073) | Groundwater microbial communities from a municipal landfill in Southern Ontario, Canada - Pumphouse #1 | ecosystem: Environmental > Aquatic > Deep subsurface > Groundwater | place...
AAACTCCTCGGCGCAATGCTTCGCATTATGCAGGACGCCGGGTATATCGGCAGCTTCGAGTTCATCGATGACGGCAGGGGCGGACAGCTCAAGGTCAACCTGACTGGAAAAATCAACCGCTGTGGGGCCATCTCTCCGCGCTTTTCAGTACAGCTGGATGAAATGGAATACTGGGAGAAACAGTACCTCCCCGGCAAGAACTTCGGTCTCCTGATCATTTCGACCTCGCGCGGCGTTATGTCCCATGATCAGGCAAGAAAAGAAGGCGTTGGCGGCGAACTGCTCGGGTACGTCTATTAGAAGGTGCAAAGATGTCAGCAGTAAGAAAAGTGAAAATTCCCGAGGGTGTAAACGCCCAGCTTGACGGCATGCAGCTTCGCGTAACCGGCCCAAAAGGGCAGCTCTCCCGCAACATACGGTTCCCTCAGGTCACCGTCACTTGTGACGGCGGCGAGGTCACCATTTCGACCGAATCCGGAAGAAAAGAGATCACCGCGATGGTCGGCACCCTTGAAGCACACACGAAGAACATGTTCCGTGGCGTCACTGAAGGGTTCGAGTACCGCATGAAGGTAGTCTACAGCCACTTCCCCATCCAGCTCAAGCTTCAGGGCAACCGGCTTGAGATCGCCAATTTCCTTGGCGAGAAGAAGGCCCGGTATGCGCGGATAGAAGCGGGTGTCACCACTAAACTGGCCAACGACGAGGTTGTGCTCACGGGCATTGACCGCGAACTGGTCGGCACATCCGCAGCAAACATCGAACATGCGACACACATCCGCAACCGCGACCCGCGCGTGTTCCAGGATGGGATCTATATGGTTCAGAGGGGCTGAGCAGAGATGACTACTGAAGTTAAACGACTGATCCGGGTGCGCGTGGAAAAAGGCGCAAGCTTCAAGCGCGACGGATTCGGCAAGAAACGCCAGCTCTCCGATTCATGGAGAAAGCCCAAGGGACAGCACAATAAGCAGAGGGAGCAGAAAAAGGCAAAGGGAGCACTCCCGAAGCCCGGATTTGGCAGCCCCATTGCCGTGCGCGGCATGCACCCAAGTGGCTTCTTCGAAGTCATGATCTCCACCGTAAAGGAGCTTGAGGGACTGGATCCCAAGACCCAGGCTGTCAGGATTGGAGCTACTGTCGGGGATCGCAAGCGTGTTGTCATCCAGGAGAAGGCAGCAGCAGCAGGTCTCAAGGTGCTCAATGCACGGACAGTAACGGCCAAGAAGCAGCCGGCCAAGAACGCAGAACCAAAGGATGCAGGTACGGAAAAGAAGGCTGCAAAGAAGCCCGCCGTATCCAAGACTGCACCGGCAAAGAAGGAATCTGCCAAAGCAGAGTCCAAGGCAAAGGTCGGAGAGAAGAAGGCCCCGGTAAAATCCGAAACGGCTGCAAAGCCCGCGACAGAATCTGCCGAGAAGCCAGCAGCAAAGAAGGCCCCGGCAAAGACTTCCAAGTCAACCACCAAGCCAGCAGCTGAAAAGGAAGCTGAATCCAAGCCCAAGGCAGCTGCAAAACCCAAGGCCAAGACTGCCAAATCAGGGGTGAAGAATAATGAGTGACGTCGCCAGCCAGAAGCGTATCGTCGCATCCGTACTGAAATGCGGTGTCAACCGCGTATGGTTTGACCCTGCCCGTATCTCGGACATCGAGAACGCAATTTCCCGCGAGGACCTCCGGGGCCTCGTTGCAGACGGAGCGATCAAGGCACGCCAGAAAAAGGGTGTAAGCCGTGGCAGGGCACGGGCACGGATTGCCCAGCGCTCCTACGGCCACCGCAAAGGCGCCGGGAAACGGAAGGGTGCAGCAGGCGCCCGCAACCCGAGCAAGACCGCGTGGGTCCAGAAGATTCGCGCAATCAGGAAAGTACTCGTTGAACTCCGCGATGCCGCAACCATTGACCGGCACATGTACCGTATCCTCTACCGGAAAGCGGCCGGCGGCCAGTTCAGGAGTGTCGCGCACATGAAGGCGCAGATGGAGATCCTCCTTGGGAGGATGAAGTAACATGGCAACAGGATCACGGTATTTTGTCCCCTTCCGCAGGCGAAGGGAAGGCAAGACCGATTACTACCAGCGGACCGGGCTTGTTGTCTCTGATGTGCCGCGGATGGTCGTCAGAAAGACCAACCGTCACATCATCATCCAGCTCGTCACCGCACATATGGAAGGCGACAAGACGCTCGTAGCAGCAAACTCTGCGGAGCTCGAGAAATACGGGTACAAGGGATCGACATCCAACACACCCGCTGCATACCTCACGGGCATGCTCTTTGCTGTCAAGGCAAAGAAAGCCCAGCAGGACAGCGCAATCCTGGATATCGGACTCAACCGGGCAACCCGGGGAGCCCGCGTCTTTGCAGCACTGAAAGGTGCCGTGGACGCAGGACTTGATATCCCGTACGGCGAGGCAATTCTTCCCTCGGACGAGCGGATCAAGGGCGAGCATATCGCGGCATACAACAAGAATGCCGCGGGTATCGTAAAGAATGTCGAACAGGTGGCAGACGCCATAAAGAAGGAGCTGGTGTAAAATGGCATACGAAAAGCAGGAATGGCGCCCGGTCACCGGTCTTGGCAAGCTCGTCGCCTCGGGAGAGATCAAGAGCATTGATCAGGTCCTTGAAAGCGGCAGGCCGATCAAGGAACCCGAGATCGTCGATGCGTTCCTCCCCGATCTGGAGGATGAAGTCCTTGATATCGCCATGATGCAGCGCATGACCGACTCGGGCCGCCGTGTCCAGTTCCGTGCCGTTGTCATTGTCGGCAACCGCAACGGGTATATCGGATTTGGCCAGGGCAAGGATGTCCAGGTCGGCGATGCGATCAAGAAGGCGATCGTCAAGGCAAAGATGAACCTCGTCAAGGTACGGCGTGGCTGTGGCAGCTGGGAATGCGGATGCGATGTAACGCACTCGATCCCGATGCAGGTCACCGGCACTGCCGGCAGCGTCAAGGTCACGCTCAAGCCCGCGCCTCAGGGTATCGGGCTTGTCACGGGTGACATCAGCAAGAAAGTGCTCGAACTTGCCGGCATCAAGGATGCCTGGACCTTTGCCCGCGGGCAGACCCGCACAACCATCAACTTTGCAAAGGCCACGTTCAATGCACTCAAGGCAACCAACATGATCCGAACCGGGGGGTCACAGTAAATGTACGCTGTTGTTCAGGTCCGCGGGGTCGTCAAGACCCGGCAGGACATCAAGGACACGCTGAAGATGCTGCGCCTCCACCACATCAACCACTGTGTGCTCGTGCCGGACTCACCCGAGAACCTCGGCATGATCCGCAAGGTCAAGGATTATGTTGCCTTCGGCGAAGTGGATGCAGCAACCGTTGAGACCCTCCTCCAGACCCGTGGCAGGGTTATCGGCGATGCACCGCTGACCGACGAGTACATCAAGTCCAATTCAGCCTATGGGAACATTACTGAATTTGCAAAGGCACTTGCAAGCGGCGAGACGAAACTGCGCGATATACCGGGACTCAAACCCGTACTCCGCCTTCACCCGCCCCGCAAGGGATACAAGACCACCAAGCGCACCTTCCCCCAGGGTGGGGCGCTCGGCTACTATGGAGCGGAGATTAACACTCTTCTCTATAAAATGAGGTGATGGAAAGATGCCAACGAACAAGCGTTCAAAGTATCGCGGATCGCGGACGTGCGGTGGCGGTACCCACAAGAACCGCCGTGGTGCAGGTAACCGCGGTGGCAGGGGACGGGCCGGTATCAACGCCCACCACTTTGTCAAGTGGTACAAGGAAATGGGCGGCCCGGTCTTTGGTAAGAACGGATTCTGCAACCAGACCGCCACCGATGTCATTGCAATCGATGTCGGGGCACTGGATCAGATTATTCCGTCGCTCATCGCCCAGGGAATTGCCAAGCAGGAAGGAGATGCCGTTCTGATCAATGTCGCTGATATGGGGATCGAGAAGGTCCTTGGCAGCGGCAAAGTCACAAAAAAGATAAACATCTCCGCCTCAAGCTTCTCTGAGATTGCGAAAGCAAAGATCGAGAAAATGGGTGGCAAGGCACTCGTTGTCTAACGACGGCCATCCCCGTATATTTTTGGTGAAACAATGGGAAACCTGCTGGATCGAATGGAACCCCTGCTCGCTGCGATGCCCGCAGTCAAGAGCCCGGAAGGCCACGTTCATTTTAAAAACAAACTGCTCTGGACGTTAGGAATTCTGATTCTGTATTTTGTCCTGACGAATATTCCGGTGTTTGGTCTCGCTCCTACAAACCAGGATTTGTTTGCAGCATGGCGGGCACTTCTTGCCGGTACAAACGGATCGATCGTCCATCTCGGTATCGGGCCGATTGTCACGGCATCCATCGTGCTCCAGCTCCTCAAGGGTGCAGACATCCTTCACATAGACACGAGCGAGACGCGCGGGCAGGTCATGTACATGGGTCTGCAGAAGATTCTCATCCTCGTGATGATCGTCATCGAAGCTGCCCCTAACCTCATCGGGAGTTTCATGCAGCCCGATCCCGTTATCGCCAGCCAGTTCTTTGGTGGCAACCTGTTTGCGGTATCCCTCCTCATATTCATCCAGATCTGTATCGGTGGCGTCCTCATCTTCCTTATGGATGAGGTTGTGACCAAGTGGGGTATCGGTTCCGGGGTGGGTCTCTTCATCATTGCCGGGATCTCCCAGGCACTGATCAGCGGGTTCATCAACTGGGCCAAAGTTGTCGACCAGTACCCGGTTGGTTTCTTCCCCCGTCTTATCGCGATTGGTCTTGACGGTGGAAATTACATGACGTATTTCAGCAAGGATATGCTTGCGTTCGTCACGACCATCGCTATCTTCCTCATCATCGTCTACGTCGAATCCACCCGGATTGAGATCCCTCTTGCCCATGCGCAGATCCGCGGGGCGCGGGCCCGGTTCCCGGTGAAACTGATCTATGCCAGTGTTCTTCCGATGATCCTTGTCCGGGTCCTGCAGGCCAACATCCAGATGGTGGGCATGTTCCTCTCGAATGTCGGCATAACCATCTTCGGCGTGTTCGAAGACGGGTCGCCGATCAATGGTATCATGTATTATCTCGCCCCCATCAACGGGCCTACTCAATGGATGTGGTGGGTGAATGATCTCGGCCATGCCCCGTGGCAGGTCCTGTTGCGTCTGGGTGTAGATACAACATTCATGGTAGTCGGAGGTGCGATATTCGCGCTCTTCTGGATCAAAACGGCGGGGCTCGATTCCAAGGATGTTGCCCGGCAGATCCAGCTCTCGGGTATGTCCATTCCTGGCTACCGCAGAAACCCGCAGGTACTTGAAAAGTACCTTGACCGGTATATCCCCCGTGTCACGATCATCGGTGGCGTCTTTATTGGTGTGCTCAGTGTTGTCGCAAACCTCTTTGGTGTCATCGGTCAGGTGAGTGGAACAGGTCTGCTCTTGACGGTGAGTATCACCTATCGTCTCTACGAAGAGATCGCCAGCCAGCAGATCATGGAGATGTACCCGTTCATGCGGACATTCTTTGGCAAAGAGTAGATCTTAAGGAGAGATGCGGATGGTGGGAAAAAAGGTCATCATAACCGGTGTGCCGGGGGTCGGCAAGACCACGGTCGTCAACGAGGCATTGAAGAAACTTAAGGAGCAGGGCATCGAGTACCAGTCGATCAACTTCGGCTCGTTCATGTTCGAGGTCGCAAAAAACGACAATGTTGTCGAGAATCGCGACCAGATGCGCACGCTGGACCGGGCCGTCCAGAAACGGCTCCAGCAGCGTGCGGCCCAGGCCATTGCCCAGATCAAGGGTAATGTGCTGATCGATACCCATGCTTCCGTAAAAACACCCAAAGGCTACCTTGCGGGGCTCCCCGAATGGGTGCTCCGCGAGCTCATGCCGGATATTCTCGTCCTTGTTGAAACGGATGATGACCAGATTCTCATGCGTCGGCTTACTGATGATACCCGCACGCGCGACAAGGAAGGCTCGCGCTCTATCGGCGAGCACCAGCAGTTCAACCGGTCCATCGCGGCCGCGTATGCGATGCTGACTGGATGCACGATTAAGATCATAACCAATCCCGACTTTTTGCTGGAACGCTCATCGTCGGAACTGGCAGAAGTTCTCAGGTGAAGAGATGGATTTTGGAAAGATCTGGGATAAATACGGCATGTACATAGCCCTTGGGTTTATGATGCTGATGATGTTCTCCTACAGCGTCGAGTGGCTGCGGGTTGGCGTCGGCAGGGGCATTGATTCGGCATTTGCCCCCGTCGTCGATACGTTTGGGATTCCATTCTTCATTCTCATCGTCATCCTTTCGGCATTTACCGGGCTTTACTCGTCGATAATCCAGAAATATACCATAGATTATGACAAGATGACCGAGTCCCAGGAACGCATGAAGGAGTTCCAGAAAGAGTACCGTGAAGCCCAGCTATCCCAGGATGAAAAACGTATCAAGAAACTGGACGCAAAACGGGACCGGGTCATGAAGGAACAGCTGGAGATGTCCCAGCAGCAGTTCAAGCCCATGGCGTATATCCTCGTCCTGACGGTACCTATCTTCTTCTGGCTCCTCTTCCGGCTTGCGGAAGTCAACACCACGATCACGATGCCGTATCTCGGCACTCATAACCTGAACGATGCGGCCCTCTGGATTATTCCCGCCTGGATCTTCTGGTACATGATCTGTTCTATCACGCTCAGTCAGGTGATCCGCAAATCCCTCAACATCGGGGGAGTCTGATGCGGATCACCGTGAGCGGGTTGCCCGGCAGCGGGACAACTTCACTCTCACGGTATCTTGCACAGCGCCACGGGTTCGAGATGATCTCGGCCGGTGAGGTCTTCCGCCAGCTTGCAAAAGAACACCACATGGAACTTGCCGAGTTCGGCCGCCTCGCTGAAGAAGATTCCTCCTACGACAAGATGATCGATGCCCGACAGAAAGAGATTGCAGAGTCCCGGGACAACATCATTGTTGAAGGACGGTTGTCCGGCCGGATGGTATCGGAAGCCGACCTGCGGATCTGGCTGTTTGCCCCTATCGACTGCCGCATCCAGCGGATCGTGTTCCGCGATCAGGTTATCGATGAAATTACGGCAATGCAGCTCACGCTCGAACGCGAGCAGTGCGAGGCCATACGGTACCGCTCCTACTACGACATCGACATCAACGACCTCTCGGCCTACGACATGGTGCTCAACTCCGGGCACTGGGGTGTGGAAGGCCTTGGCGCGATCGTTGATACTGCAATCGAACAGCTGAACTCCTGAAAAATTGTACCTGTTTTTATCCATCAGCCTTTTGTATCCGTTCAGCGCTATCTATTCTCCAGTAACTGCGGATCCTGTGAAGACCTGGGCTACGAGGCGGGAGTGAACGCTTTGGTGGAACATATTGAAATCCGGTGCGTAACGTCCTGGAACCCGGAAGAGATCGTGGATCTCTATCGTGCCGGGGGATGGTGGAAAGATGAGTATAATCCCGCCGACCTGCCACGGCTGATCCGGGGTAGTTTTGTTTTTGCCGTGGCAATTGACGGGAAAACCGGCCGGGCCATTGGTATGGGGCGGGTGATCTCTGACGGGGTCTCTGACGGCTATATCCAGGATCTTGTCGTGGATCCCCGGTTCCGGAAACAGGGGATCGGGGCGCAGCTCGTTGCGGCACTGGTGCAGAAATGCCGGGAGTCGGGTGTTTTATGGATCGGCCTGATTGCCGAACCCCGCACAGAACAATTCTACCTCCCCTTCGGGTTTCACCGAATGGATGGCTACGTCCCCCTCCTGTTACGGAGTGACCCATAATGCTCCGCCAGGAGGATTTCAAACCGGTTACGCTTGCCGACCGGGCCTTTTTCGGGCAGCATTATGCCCGGTATCCCCAGACGCACAGCGACAACACGTTTACGAATATGGTCTGCTGGAACCATTATGCACAGTACACGTATGCCTTTGTGGAAAAAAATGTCGTCCTCGCAAGCACCATTGACGGCATAACCCGTTTCAGGCCCCCGATTGGCCCCCGGAACCCCGCGCTTCTTCGCGCCCTCGTCCGGCTCGCCTCGGATGTTGGTGACAATGAACCCATTGTGCTCATCGACCCGGATACTGCCCTCTGGATGCGGGAGATCTGCCCCGGAATAAATCTCGTTCCTGATCCGAATCATTACGAGTACGTATACCGGTCGGCGGATCTGGCCGAGCTGCCCGGTAAAAATTACCTGACCATTCGCCACCAGGTCAACAAGTTCCGAAAGAACTGCACCCATGTGGTTGAACCAATCACACGGGAAAACTGGGCCGAGGTCAAGCGTTTCCTCATTGAATGGTGCGAGTGGAAAGGGTGCGAGAGCGATCAGGTGCTCGCCCACGAGAAGGAAGCGGTCTTTTTTGCAATCGACCATCTCGACGAGCTGCCCCTGCAGGGCCTGATCATCCGCGTCTTTTCCAAGATTGGTGCCATGTCCCTCTTCGAGCCCCTCACTGACGACACCGCGCTCGTCCATTTCGAGAAAGGCCTGCCGGACTGCGAAGGGATCTACAAAGCGATCAATGCGGAAACGGCGGCCCGGCTGGTGAATAAATTTGCGTACATCAACCGCGAGAGCGATCTCGGTGTTCCCGGCCTCCGCGAAGCCAAGATGCGTTACCACCCGCATCACATGGTTGAAGTCTTCTCCCTGAAACTGGATTCGTAATCATAATAAAAAATGGCGGATTCCGGTTCTCCTGCCGGTAATGGGTTACCCGTCCAACTCACTTTTTCCCGTGTCTTTGTTTTAAAAATGGTGTGATGGGTGCGTCAGATGCTGACCACGAGGAAGATTATCATCAGCGGGATGAATACGACCGCCCAGACGCGCCAGTCCCACGACCGGACCTCCCTGCCATCGCAGGGTGAGATTGGGAGGAGCTCAAACACGCTCGTCAGTATGTTGATGGAGAACCCGATGATCCCCGCCACCCGGAAGATACCTCCGAGTGGAATGAGGAGCAGGCAGGCGAGTGCGATAAGGAAACTGAGCACCGGCCCGGAGAGCATGATAAGGCCGAGACTGCGCTTTTCCATAGGTTGATCGTGGCGGACCACGGTAAGGGTTGGCTGGCCGAAGACATTGCCGAAGAGGTAGGCGGTGATGGCCATGATCACCGTTCCGAGGCCCCAGAACTGCATTTCAGCCCGGCACTGGTATTTTTTCGTCAGGTACCAGTGGGCGAGTTCGTGCGCCATGAGGGCAATTCCCCCCATAACGATATAGACCAGGATCAGCACGGGATCAAATGCCATCCGCGCTGCATAGAAGAAGAGCACCCCGATGATAATGGCACCGGCTGCAAGCACCCCCAGTTCCCTGGCACTGAAACCGGCGATCTCCCGTTTCCCGTAATCCTGTGAGATGCTGAGTTTCTCCTTCTTTTTCGAGGCGATAGTTCCGCTGATCAGGCTGCCGATCGTGTTCTGGATAAATGAAACCAGGTTGGCAAACAGCGTGTTGAACAGGGACCCGAAAATGGTCAGCCCGAGTGCAGTCAGCGCCACACCCGCACTTACTGCGGCAACCGGTTCCAGTTCATCCGGAATAATGCCCGAGAGTGGCAGATCTTTTTTCTGTCTGCACTGCTGGGCCGGGGGAGCTGCTGCCTGCTGCGGGCTGCCGAGGGTGTGGGTCACGGGGCGGATGACGTCGGTATTCTTTTGTTGGACCGAATAACCGTCCGGGAAAACGATCGTGACATCGCTCCTGAAATTGACCGGCAGGGAGACGGGAAGCGGGTTACTGCTTTTCGCAGAAGACAGATCGATTTCGGGGGTACTGTAGGTAGTTCCAGCAACTGACGCGAAGCTGCCGATTTCCAGCGATGCAACGCCGTTATCCGCACAGACAACCCGGACATCCCGGTGAGCGATCTTTCCGATCTGGTCCTGGACCCCGGGTACTGTTGCAAAGAGGGTTTTTATTCCCAGGTATTCCACCGGGTTCTCGTTGTAGTTCAGCGTTGCCGTAGCATCGCCGGCCTTGTCAATCGTGATATAGATCTGCCGGACATCGATTGCATGGACCGCCGGCACGAGCAGGAGAAGACAGAGTAAAAGGGCAGCGGATTTCAGGTTCACATTTCCTCGTCGTTCAGGATTTCTGATATTCGTTTTGGTTTGCATTCAAAACCTCCAGACGTGTGCATGTCCCGATACCCGAGGAATTCCGGGCCTGCCGTAGAAGCCGGAGCCGGTCCGGAAGAAACGGTTCAGATCATTTTGATATATGCCAGAACACCCGATGCAATGATCTGGACGGCAATAGCGGCAACGAGCATTCCTAACACTTTTCCCATAATATCCGTGACAACGTCACCGAGAATACGCTGGATGGTATCTGCGAAATAGAGGACAAGCCAGGTTGCAAGCAGGGCGAGCGTGATTGCGATGAACGGGATGAGGAGTCCGTAATCCTTTGAGAGAAGCATCACCGTGGTGATCGTCCCGGGGCCGCAGAGCAGGGGGGTGCCGATGACCACGCCTACGGCAGATTTTGCACGCTCTTTGCAATGCCCGATTTCGATGCCCAGCGCGTACTGGAGACCCAGGAGGAAGAGGAGTATCCCGCCGGCAATCTGGAACGCGGGCAGCTTCAGCCCGAGGATCGCGAAGATCGCGGTGTTGAAGACGAGAAACAGGTACATCAGCCCGCCGGCAACGGCGATTGCGATGAAAGCCTGCTTGTGGATCTCGGCCGAGGTCTGTCCTTTGGTCATGGCCGCGAAGATCGGCACGGACAGGAGCGGGTCGAGGATAATGAACAGGGCTGAGAATGCGTAAATGATCCCGTTGATAAGGTCCTGCATAATCTGATAAGAAATTGCGTTCTGATTGCGGATAAAATGGCGGGTCTGCCGTTAATCAGCCTGCACTGCATCAGTGGACGAAGAACCACATGACACGGATTGCTGCCTTCGATAACGCTCCGACGGCTGACACGATGCGGGATCTGGTGTCCCGGACAATGATCCACGCTGCAATGCAGAAGATGTACGGTATCAGGATCGTAATGACGGAGATAATCGCGAGTTCGTCAAAGTGGTTGGAACCGAGGAGGAGTGCGGCGCTGATCCCGCACCCGACAATGAGGGCATACGCCGGGGTACCCTGCGGGTCAGATCGCCCTCGGGGAATCCGGAACCTGGTGGAGATGGACTGGATCACTCTCGATGTGGCAATGATATATGCATTGATCACCGAGAGCATTGCCGCAATCCCGATGAACGCGACAATGGTTCCCGAATGCGGGAAGATGAGTTGCAGTATCCACAATATATATCATCCCGTATCATCCATTTTCCCCTGTCAGCGGATTATACTCCCGGGTCCTCCCGGGTATCCGGCAGGATCGTGAAGGATTATGGCAAAAACCGTCGCAACCAAAAAGAAGAGTGTGGCAACGAAGACGAAAAAGCCCTCTGCGGCCAAAAAAAGTATTGCCACGACTGCAAAGAAACCTGTCACAACCAAAAAGGCACCGGCCGTCCCGGCAAAAAAACCCGTGCAGAAACCGGTGAAAAAGACGGCAGTAAAAACGACCGCAAAGAAGACCCAGGCACCTGCACGCTACCGGTGCAAACTCTGCGGGTACATCTACTCTCCCCTGAGGGGCGAACCGCACAACGGCATCCCTGCCGGTACAGAATTTGACGACCTCCCCAAGAGTTATGTCTGCCCTGTCTGCGGTCAGCAGGGGAAGGGTCGGATCGGCAAGTGGGGCTTTGAAGCGTGGCGCCCTACGAGATATGTCTGTTCGATCTGTAGCTATATCTACGACGAGAAGCGTGGTGAACCCCACCGGGGAATCAAACCCGGGACGAAATTCGAAGATCTCCCGGACGATTATTCCTGCCCGGTCTGTGCTCTTGATCCCAAGATCCGTGTACAGTTCGGCAAGGTATTCAGACAGGGATTCGAACCCCTCTATCTCGGGTGAAACAACCCTCTTTTTTTTTTAAAAACCACCCTTTTTTGAGATCCGTTTCATTCCGTTCCGGAAGTTCACAAAAAACGGACGATCTTATAATCTTATACATCCATGCTTGATTAGAAACGTACGATTCCATCGTCATACCTGCGGTGTCGGGAGGGCCACCAGATGCAGAATTATCCTGATCCGGTCATACAACAGAAACAGGCAGCACTGGCAAAATTCCTTGGTATCCCAAAAGAGTCCCTCCGGGAATCCAGCGGCTCGCTCTATACCTTCAAGGCGTTTTTTCACGGGAATGACGAAGCGTATCTCGTGCTCACTGACCGCGAAGCAACCGCTGCCGCCGGCCACGCGGTGCAGGAGAAACTCTGGCTCATCTGCCTTGAAACCCTTTTTGCCTATTTCGACATTGATGCGTATCCCGCAGACGTCCTTGGCAAGATGAAGACCCGGGAGATCCGGCACGTGAACGACGAACTCAAGGCGCTCATCTACAACACCTCCGGCATGGACCCGCTCAAAGTAAAGATGCTCTCCTGCGGCAACCGGAAGAACCTCCTTGCGGACTACGACCAGATAGAATATTACCAGGACGGGTATTTCATCTACCGGCTCTACTAGAGCGACCCGATCATTTTTTTTAATTTTTTGGTTTTTGTTGAAACGCACATGCGGAGTTCACGTGCGTTTCAACAGAGTTTTGGAATCGTCCGAATTTTTTGTTCGCGTATGATCCGGTTTTTTCCCCCGTGGGGAAGATGCCGTTCGCTGTGCAAATCTATAAACCCGCCGGCAGTTTATTTTGTAACTGATGATGTTTCCGACCCCGTTTTCCCGGCTCCCCTCCACGGTCCTGTGCCTTACGATCCTTGCGATCGCCCTCTCGTTTGGCGTGCTCGCCGGTCCTGTATCCGCAGCGCCGGACCAGGACAACTTCGATTGCTACCTCGGCGACACGATCGATCTTCATGGGGTATCCTATGTCAGCGACCAGGTCTACCTGTTCATGACCGGCCCCGGCCTGCCGGCAAATGGCGTGACCCTGACCGATCCCACCCTCCGTGCTGACCAGGGGCACTTCACCATCGTTGGCGTGAACAGCGACCAGACCTGGTCCATGAAATGGGACACTCACCGGATCTGGAACCTGATCGATCCGGGAACGTACAATGTGTATGTGAGTTCCACGCCGGTGGATTACTCCGGCCTTTCCGGTGGCTACAAGGTTATTAAGGTCTATCTCAAGGACCCGGGACCCCACAACGGGGTCAGTATCCAGGCAGGAACGTACACGCTGAACCCCGAGAACCACATTTCTACCCGGGTAGTAACGCCAACTGTCGTCACCACGGTTGCCACCCCCAGCCCGAACATTACCACCGTCCCGTCACCGGAACCGACAGCATCCGTCACCACACCTCTCCCGACCCGGAAGAGCGATCCGGTTCCATTCCTTGCCATTGCTGCCCTTGCAGCAGGAGCCATTGCCTTCCTCGTAACCGGAAGGAAGGACTCCTGAATTTTTTCATAAAACAGGAAGGTATTATCATACCCCGTGTATATTGGATATATGAGTGGTATGGACGTCCCTGCATTACTGGATAAAGCGCATCACCTCATGAAGGTCGGGCGATATGACGATGCTATCGCCTCGTACGATACGATCCTCGAGATAAACGGGAACAATACGACCGCACTCGAGAACAAAGGCAAGTGCTACTATTATCTCGGGCGACACGAAGATGCCCTTGTTACCTACGACAAGGCTATCTCTATCAATCCCAACCTCATCACGGTCTGGTTCGAGAAAGGCTACACCCTGCGGAAGATCCACCGGCACGAGGACGCGATCCTCGCATTCGAACACGCCCTCTCCATTGATCCGGAGTATACCTTCGCCCTTGCCAACAAGGGGTATTCCTTAAACGAGCTCGGGCGGTACGAGGAGGCCATTGCCTGTTTCGACACGATCCTGGATGGGAGCCCGAAGAATATCCGGGCCATGACCTCGAAAGGCATTGCCCTGCGGGAGCTGGGGAAGAACGAAGAGGCGCTTGCTTTTTTCAACAAAGCCCTTGATTACAATCCCGTCAACTCGTTCGTATGGTACAACAAGGCAATCGCGCTCCGCAACCTTGGCCGGTCCAGGGAAGCTGACGAATCCATAAAAATTGTCAACAACCCCGGGGGTCCCGGGAGAACATAACCTCCGCCGGGGACTCTTGTTCCCTGCGGATCAAATTTTCCTTTTTTTATCCTCGGCTGTTCAGGATTTCAGGTGGACGCCAGGATCTGCCGTGATCTGCAATCTCTCAAAACCACGTCCTGAAATTCCAGGAACCCGCCCGGCAAACGCTGGCAAAAAATCAAAAAAAATTAGATTAATTTGAAGATTGGGTGGCTTGGCGCCTTGCACTCGATCCCGAGCTGGCGGGTTGCCTCAAGGACCGTGATGTCCGTGTAGGCCTGTGCCGTGATCATTGCTTCTACGTTCTCGATGGGTCCGTACATGATGAGGTCTGCACCGAGGGTGCTTGCAATCATGTTGCAGCCGATATCGGGTGCTGACCATGCTGCCTGCTTGATGCCTTCAATTCCACCGAGATAGTGGTGGGACATCTGCTTGAGGAGCACATCGTTGTTTGCGTATCCTGCGGCAAGCTGTGAGGGAGTCTTTGAGGTTCCCTTCCAGCGCTTGAGCCAGGTCCAGGAGACGGTCATGTTGTGGTATGCACCACCGGTCGGGTAGCCGTGGATTGCCTTGCAGGCAAGGATCTCACGGTACGAACCACCGCTGCCGAGGCCGAGCGGGGTTGCTGCCGTGTCGAGGATCGGGCGCTTGATACCGCACTCTTCTGCGATAGCGAGCATACCCTTTGCCTGACCTGCAACGCCACCTTCGGTGAGCACCTTCTCGCGGCCGGCAACGGACGGGTCGCCGGGGTTGAATGCGAGAACGATAGCTGCATCGACGTCACTGTTCTTGAGTGCCTCGATGTTCTCCTGGGGGATTGAACCGTTGATCGAGTTGTAGATCGCACGGTTTGCGAGACCGACTTCGGTCACGTACTTGCAGGCGTGTGCAAGTGCCTTGGGTGCCGAGGAGTCCATAAGGAACGCGGTCTTGTTGTCGATTGAGTCGAACCAGCTGAAGTAGCTCTCGAAAGCTTCTCCGTATTCCGCAATGATCTGGATGAAGTGCGGAACACCGGTCATGTCCGAGAGGACCTGACAGCGGTTCCAAAGGGCTTCTGCCTTTGCCTTGTCGATTGTACCCTTGTGGTCGTCAAGCACGCATTCGTGCTTGTTGTAGAAAATCGAAGCACCAAGGACAGTCGGGTACTCGCCGGGCTGTCCGCCGATCATAGTGCCGTTGAAGTCCCAGACACTCTGTTCTTTTTCGAATCTGAACATATTCTATTACACCTCCGTTATACCTGTGTCATCAATTTCTGGAGAAGGAAGAGCAGCATCACAAATACGGTTAATCCTGCAACCAGGCCGTAGAGAATACCGATATCCCGTCCGATTTTTCGTCCAACACGCTGCGCAATCTCTGCATCCACGAACTCGATCTTCTTCTCGATCTTGTCGAGTCTCTTCTCGATTTCGAGGAACTGCGGGTTTGCACTTGCAGCGCCAACTTCCTGCCCACCGGCAGCTTCCTTGACTTCAACGACAATGGCGTCGGCAGCGAACGCGCCCGGGTCGCGGGCTTTGAGTTCGTTGATCTTCGCCTTGATAGCGTTCAAGTCTTCGCTTTCCATGATGTTGACGACTTCAACCTGTTCCTGGAAGCGCTTGATAGCTGCATCGTTGAGGTTCTCGATGAAAGGAATAGCCCCTTCAGCGCCGACGACCCTGCCTTCCTTGATCCCGCTCTTGTGGAGCGCGACGAGGGTCTGGCCTGAGAGGTGTCCTTTCACTTCGGTACCTACGAGCAGGATGAACCGGATGTTGGGGTTGGCGATCACGTTGGCGATAACCTTCTCAAGACCAAGGTTCTCGGTCTTGCAGGAACCGCAGAGAGCCGCGCCTGCATCACAGATGCCCTGTTCATCGAGGTGTGAACCCATGGTGACAACAGCGACTGGGCTGTTAGCGTCACCTGAGTGGAAGTCTCCCTTAACGAGCGGCCATCCACTTGCTGGTGATTTCTTGTCTGCCATCTTGTTCACCTCATCCCACCAGTAATGCCGGCAGCACGATCATGATCAGTGCGAGGAGCAGACCGGCCACGAAGCCGATTAACCCTGTTGCAGTGACTGCCGATTCAATCTTGTTGGTCCTTGCAAGGATCTGTGACTTGTAGCGGATGTTCTCCACCATGTTGTCGATAGCCACCATCCTGACAGGTCCTGTTGATTTTGCGTCTTCAGCCATCTTTTTCACCCCAGCATTAAGAATCCGACCAGGGCAAACGAGACGATCAGACCGATCATCAGGCCTTCGATCTTACCTGCATAGACCCCGGCGGCGAACTTGTCCCTGTACCCGATATCCGTCACCATCTTCTCGATGACTTTCATGCGGGCCGTGATAAGTGCCATCTCACCGGACAGCGGGCGTGCCTCACCGGTTGCTTCTTCTGCACCGGCAGCTTCCTTGACTTCAACGACAATGGCGTCGGCAGCGAACGCGCCCGGGTCGCGGGCTTTGAGTTCGTTGATCTTCGCCTTGATAGCGTTCAAGTCTTCGCTTTCCATGATGTTGACGACTTCAACCTGTTCCTGGAAGCGCTTGATAGCTGCATCGTTGAGGTTCTCGATGAAAGGAATAGCCCCTTCAGCGCCGACGACCCTGCCTTCCTTGATCCCGCTCTTGTGGAGCGCGACGAGGGTCTGGCCTGAGAGGTGTCCTTTCACTTCGGTACCTACGAGCAGGATGAACCGGATGTTGGGGTTGGCAATCACGTTGGCGATAACCTTCTCAAGACCGAGGTTCTCGGTCTTGCAGGAACCGCAGAGAGCCGCGCCTGCATCACAGATGCCCTGTTCATCGAGGTGTGAACCCATGGTGACAACAGCGACTGGGCTGTTAGCGTCACCTGAGTGGAAGTCCCCCTTGACGAGCGGCCATCCACTTGCTGGTGATTTCTTGTCTGCCATGTTAGTGCACCTTGATCAGCTGGAATGCAATGACTCCTGCAATGAGTAGTCCGATAGCAATCCCGTACCAGAACGAGTTGATACTGCCACCGATTGCAAGTCCGTTCTCCCTGTTGGGGAACGAAGCGAGCAGGTTGCCTTCTCCCGAGAGCATGTTGACGAGATCGTCGCTGGTTGCTTCGAGGATTGCTACCTTTTCGATGACGGGTGAAAGGGATTCTCCGGCAGAGGTAATGATGCCGACCATGGGGTCAGCCACAAGGCCGAATTCGGGGAGTACCTGAATGTATGCCATATCAGTGTCCCTCCACGTCCGGAATCGGCTTTGAGTCAAGCCATGCTGCTGCATCGCGCTTGGACATTACCATGTACTGCTGGTACGTGTAGACCCAGCCGGCAATGGCGATGATGAGCGAGATGATTGCCGAGCCGATGCTGATGAATGCAAAGGACATGATGGCTGCAACGAGCATCGAGAGGAACCCGCATTCTGCGGTGAGCATGAGCATGCGGTCCTGTTTCCAGCCGGGTCCGAGGCACGCGTTGAACGGGTGCTGGATGGCGATTGCCCCAAGGAGGAATGCGACTGCAATCAGGCATCCGCCGAGGAACGAGTTCTGGTGGGACAGGAGGGTCATGCCCATGACGGAGACGGAGCTCGTGGTCAGGCCGGCGAAGGTAAATCCGCCGGTGATGAGTGCGGCAAATCCCATGAGGGAGAGTGCACCGACCATTGCCATCTCGGTGAGAGCCTGGACCATTGCCGGGATCTTCATGTTCAGGATATTGTTCGAGACATACCCGAGGATAAACCCGATGACTGCTGCAAGAACGGTTGCTACGATGGGGGCTGTGGGTATTCCGGCAATTACGCCGAACTTGGTTGCAAGCAGCATGGCGATGACACCTGAGCCGAATGCAATCATACCCGCGGACGGGACACCTGTACCAATACCGTAACTGCAGAGCACCTTGATGGTGTGGCTACCCCAGATCAATGCAGTGATCACCGCGAGGCCACCGAAGAATGAGAACATCTCGGTGTGGGTGAGTACATTGAGGTACGTCAGGTAGAGGCACACGATGGTGCTGACGAGGCCCGCAATCAGGATTTTATTGTGCGGAATGCCTCCTTCAATTACTTCAACTTTTACTGACATCTTCTACACCTCATAGTACGACGATCAGGATCGCTACGAGTCCACAGAGTGCTGATGCGACTGCGGATGCAACGATTGACCGTGGCCAGCGCTTGAACTTCGGGTCGTGGGGTCCTTCGATAGTTCCCGTGATGTTGTAAGCAGTAAGCACTGCGTTCACGAGGAAGAGACCGACAGCAAACATACCTGCAACGGATACTGCGATTGGCATGACCTGTGCGGGGGTAATCTTCATGACTGCCGGGAGCGAGGCCTGGTAAAGGTTGAGCAGCTCGACATAGATGAGCGTACCGCCGGCACCGCCGAGAATACCGCCAATCACGCCGCCAACGAATGAGACGAAGGGAAGGCCGTGACCCTCAGTACCCTGGGATTTGTATTCCGCCTGGGTGTCACCGGTGATCGGGTCTTTTGCGACCTTACCGGAGGCAGCGGGAATACCCATGCCAAAGACGTAAACGAAGTTCACCATCATACAGGTGATTGCCATCATCAGTCCGCCGCCGATACCGCCGGAGACGACTACGACAATTAAGTCCTGTCCTGCTGCTGCGGCCCATGCGCCTCCGAAGAGACCTGCAAGGCCGGCACCAGCTGCGAGCATCGCGACACCCGTCGCAATACCGGGAGCCTGTCCCATTGCTGCGGGTGCACCGCCGACGGGGACGAAGTGGGTACCGAACCCGATCATAACGCCGCCGATGATAACGCCGATAAGGGCCATCAGGGCGAGCGGGGGTGCGACCACATAACAGATGCCGATGAGGATAAGCGTCAGAACGACACCGACTGCCATTGCGGTGGGGTTTATTGCGCCTCCAGCTGCGGGCTTTGCTGCAACTGCGCTCATGCGTCTGCCTCCTTGGGTGCTGTGTAGGGTCCGTAGTTCTTGCGTGCCCAGACTTCGATGTACCGGTCAACGACCGTGAAGATGAGGATCATGAGTATGCCGACGATGATTGCACCCCAGCCTGCGGAAACCTTCTCGAAGAGAACGGTACGCCAGAGTTCGAGGAATACAATCAGTCCGAAACAGATACCGGATGCCGAGCCGCCGATCTTTGCGGTGAACCAACCGTTGTCGATTGAGTTCCGCTCGCCAGCTTCTGCGTAGCGGACAATGTTACCGGACGCGGAGATTGGGACACCTGCACCGAACTTCTGGTTCTGGTACTGGCGTTCTTTTCCGTAGTACGGGTTGCCTGTCGCGGATCCTGCTGCACCGAGTGCAATACCCCAGATCAGACCGAGCAGCGGCAGCGGGAACGGGTGTCCCAGTGCGGTGTTGATCAGATGACAGAGTGTTACGGTACAGAAAATAGCGATAAAGGCATGTGCCATGGTAACCGTCGTCATGGACTTTAAGATGTCCACGTAGACCGGCTGCCCGAACTTGGACAGACTTGCGGTTCTGCCCACGTATGCGGTTGTTGCATAGACGCCCTGCACAAAGACTGCGAGTATACAGCCGAGGACGATTGCCAGGACCGCGTTCATCTGCATGGCCATAAATGCCCATGCGAGACCTGCGCCCAGCGCACACCATAAGCCATATGCCGGGGGTTCTCCTGCTACCGCCTTGTTGAAGATGCGGTGAAGGAATCCCATCTGCGGAGCGAGCTGAACCTGTGAGTTCGGGTCACCCTGGGACCCGATGTTGGATTCAGTATCTTCCGCAGCGCCGGCTACAGTGGCAAGAGCTCCTGTCAATGCAGTAATTCCAATGCCAAATACAATATGT
>Ga0265296_1002235_pt1 | contig 19956 bp, 18 predicted proteins | sample MunlanPumphouse1_FD_189073 | JGI IMG/M metagenome (GOLD analysis project Ga0265296, IMG submission 189073) | Groundwater microbial communities from a municipal landfill in Southern Ontario, Canada - Pumphouse #1 | ecosystem: Environmental > Aquatic > Deep subsurface > Groundwater | place...
CAAACCTATTGCTAAACGAATAGCCTTTCGTATGTCTGTCTGTAAACCTACACCCATTCTTGTCCCAATTTAAAACCGGACATTTTCATTTCTCTTCAGACCGGACAAAATCATTTCTCTTTGACAAGGACCTATCCTACATTGACGAAAACGTCCTATTTTGGTACTCTTTACCCACTAATTCCTCACGTCGGCTTGGGAAAAAGAATGAGCCCTTTTCCTCGGCCGCACGCCTGAATCATTGTCACTATGCTCGATGTCAAAAAGAAACAGAAAATTATTGAGAAGTTCCGCACCCACGGGTCAGACACAGGGTCTCCACAGGTGCAAGTCGCAATTCTTACTCAAGAAATCAAAGATTTAACAAAACATCTCAAATCTCATAAAAAAGACTTTTCCAGCCGCCGCGGGCTTATGAAAAAGGTCAATGAGCGTCGCCGTCTCCTTAAATATTTGGAGCGCGAAGACACAAAGGCCCATGCCAAATTGGTGGAGGAACTTGGACTTGTTTAATATCAAACCCGCCGCACCCCGGCGGGTATTGTCATTTCTATGCAACATGCAGACCAGCGGGTGGGAATCTTCATTGATTCCCAAAATATGTATCACAGCGCACGACATCTCTTTAACCGGCGCGTGAATTTTAAAAATATCCTTGAGGATGCGGTTATCGGTCGCAAGCTTATCCGAGCAGTGGCCTATGTGATCAGTACCAAAACCGAGGAAGAACAGCCTTTTTTTGAAGCGTTGGAAAAAACCGGAATTGAACTGCGTCAAAAGGAATTGATTGAATACGCAAGCGGTGCCAAAAAAGCGGATTGGGATGTGGGTATGGCCATTGATGTCGTCCGCATGCTCGATATGCTTGATGTGGTTGTCCTTGTGACCGGAGACGGAGACTTTGTGCCACTTGTAGATTTTGTTCAAAATCACGGAAGAATTGTGGAAGTGATGAGTTTTGGAGAAACAACTTCCTCAAGACTCATTGAAGCGGCAGATCATTTTATTGATCTTTCCAAAGAGAAAAAACGCTATATGTTCTTCTCCCCTCAAAAACGGGGATAAACTGATTTCGCGAGGTCAGGTCAGAAATCCTCTTCTGACTCCTCCTGGCTAAATCATTAATTTTTTCCGGTTGAGACTCTGAGAAATCGAGCATCCTCGATCTCTTCCGTCTCAATCGGATCCGTTCTATGCCTACGCAATCAAAGCGTTTTGAAACCCAGTGGGGAGGAAAAACTCTCTCCATTGAGGTGGGCAAGTATGCCCAACAAGCCAATGGATCGTGTTTGGTCCAATATGGCGACACTGTGGTGTTGGCAACCGCCACCATGAGTGAAGAAACTCGTGAGGGGTTGGATTTTTTTCCGCTCACGGTTGAATTTGAAGAGCGGTTTTACGCGGCCGGCCGTATCAAAGGAAGCCGGTTTATGAAAACCGAAGGTCGACCCACGGATAATGCCATTTTGATGGCACGGTTTGTGGATCGTGCAATCCGTCCTTTGTTTGACGATCATATCCGCAATGAAGTACAGGTCGTTGTAACATGTCTTTCTTTTGATGGAGAAAATGATCCGGACATCCTTGGCCTTATCGCGGCAAGTTGTGCACTGCATATCAGCGATATTCCTTGGAACGGTCCTATCGCGGACATCCGTATTGGTCAAATCAACGGAGAATGGGTTATCAACCCTACCTATGAAGCGCGAGGAAAGTCTGATTTGGATCTTGCTTTTGCCGGAACTCCTGAAAAAATCATTATGGTCGAGGCCGGATGTAATCAAGTCTCCGAACAAATAATTCTTGATGCTTTCTGGTTTGGACAAAAACATCTGAAGGACCCCATCAAACTTATTGGAGATATTCAAAAGGAAGTGGGAAAGAAAAAACGTGACCCCCTCACTCCTAAAAACGAGGAACAAAAAGCGGCGTTGGCAAAACAGGAACAAGTGGAAGCCTTGGCAAGACCGTTTATCACCCAACAAGTGCAATCTCTCTTTTTTGCAGAACCTAAGGCCACAAAATCACAACGCAATGAACAAAAGCATCTTTTGAAACAAAAAACAAAAGAATATCTTTTGTCCAAAGGCGTGGAGGCTGATGATCTCCATTTTGGAACCGCTATTGCGCTTGATATTTTGGAAGGTGAAGTGGTGCGAAAAATTCTTGACGAAGATAAACGTGTTGACGGCCGAGCTTTGACCGAAGTACGTCCCCTTGAAATCGAAGTGGGTCTTTTCCCGCGCATCCACGGGTCCGCCCATTTTATGCGCGGAGAAACTCAAGTTGTTTCCTTTATCACTCTTGGAGCCCCGGGAGATGAACAGACCTTGGACAGTATGGAAATAGTGGGGACCAAACGCTACTTCCATCACTATAACTTCCCTCCCTATTCTGTGGGAGAAGTAAAACCTATGCGCGGCCCCAGCCGTCGTGATATCGGGCATGGAGCGCTTGCGGAAAAAGCTTTGATCCCCATGATTCCGGACAAAGAAAGTTTTCCTTATACCATTCGTGTCGTCTCTGAAGTGTTTGGATCCAATGGTTCGAGCTCCATGGCTTCCACTTGTGGATCTACTTTAGCCCTCATGGACGCCGGTGTTCCCATCAAAGCGCCGGTTGCTGGAGTTGCTATGGGTCTTGCTTTAAATGCAAAAGGAAATTGGAAGGTGATTACAGATCTGCAGGATTTGGAAGATGGAAAAGGCGGAATGGATTTCAAAATCGCCGGATCTGAAAACGGAATTACCGCTATCCAGATGGATACCAAAACCGATGGCCTTAGCAAAGAAATCGTGGAAAAAACTATTTGGCAAGCAAAAGAAGGTCGTACGCATATTCTCAAGTCTATGCTTGAGATCATTGCCGCCCCTCGTCCTGAACTTTCTCCTTATGCACCTCGTATCATCACACTACGCATTAATCCGGAACGTATCGGAGATGTGATTGGTCCGGGAGGCAAGATGATCAACGAAATTATTGCCGTAACCGGTGTTGCTGCCATTGATATTGAGGATGACGGTCTTGTGATGATCACCTCTGTTTCATCGGAAGGTGCAAAGAAAGCCGAAGATTGGGTGCGTAATTTGACGAAAGATGTTGTGGTGGGAGAAGTTTATAAAGGAAAAGTAGTTCGTATCATGGATTTTGGTGCCATTGTCGAATTTTTGCCAAAACGAGACGGGATGGTGCATATCAGTAACATGGCTCCTTGGCGCGTGGAAAAAGTGGGAGATATTGTCAAAATGGGGGATGAGGTGTTTGTAAAGGTGATGGCCATTGAAGACTCTGGAAAAATTTCGCTTTCTATGAGAGAAGCGCCGGGAAATGTGTTGCCAGAAGCCCCGGTTCAAAGACCAAGACCTCCTCAGAATGGACAAGGACCTGCTCGACCGCCGTTTGGTGGAGGAGGACGCCCCCAACGCCGTCCGCCATTCCACGCGGCCCCTTGAAACGCGAGGAGTAATCCCGCACACTGGGGAGGGAACCTATGGTGTCTTATCTCAATATCCCTCTTTCAAGAAACACAAAGACAACCCGCCATCATTCCCGGCGGGTTGTTTGGTTTTTTCTTCTTTCTTGTGCAGCCGGAATCCTTCTTTCTTGGAGAATTGTGGATGTTTTTTTAACACGGGACACTGTTTTAAGGGCGGCTCCGGAAGAAACCGTCGCCATCATTCGTTTTCATCCTTCAAAAAAAACATGGCCGGATCTTATAACTTTATTGGGAAATACCCCGCTTATCTCAAATCGCCCCATCACCATCAAAGATATTCAACCGTTTGTGAAAGGTGAACTTGCTGTTTTCTTTAATAAACAGGGAGGAAAAAGTCTTGCCATAAAAACCTCGCAAGAAGATCTCCCAAAAGATACCTTTGATAAACTTGGTATTTCCATTCAAAAAGTGAACAGTGACTTGTTTCTTCTTTCAGAAACATTGATGCCTGTAGGGGGTGAGAAAGAAAAAACGAAAAAACAATCTTCTTTCTTTTCTCGCGGAGTCTTAGGAAGTCTTTCTTTAAAAACGGAAGAAAATACATGGATCTCCGGTCCGATCACACAAAATAACGGTTTGATTCGCATCACTCTGCCAAATCCAGGGATTGATGAAGTAAAGGAAGTGACTATTCCGGAAACTGTCATAGTTGCTTTGTCTATACAAGGTTTGACATTACTTGATCCTGAAATTATTTCTTCCTCTTTGAATAACTTTATTGGGCTAGGTAGTGGTTTTTTTAATATCTTGAATGATGGTGCGAAAAATCCTGTCAAAATTCTCTTATCCAAAAAAGATATCGGTTCTGGATTCCAATATCTTTTATCAACGGAAACATCAAAAAACAAAGAAGAAATGATTCGTTTTCTTAAACAAATAGTGGCAACAAACGAGCCGACCGTAGCATTATGGAGCCTGGAAGATGGAAGTCTCGCCTATGAGATGATTGCAGACTCAAGCAATATCAATTACGAGGAAATAAATATCTCCGGAGTTCCTGTCGTACGTTTTTCCTTAAAAAATGGGGAAGAAATACACTTTTTGCAAGAAGGAAATTCCATCTTTTTAAGCAATTCTTCAAAACTTCTCGGGGAATACTTGAGTCAGGGATCGGAAAAAAAGATAGGGGTATTCTATCTTAATATGCGGGAAGTTCTTCCTTTTCTTAGAAAACAAGAAAGTATGACTTCTGAAATCATTTCTACGGATCTTTTGAACAACATCAGTATTTTTGAAATAAAAATGAGTGAAAAAAGCATTGTTTTCAACATAAATCAGTAACTGTGGATAAGTTGTACATAAACAGTCAAAAAAGTGGATAACTCCATTTGTTCAAAAGAATCATTGAACAACAACTGATTTCAACGAATCAACTTCTTGTTTAATCTTAGAGCTAAAACACCCTTTGACGATAACGAAAAAAAATGGTATAGTGTTAATGCTAGTTCTTTCAACAAACATTTGGGAATTTTTCCGAAAGAGGGTGTCCCCACTTCTTTTTTCGGAAAATACCCCGCTTCTCTACTGTTCTGATTGCGTCAAAACAAAAACAAAAGCAAACATCTAGGTTCGCTCGTCCTATGCAGTCGCTTGCGACTGTCTCGAGTAAAACCACTGAATGGTAGAGGGGGATTACGTTATGGTGATAGCTTCATGCTGTATGGGCACCGAGTTTCGCGTCGGAAATAATTCCGGCTCAAAACCCGATGCCCAAAAGGCTGGCAAACACCAGTTCGAGGGCAAAGCCTTAAAATATTATATATACGGGCCTATGCCCTCTTTTCTTTTTGAGTAATTTCCGTTGTCAGGATCCCCAAAAAATGCTATTGTTTTGCTATCTTATTCTTCTGAAAAAACGTATGGACAAGGCTCTCCTTGAGGAACTTAAACAAAATCTTCTCTCTGAAAAAACTCGTTTAGAGCAAGAATTGTCTTCCTTTTCTCATCGCAACCAAAATCCTGCCACGGTGGATTATGATGCAGACTTTCCCAATATAGGGGATAAAGAAGATGAAAATGCCTCTGAAGTCGCTCAATTCTCTGACAACCTTTCTTTGGAAGGCGAACTTGAAAAAGCTCTTCGAGATGTCGATTCCGCTCTTAAAATGGTTGAACAGGGAACGTATGGAAGCTGCAAATATTGTGGAAATGTTATTGACGAGCGCCGATTACGTGCTCGCCCCACATCAACTTCATGTATTCAATGCAAAAAAACTCTCACGCAAGAACTCTAAACCCGTGGATGTACGCAAGTATTTCCTTGGTATCGGGAGTTATTGTTCTCCTCGATGAGATTGTAAAATGGAATGTCTTACAAAAACTCCCAATCAATGGGGAGTTTTTTGAGTGGTTCTTTTTTACAATCGGACTTCACAAAAACTTTGGCATTGCTTTTGACATTCCTCTCATGCCGATAATCACTTTTCTTGTTTCTGGTGTTTTGGGTGTCCTTCTTTTACAAATCGTCATTCGTCACTACAAAAAAAATCCTGCTGCTTCTCTTGCCGCTCTCATGATCCTTTTTGGAGCGGGAGGGAACCTCTATGATCGCATTGCTTATGGATTTACCGTGGATTATCTTCTCTTTTTTGGAACATCTGCTTTAAATATTTCTGATTTTATTATTATCTCCGGTGTTTTGTTGTTCCTTTTTGCTTCGCGCACAAAAAAGTCGGTTGACAAATAGCCAAATTGCGCTATTCTAGAGGAAAGAAAACCCCCATAATGGGGCTTTTTAAAACTCGATGAGATTGCCTTAAACGGGCTGTCGATCCCCACGAACCCTACTTAATGGTAGGGAGAGTGGGGTCGACGGGTGCCCGTGCCCGGCAAAGCCGGGTCGGGCTTTGCCAGACAAGGCAAGATCGCGAGTTTTAAAAAGCCCATAAGGGGGTTTTATGTTTTCTCATCATGTCATCACCCTTGCCCTTTCGGGCATTCAACCGATTCCTGTCTGTGTGGAAGCGGATATTTCACCGGGCCTTCCACAATTCCAAATTGTTGGATTACCAGATGCTACCGTGAAAGAAGCCCGTGATCGTATCCGTTCTGCGATCAAAAACTCCGGACTTCTGTTCCCACGAACACGACTTACCGTCAATCTCGCACCGGCCGATGTAAAAAAGCAGGGAACTTTCTACGATCTGCCGATTGCTCTGGCAATCCTCGTCGCTCAAGGAGAATTGCCTATAGAATCCATTCAGGATGCCATTTTTATAGGAGAACTTGCTCTGGATGGGGGAGTCCGACCGGTTACAGGTGCTTTAGGTGCCGCTCTTTTAGCGCAACGTCTACAAACGAAAACCATTTTTGTTCCAAAAGAAAATATCCAAGAAGCCTTGGCTATCCCTTCTCTGTCTGTCTTTGGATTGTCAACAATCACGGACTTTGTTCTCCATGCAAAAAAAGAACTCCTCCTTTCGGAGGCTGTCCGAACAAAACATCCTCCGCGATCTTCCTCAATCTTTCCTGTTTTGCTCGAAGATATCAAAGGACAAGGTCATGCAAAGCGAGGACTTGAGATCGCGGCCGCCGGTGCACACAATGTCCTTCTCAAAGGTCCGCCGGGAACAGGAAAAACTATGCTTGCTCGCGCCCTCCCGTCTCTTCTTCCCCCTCTCACCTATCAAGAATCTATCGAAGCCACTTCCATCGCTTCTGTGGCAGGAATATTAAAATCAAACCAAGGATTGATCACCGAGCCGCCTTTTCGCCATCCACATCACTCAAGCTCGGCCACCGCGCTTGTGGGCGGAGGATCCTGGCCAAAACCGGGAGAAGTAAGCTTAGCGCATCGCGGAGTGTTATTTTTAGATGAACTGCCGGAATTTTCTCGCCATGTGCTCGAACATTTGCGCCAACCCATGGAGGATGGGGAAGTCACCGTCTCGCGTGTGGCAAGCACAATCCAGTTTCCCGCACGTTTTCTTCTTGCCGCCACGATGAATCCCTGCCCTTGCGGATTTGCCGATGATCCAAAACAAACTTGTACGTGCACTCCTTCCATGATCCACCACTACCGCAAACGTCTTTCAGGACCGCTTCTCGATCGTTTTGATTTGATCATCGAGGTTCCTCGTTTGGATCCGGACGCTTTTTGTTCTTCCCTTCCGCAAGAAACTTCCAAAGAGGTAAGGAAACGTGTGCAACAAGCAAGGACGATCCAACAAAAACGTATGAAAAAAGCAGGGATCTTTTCCAATGCCGAAATCCCTGCTTCCTTGCTTGATCTGTTTTGTAAAAGAGATGTGGAGGCTTCTGAACTTCTCAAACAAGCTCTCCGACAACAGCGTATTTCCGCTCGCGGATATGCTCGCGCATGTAAAGTTGCCCGCACAATTGCCGATCTTGAAGGTTCTCCTCAATTATCCACCGCTCATGTTGCCGAAGCGCTTGGGTACCGCGAGGGAAATCTCCTTATTTAAAACGGAAGTACAAATAGACAAACCCAAGTAAACAAATCCAGACAATCCCGATGATATCCAAAAGGCGCATGCGACTTGTATATTCCTGCCAACTTCCCCAGCTTCCAAATTTCCAAGAAAGTCTTCGCCCAAAAATAGCTCCGATAATAAGTGCGGAAATACCGACTCCGGGAATAAGTGAGATCACAAACAAAAGATACATCCGCGCTCCCAGTGTCCACCCCTGTGTGAACAAAAGCGCACCCAAGGATGGCGTTCGCAAATATCGCGCGCGTAATTGTTCCTCCGGTTCCAAGACAAGATGGCATCCGCATCCTTTGCATGTTTGATTCCACTCTTCCACTTTTGCCTGACATTGTTTGCACGAACGAGATTGCATAGAAATAATGTTAAATGATCACCGTAGAACGCACACCGACGGTCCCAACGCGACGGCGAGGACCGTACCCGTACAGGTCCGCCCGCCGACGATCGCGGTTCCAGTACGCGAAAGGCACAAAGGCGAAACCATCAATGGATGGAAAGAAGGCTCCTGTAAGGTAAGTGATGCTTTCTTTGTCACTCCCGTAGTCATCAAGTGGTTTCCTTGTTTCTTCAAGATGAGTGATGAAGGCAAGGATCCAATCTTCAGGAGTCATGCCTGATTCACCATGGTAAGGAGAGTCTGGGTTGTCTTGGGCTTTTTGAAGAATGGAAAGATAGTCATTGGGAAACTTTCCTGCTTCAAGAGAAGGACGAGGGGTTTCCTCACCATTGGTTATTCCTTGGCCTTGTCGAGGAATGGGAGCGAAACCTTTGGACTCTTGGTCAGAGGGGTTGGAGGGCTGAAGGAGATGGATTCTCCATCCTGGGAAGGAGGAGTCTTGATTGTCTGCTTGTGCTTCGAGGATTTCACGTTTTGTTTGACCTTGATGGTTACTATCAAAAGACTTGGGGTTATACACAATCTTTGGAGGATTCCCTGTGTCTGCTCCAAGGTAACCTTCTTCCCAGGTCCAGAGAGGATCATTGATATCCAGATCAAAGTCGGGGTGATCTGTTTTGTAGGAAAGAAGGAATTGTTTGAGGATTTCTTGGAGGACATCCAGACTTATACCGAAGGGGACGAGGAGAAGTTTGGTAAAGCCTTGATCACGTTTGGTATGAAGAGTTTCACGACGTTCAAAGAGACATTGAGCGATCTGTTCCAAGGTGGGAACGGGATATTCTTTGCCGTCTATTCCTGTGATGGCACCGTCTTTGAGAATTCCTACTTGTTCAAGAAGGGAAACCTGAGAATCATATTGTTCGGTAAGGTTGTAGAGATGTTCGACTTCTTTTAGTGCTTCGGATTCTATCTTGAGAAGTTCCTTATGAGTCACCAGATGTTCAAGACGTGCAAAGAGAGAAACGACTTCTGCCATTCTCTCTGGAGGAATTCTTTTGGAAGTAAGTTCTGCACCGAAGGCTTCTTTACTCCTGAGAGTCTCAATGGGGATCTTAAACTCTTTGCAGAAAGTAAGAATACCACTTCGCAGTTCATCAAAGTGAGCGCGGTATTGTTCGGGGAGAGAATCACGGGTACGAGAAGAAGTATCTAAAAACGCTTCGGAAAGAAGGACTGAAGTACGATGGACCCCTGCCTCCGCAGGGGTAGCAGAGGGTTGATCACTTTCATGACGAGACAATTCTGAAGATGATGGAAAGAGAGACATAAAAATGTTTAAACAATCACCGAAGAACGCACACCGACGGTCCCACCGCGATCGCGAAGAACGCACGCGAATAGGCGCACCCGACGGTCGTGACGGCGCCAGTACGCACAGGGCACAAAGGCAGAACCATCAATGGATGGAAAGAAGGCTCCTGTAAGGTAAGCAATGCTTTCTTCGTTGTTTTGGTAGTCATCAAGTGGTTGTCCTGTTTCTTGAAGGTGGGTTATGAAGGCAAGAATCCAATCTTCAGGAGTAAGTCCGGATTCTTGAAAGTAAGGAGAGTCTGGGTTGTCTTGGGCTTTCTGAAGGATGGAAAGATAGTCATTGGGAGACTTCCCTGCTTCAAGGGAAGGACGAGGGGTTTCCTCACCATTGGTTGTTCCTTGGCCTTGTCGAGGAATGGGAGCAAAACCTTTGGACTCTTGGTCAGAGGGGTCGGAGGGTTGAAGGAGATGGATTCTCCAACCCGGGAAGGAGGAATCTGGATTCTCTGCTTGTGCTTCGAGGATCTCGACTTTGGTTTGACCTTCGTGATGACTTGGATCAAAAGACTTGGGGTTATACACAATCTTTGGAGGATCTCCGATGTCTGCTCCTTTATACCCTTCCCAAGCCCAGAGAGGTTGAGTTATATCCAGATCAAAGTCGGGATGGAATTGTTTATAAAAAAGGAGGAATTGTTTGAGAGTTTCGCAAAGAGCATCAAGACTCATCCCAAAAGGAACAAGAAGAATTTTGGAAAAACCTTGATCGTGTTTGGTTTCAAGTTCCTCTCGTTGTTCGTAAAGCCGTTGAGCTATTTGTTCCAAAGTGGGGATGGAATATTCATGGCCATCAATACCTGTGATTACTCCTTCTTTAAGAATCCCTACACGTTCAAGAAGTTCTGCTTGGGAAGTGTATTGTTCTTTGAGATGGTAGAGACGGTCAGCGTATTCAAGAGCTTCAGAAGTTTTTTCCCTGAAAGGTTCCTTGTTTGTGACCAGATGTTCAAGACGTGCAAAGAGAGAAACGACTTCTGCCATTCGCTCTGGAGGAATCTTTTTAGAAGTAAGTTCTGCTCCAAAGGCTTCTTTACTTCTGAGAGTCTCGACGGGAATACCAAACTCTTTGCAGAAAGCGAGGATCCCGCTTCGCAGTTCATCAAAGTGAGTACGGTATTGTTCGGGGAGAGAATCACGGACAGAAGAGGTATCTAAAAACGCTTCGGAAAAAGATTCCCCGCTTTGGGAAGGTTGATGTGATTCTGAAAATGGTTGAGGAAAATGAGGCTTCATAAAAACTTAAATAAGCACCGAGGATCGTACGCCTGCAGACGGGAAGCGATTTTTTGAATCAAGAAGAACGCTAAGAGCAGCCTGTGCACTATCATGATGCCAATCTGCAAGAGGTACATCATTGGCACGGCTAAAAAAAGCTCCTATCAAATAATTCATACCGCCCTGCATTTGAAAATCATCTAAAGGCTCTCCGGTTTCCGTAATATGTATCATGGATGCGATCATCCAATCCTCGGGCGTCATCCCGGATTCCCCGTAATAAGGAGACTTGGGATCATCTTGCGCTTTCACAAGTAAGGAAAGATATTCTTTGGGAGATTTACCGGCTTCAAGATCATGACGGGGAATTTCTGTTCCTTGCGTAGCCCCTGCTCCTTCTTGAGGAATGGAAGCAAAACCTAAAGAATGAGAATCAAAAGGATCTGAGGGTTGAAAAAGATGGATTCTCCAACCGGAGAAAAAAGAAAGCTGTGCTTCTTGATCTTTAAGAACCTGAATTTTTGTTTTGCCTCCATTATCACCACTTTTACTACTTAATATACTGTCAAAACTTTTCGTGCCATAGACTAAACTGTCATTCTGATCTGCCCCAAGATACTGCCGATTCGTGCAGAAAGGCTCATCAGTATCCAAATTAAAATGGGGATGCACCTCCTTGTAATGAGATAAGAAACTTCCAAAGATGGAGATAAAATCATTGAGACTCATCCCAAATGGAACAAGAAGAAGTTTGGTAAAACCTTGATCACGTTTTGTTTCAAAAAATTCTCGACGTTCGGGATCGCAAAGATGCTCGGCAATTTGTTCCAAAGTGGGGATAGGATATTGATTCCCATCAACACCTGTGATCGCACCGTCTCTAAGAATGTCCACTAGTTCCAAAAGAGCGACTTGAGCATCGTATTGTTCCCTCAAATGATAAAGTCGTTCAGCCTCCTCCAAATTTTCAGAAGGTGTTTCTTTGAGCGGTTCCCCATGAGTAATTAAATGTTCGAGACGCGCAAAGAGGGAAACCGCTTTGGCCATTCTCTCTTCCGAAATCTTTTTGGAATTGAGTTCCGCTCCAAAGGCTTCTTTATTTGAGAGAGCTTCTCTTGGAATATGAAACTCGTCACAGAAAGCGAAAATACTCTTCCGCAGTTCATCAAAGTGAACACGGTATTGTTCCGGGATCAAATCACGAGCAGAAGAAGAATCCAAGACAGCTTCGCGGAGAGACTTTCCGCTTTGAGAAGGATGAGATGACTCTGAAGATAAATGAAAGAGAGACATCATAAAATGTTAAATGACGACCGAGGTGCGAGCGCCGACAAACACATATCGATCACTGACATCACTCCCGCGCAAGTACGCCATGTGATCGTTGCAATCCCAATAGGCGCATGGCACTGAATTGGAAAAAAATGTTCTTAAAAGATCTGTGGCACTTTCCGTGCTATTTCCATGGTTGTCCAAAAGCTCTCCTGTTTCTTGAAGGTGGGTCATAAAAGCGATGATCCAATCTTCGGGAGTGAGACCGGATTCACCATAATAAGGAAAGCTTGTGTCATCTTGAGTGTCCTCAAGTATAAAAAGATATTCCAAAGGGGTTTTGCCGGCTTCAATATCCGGACGAAAAAATCTCTCTCCTCGGGTCTTTCCTCGACCTTTCCTTGGAATGGGGGCAATCCCTTTGGGGGAATCGAGATCAAGATTTTTGGTATTTAAAGATTGGAAAAGATGGATAGTCCAGCCAGCGCATCCGTTGTCACCCCGGGCCTGCCCCAGGACCCTTTGTTCTCCAAGTATCTGAAGCTTGGTCTGGCCTTGACGATCACCTTCTTTATCAAAAGGCTTCGGGTTATAAAAAAGTTTGGGATGATCACCTGTATCTGCTCCTTGATAACCTTCCCATATTGTGAAAGGAATGTCGGTGTTGAGAATAAAGTCGGGGTGATTTGTTTTGTAGGAGAGAAGGAATTGTTTGAGGACTTCTTGAAGAGCATTAAGACTCATCCCAAAGGGAACAAGAAGAAGTTTGGCAAAGCCTTGGTCGCGTTTAATTTCTAAAAGTTTTCGACGCTCGGGAGAAAAAAGACGTTCAACAATCTGATCAAGAGTCGGGATGGGATATTGGTTTCCATCAATGCCAGTGATTGAACCGTTCTCAAGAATCCCCACGCGTTCCAGAAGAGAAACTTGAGTATGATATTGTTCCCTCAAATGATAAAGTCGCTCGGCTTCTTCCAAATATTCTGAATGAATTTCTTTGAGTGGTTCTCCGCGGGTGACCAAATGTTCGAGACGTTCAAAGAGGGAAACTGCTTCTGCCATTCTTTCTGCAGAAATTTTTTTGGACGTAAGTTCTGCTTTGAAGGCTTCTTTATTTCCGAGAGCAGAAACGGGAATATGGAACTCATCACAGAAGATAAAGATACTCTGTCGTAATTCATCAAAGTGAACACGGTATTGTTCAGGAAGAGAATCGCGGGTACGAAAAGAAGAAGAATCCAAAAACGCTTCGGAAAGAGAAGGAGTGGATTCTGAGGATCTTGGAGATTCGGCGGAAAAAGGTGATGTCATATCAACTCTAGAATACGTGATTTCCTCAATGAAAAACAGACCCGATTGGGGTCTGTTTGCCCGGATCTTTCGGGTCTTTTTTATCGAATGTAATCCAGAGGATTTTGAAACTTGCCGTCTTTGATAATCTCAAAATGAAGATGGGTTCCTGTGGAACGTCCCGTGGTTCCCATCTGTGCGAGAGGATCTCCCGCCATCACCACATCACCCACATTCACATAAATTTTATTATTGTGAGCATAGCGCGTGACATAGCCGTCTCCATGATCAATCTCCACGGTTAACCCATACCCGTTACGCCAACCCGTATAAATCACAACTCCGTCTCTGGCCGCGTAATTGTCAGTTGTGTAATCGCCGTCAATGTCCAATCCCGTGTGTCGCCATCCATAATACTGCGTGATGACATACCAATCGGTTGGCCATACCCATGTCCCCGTTCCGCTGGAAGGACTGTGCGTGCTTGGAGCGGTGGTAAATAAACTGGTCACCGGAGCTGTGCGTTGAACAGGTGTGTAGGTTGTAGGAGGTTCTCCACCCGGGAGCACAAGAGTTTCACCGATGCTAAGGGTGTCTGTGGAGGAAAGATGATTGAAAGATAAGATCGTCTCCATGTCTGAAGAGTAACGATTTGCAATACTTGAAAGCGTATCTCCATTTTTCACCTGATAGATGACTCCGTCGACAGGAGGAATGGAAAGTTCCTGTCCGGGTTGGATGACACTGCGGAAGGTGAGATTATTTGCCCACAAAATAGTACTCAAACTAAGCCCGTGTTTTTCCGCGATAGCACCGAGGACATCTCCTTCTTGTACCACATAGGTCACAGTTTCCGTTCGGGTGATTATGGTAGCTCCTTCTTCGATGACCTGCACGGGAGGAGTGGAAAGGGAATCGCCCCCCACACGTGTGGTGACGTAATCTTCCCCTATGTAGTTGAGATCAATGTGAGCATTTACATCCACTACCGTATCTTCCATATAACTGGACGGAGTGGACGGTTGAGTGTTAGCCGTCACTGTTTCCACGCTTTCCACATCGTTATAAGCCACAAGACGATAAAGGGCGCTCTTTTGACCAAAGGATTCGGCGCGCACTTCCTGACCGGTGACATTAATCGCACTTGTTAAAAGAGCGATCGCCACGACAGCCGCATGAAAAGCATAACGATTGGAAACAATATAAGCGATGCGATGTTTGGCCGGCCCCAAAAAAATAGTGAGATGACGACGAACGACTAAAACAAGACGATAGACGGGGAGGACTCCGGTGTAAACAAAAAAACGCCAGACCGCTGCGAAAGGATGAAAAACCTTTCGAAAGAATGGTCCACTATGGCGCTTCAAGAAAATGCACCCACGCAAAAGGGTCAAAAGGGTGCGGACAATGGATTGTTTGAAGAAAAGTTGGATAGAAACCTCTTAAGTTCCTTGCAACACGAACGGTTGGAAAGTGGAAGCTACTGGAGACGTCTTTCCTTGGTCCATGAAGATTGGAATGATGTGGCTCTTCCGACAAAAAGCCCCTCCAAAAAAGCAGGAAGATCATACCATGGGAGGGGTATTTGGTCAATGGAAAATCAGTGTTTTTTAGCTAGATAGAGCTAAAAGTCTTATAGGTCTTTCGATGGATTTTGCAAGGGCCAAACTGCTTGATCGCTTCGCGATGAAAAAGGGTTCCATACCCCTTATGTTGATCAAATCCGTAAACCGGAAACTCCAGATGATAGGTTTCCATGAGGTGATCCCTGGTGACTTTTGCCATAATCGAGGCTGCTGAAATGGATTTAACGATTTGATCTCCTCGAATAACTCCTTTTTGCGGAATATTGATTTTCGGAATAGTCCAAGCATCAACGAATACGAAATCAATATTTTTGAGCTTCTCAAGTGCTCGGCGCATGGCCAAAAAGGTGGCCTGACGGATATTGATGGTCTCAATTTCTTCCACACTCGCCTGACCTGTCGCCCAAGCTAATGCTGAAGATTGAATGATTTCAAAAGCTTTTTCTCTCATTTTTGGTGTGAGTTGCTTGCTGTCTTGCACAATGTCAAGCTCTAACCCAATGGGCAAAACAACCGCCCCGGCTACCACTGGCCCGGCCAAGGCCCCGCATCCGGCTTCGTCCACCCCGGCAATACAAACAAAACCGCGTTTTTGAGCTTCTGATTCGTACTGATAGTGGGAGGTTGTTTTCATAAATTTCCCTTTAACTTCGGCAACCACCCCTCACCCCTCCTTGGAAAGGAGGGGAATCGCCTCATTCCTCCCCCTTACCAAGGGGGAGTTAGAGGAGGTTTCCGGAGCTGAGTTATGGCTTTACTGAAGTTGCTCTAGTTAGCACAAATATGGGCTCGAAGCCTTGACTTTTCCTCCTTTTTCTGTTATTCTATCTTGTTACATTGGAGGAATGTAAAAGGAATATCGCGCATTCTCCGCTACCTCATTGTAACGGAAATTGCGCGATTTTTCTTTTCCCGTGTCCAGTGCCAAAACCCAAAGAAAAGGAGTCCCCTATGCGTTCCTTCTACACCTTCACCCTCATCGCCTTCTGCCTCACCCTTTCCGCCTGCGCCCAGAAGACCACCACTGACAAGACCGGCAAGACCAACGACATCGTTGAGGACAACAACTCCGACGGTGACGACCAAGTCGAGCAGGTCCCGGGCATGTCGGTCGACGCGGACGATCAGGAAGCAGAAGAGGTCCCGGGCGCCGAGATCGAAGACGAAGAGCCCACCTGCGAGTTCCTCGTCAACACCTGGGACGGAGAAGTCATCATGGGCAACACCATGACCATCTCCCTCCACGACCCCACCCCCGACGAGATCACGGGAGAGACGAGCGACGTCCTGGCCCTCGACTTTCGGGCCGACGACCCAAACTGCCATGATATGCTCGTCGCCGGCTTCTCGAACCGGGTCTACTGGACTGATCTCGCCGACAGTGGCTGGCACCCGAGCTGGATGGGGATGTCCATCGATGACGAACTCGTCGACGGAGTCGGGATCGGTGGCAGTACCTTGCCCGATGGCACCACCTCCTACGTCCCGGTGTACGAAACCTTCCTCGTCCCGGCTGGCAAGACGATCACCACGACCTTCTCCTCGACCATGGTCGGCGCGGCCTCCGGTGACACCGCCACCTTCGGCCTCTACGTCGGAGGGGTCGAAATCTACGATGGCGTGACCAAGCCCCGTACCCTCCGCCTTGAGTCGGGAATCGACGGCAATACGCTCGCCTTCGAGTAGCACGCACGCAGCACATCTGTATAGCGAAAGCACATCCGTGATTTCGCTCCGGATGTGCTTTTTTGTTTTTCCAAAAACCCCTTCCATTGACGTAAATGGTATTTTTTCCTAGTATATCAACATATTTTTACATTTTAATTCCTAATACTTGATAACCATAGGACTTACGAGTTTGGATGCAGAACGAAAAAAAATCGACGTGTCCCTCGAAGTCCCGTCAGACGGGACGAAGTGGGAGGCTTTTCACGAGACGTATGAGACATACGTTGAGTGAAAAACGTAGATTTTGACAAAGTTATGCGCCAAAATCGTAAATCCTAATACTCTATGGATCTGACTTTATACGCGATAGGAGCAGGTTTGCTTGCTCTTATCTACGGAGGATTCCTTATTCGCTGGATCCTGAAGCTCCCTGCGGGAGAAGGAAAAATGATAGGGATCGCCCTGGCGATTCAAGAAGGAGCCAATGCCTACATGGCCCGCCAATACAAAATGGTGGCCGCAATCGGCATTGTGATCTTCTTCATCCTTGGAGCTTTCTTTGGATGGACACTTGCGTTTGGATTTCTGGTTGGCGCTATTTTATCCGCTCTTGCCGGAATTATTGGTATGTCAGTGTCTGTTCGTGCCAATGTGCGCACAACCGAGGCAGCAAAGCATGGTCTTGCCAGTGCGCTCAATGTTGCTGTGCGCGGCGGATCGGTAACCGGACTGTTTGTCGTCGGACTCGGCATCATCGGTGTTGCCGGATTTTATGCTCTTACCCATGATGTTCATGCTCTTATCGGTCTTGGTTTTGGAGGATCTTTAATCAGTGTCTTTGCTCGCTTGGGTGGAGGAATCTTTACCAAGGCGGCAGATGTCGGTGCTGATCTTGTGGGAAAAACTGAAGCTGGTATCCCTGAGGATGATCCACGTAATCCGGCGGTGATTGCCGACAATGTCGGTGATAACGTAGGGGATTGCGCAGGAATGGCAGCTGATCTTTTTGAAACCTATGCGGTCACCACGGTTGCCGCGATTGTCCTTGGCACCTTGCTTTATCCTCACAGCCCTGAACTTATCTATTATCCTCTTGCCCTTGGAGCGATTGCGATTGTGGCCTCCATTGTCGGAACCCTTTTCATTCGCCTTGGAAAGGATCAAAAAATCATGAAGGCTTTGTATAAAGGATTGGCCGCAGCAGGAATCTTGGCTGCGATCGGTTTTTATCCGGTCACACGCATCATGCTTTTCAATGTCAGTGATCTTTCTTCGTTAAATATCTATTTCTGTTCTCTAGTCGGTCTTATTATCACCGGTCTCATGATCATGATTACCGAGTACTACACAGGCACCCAGTATTCCCCGGTCAAAAAACTTGCCGAGGCTTCGGTCTCCGGTCATGGAACCAACATCATCGCAGGCCTTGCTCTTTCGATGAAATCAACAGCTTTGCCGGTTCTTACCATTGTTCTTGGAATTTTGATTGCTTATAACCTTGGCGGTTTGTACGGGATTGCGATTGCCGCCATGGCTATGTTGTCTTTGACTGGAATCATCGTAACAATCGATGCCTATGGTCCAATTACGGATAACGCCGGAGGTATTGCGGAAATGGCCGGACTTCCAGACGAAGTCCGTGCGGTTACTGATCCACTGGACGCCGTTGGAAACACCACAAAAGCTGTCACAAAAGCGTATGCCATCGGTTCGGCAGGACTTGCCGCTCTCGTCCTTTTTGGTGATTATGTCCATGCGATTGAAGCCGAAGGTGTCACCATGAATTTTGAACTTGTTGATCCCAAAGTGATTGCCGGTTTATTTTTGGGTGGTCTGATCACTTATTTCTTCGGAGCTTTGGCTTTGGAAGCGGTTGGAAAGGCCGCGGGATGTGTGGTCACCGAAGTGCGTCGTCAATTCCGTGAGATCAAAGGGATTATGGATGGATCACAAAAACCCGATTATGGAAAAGCGGTTGATATTGTGACTCGTGAGGCTATCCGCAACATGATTATCCCATCTCTCCTTGCTGTGTTTGCTCCTATTATTGTTGGATTCACTCTCGGAGCCGAGGCATTGGGAGGACTTCTCATTGGATCCATCATCACCGGACTTTTTGTCGCGATCTCTATGACCACAGGCGGAGGTGCTTGGGACAATGCCAAGAAATATATTGAATCCGGTAATTATGGTGGAAAGGGTTCTTCCGCCCATGCCGCGGCTGTTACGGGAGACACGGTTGGAGATCCTTACAAAGATACCGCCGGCCCTGCCATTAACCCGATGATCAAGATCCTGAACATTGTTGCTCTCCTCATCGCCGCATTGATTGTCTAGGAGTAGTTTGTGTGTTCATGAAGGGGATCCTTCGCTTTGCTCAGGATAGCAATAAAAAATATTCTTCCTTCTGCTATCTCGAGGAACAAAGTGACGAGGGATCCCCTTCATATCAGAAACAATCTAAACAAAAACCTCACGATATACGTGGGGTTTTTGTTTATTTTCTCTATATTCCGTTGACAAAACGGCCTTTTTCGTGTATTCTTAGCTGTTATTTGTTCCTTTCACAAACCTGCTTTAAGGGAGTTTTCTGTGAGATACCTTCTCATTTCTCTCTTTTGTCTTTTGAGTGGATGTTCTTGCAATGATGGCAGCGGCAAATCTCCGGAAAAAAGTGCGAGAATCTGCAGCAAAGTCAACAATGAGAATTGGTACACTGTGCAGTGGGGAAATGTGTCTTCCCAAGATTTATGCAACAAACATTGGCTTGTTTTCTATGATGATGGAAGTGAGTCAACACTTCCATGCACTTTCGGTGGCATGCCCTTCATTTGTCACAGTCACAGTAAAGAAGAATGGGTGAACGTTCTTTTCCTCACGGAAACAAACGTGATCACCATCTTTCCCGAAGATCGCGCACGGGTCGGTGACAGCCTGAAGATCATCCGCTAAACACCCTTCCCAGCTCCAGGAGAAACCATGAAACCTTGGTTCATTTCTTTCCTTGCTTTCGTTCCTCTCATCTTCTCGGCCTGTATCATCAATCAACCAGAAACAACCGGCTATCTCGTCTACAAGGGAGAGATTCCCGGGTACTCGGTCGAGATCACGGATTTCCAAGTCAAGCATTACAGTGACTGCCTACATTCTAAACTCAATGCACCACCCTCAAATGGCTTGAAAACACCGGTCTCTTGTCCTTTAGGTCAGTTTCAGAGAGGCTGGGCCATTATGAAAGGTCAACCTTTAACCCTGTATGAGAGAGAA